>TARA_B110000977_G_scaffold75582_1_pt1 | contig 18780 bp, 11 predicted proteins | sample TARA_B110000977 | Tara Oceans TARA_B110000977 (sample SAMEA4397798) | marine metagenome | biome: Polar Biome; feature: [SRF] surface water layer (ENVO:00010504); material: water (ENVO:00002006), including particulate matter (ENVO:01000060) such as... | depth 5 m | reverse complement strand
TGTCAGGATGATCCTTTAATATCATTTAACTGTATTGGTGAAGCTTGTGTTGATCCTATGGACGGAACAGGAGGGTACTCCTCGTTAAATGATTGCCAACAAGAATGTCAGGATGATCCTTCAATAACATTTAACTGCATTGGCGACGCTTGTGTTGATCCTATGGACGGAACAGGAGGGTATTCCTCTTTAAATGATTGCCAACAGGTATGTCAGAATGTATCATCAATTTCCGAAAATGACTTTAAAGTAATTATTTACCCTAATCCATCTTCTAATGTATTTAATTTGGAGCTATACTTAGATAATGAGATTGAAATAAGAGTTAATAATGTTTTGGGTAAGCAAGTTTATTTTGAATCAAATAAATCCAATGGGGAGTTTAGGTCTCAAATAGATTTATCTCACTATTCTAAAGGCATCTATAATTTAACTATTAAAACATCTATTGGAATAAGTAATCATAAGCTTATTCTGCAGTAGCAAATTATTTTTATAAACTAGATATGAAACCATTCCACTTTTTACTTGTTTTATTTTTCTCTACACTATTTTTTTCTTGTTCAGAAGATGAAGCTGATAGTTTTGCTGAAAACTTAGTGTATACCGTCTTTGAAGTTAATAATGGAAATAGTATTGATTTTACTATTTACACTCAAGCTGGTACCGAATCATTTTCAGCTTCTTCAAATAATGAGACCTTTACAACCAAAACGTTTTCGGCAACTACAATTAGTGGAACAACTTTTTACTATATGATGCAAATGTTTATTTTAAATGTTGCAAACACTACAGGATGTGTAGAAGTAAGTGCTAAGACTTATCATAACAACAGTCTATACGAAGAAAAAGATTATTCGATTGGTTATGAAACATATCCAACTAATGTATGCGCTAACTCAACAGGTTTTAATGAAATGTATGGTATTATAGCCGAATAGTAATTTTAGAATTGCAAATCTATCTACTAGTTTAGCTGTTGGTAATTTCCCTATATTAAAAAAGCAGCTCATTTGAGCTGCTTTTTTAATGCCTATATTTTAGTAGATAGTCTTAAATAATATTTACTTCTCTTTCTAGTTCAATGCCGTATTTTTCGGAAATGGATTGCAAGATTTTTTCCGATAAGTCCCAGATTTCTTTTCCTTTGGCATTTCCATAATTTACAAGAACTAGGGCTTGATTTTTGTGTACTCCAGCATCTCCGTTTTGATACCCTTTCCAGCCTGCTTGGTCAATAAGCCAACCTGCAGCTAATTTAGTTTGTGTTTCTGAAACTGGGTAGCCGACTATATTGGGAAATTGTTTTTTTAATGCTTGAAACTTTTCATTGTCGACAACTGGGTTTTTAAAGAAACTTCCGCTGTTTCCAATTTTTTTAGGATCTGGTAATTTCTGTTGACGAATTGCAATTACTGCATCGCTAATGTTCTTAAGATTTGGCTCAAGACCCATTGTTTTTAATTGCTCTTCAATTGCTCCATAAGAGGTATTGAAGCTATGTTTTTTCTGAAGTCGGAAGCTAACGGAAGTAATAACGTATTTATCTTTAAGCGGGCCTTTAAAGATAGAGTAGCGATATCCGAAGTCGCAATCCTCATTACTAAATGTCTGTATGTCTTTCTTTTCAATAGAAACGGCTTCAAGCTCGTGAAAAATAGATTTCAACTCTACTCCATATGCTCCAATATTTTGCATCGGTGCAGCACCTACACTTCCAGGTATTAGAGACATGTTTTCTGCTCCTCCTAAGTTATTGTCTATTGCCCATATTACAAAGTCGTGCCAAGATACTCCAGCACCTACTCTTACAAAGGCACAATCTTCATCTTCATTAAAAATTTCGATACCTTCGATTTCATTTTTTAAAACTGTCCCTTCAAAATCTTTGGTAAGTAAAATGTTGCTTCCTCCACCCAGTACTAATAATGGCTCTTTTAGCTCATTAAGTAAGGATGTTAATTGAGTAACAGATTGGAAGGCGGCAAAATGTTTTGCATTTGCTTCTATCCCAAAAGTATTAAACGCTTGAAGATTTTGGTTGTCTGAAATCATGTTTCCAAATTTAGAAAATACTTCTTGTTTATTGCATGCTCTATTTTATTATTTTCGCTTATGCCCAATAGGATAATAGTTTCTGTTACTAATGACTTAAGTACTGATCAGAGAGTTCATAAGGTTTGCACTAGCCTTCAAGCTTTTGGCTTTGATGTTTTGCTTGTCGGATTCTTACAAGCTGACAGCAAGGTATTAGATAGAGAGTATGCTACTTCTCGGTTTCCTATGTGGTTCAAAAAAGGTTCTTTTTTTTATGCAGAGTTTAGTGTAAGATTGTTTCTCTTTCTATTGTTTAATAAGTCGGAACACTTGCTTAGCAATGATTTAGATACGCTTCTGCCCAATTATTTAGTTTCAAAAATTAAAAAAAATAATCTTGTTTTTGATAGTCACGAAATATTTTCTGATTCTCCCGAATTAAATAATCGCCCTAGAATTCAGATGTTCTGGCAAAGTTTGGAGTCTTTTCTGCTACCTAAAGTAAAACATAGTTACACTGTTTGTCAGTCTTTGGCCAATCATTTTAATCAAAAGCTAAATGTAGAAATGAAGGTGGTTCGAAATGTACCTTACAAGACTACTTTTGATAGATTAAAACATAACAATAAGACACTCATTTTTCAAGGCAATTATAATAAAGGAAGGGGTCTTGATTTAGCAATTCGTTGTTTAGCTTATTTGCCTGATTTTAATCTAATTATTGTTGGAGGGGGCTTTGAGTTTCTAAAAGATTTGAGCAGAGAAATAGGCGTTTTAGATAGGGTTGAATTTGTAGGTAAAGTTCCTTTCGAGCATCTAAGAGATTATACTAAAAAAGCTAGTATTGGCTTGTTGTTGGAAGAGCCTATAGGATTAAGTTTTTCTTATAGTTTGCCTAATAAGTTGTTCGATTACATTCACTCCGACTTAAAAATTATTGCAAGTCCGTTAAAAGAAGTCAAATCTGTAGTAGATAAATATAAGATAGGTGTTTTGTTGAATAATAGAAGTCCAAAGGATGTAGCTGCTCAGATAGAATTGCTTTATAGTACAGGCTTTAATAATTCTGATTACGAACTGGCAAAACAAGAATTAAATTGGCAAAAGGAAGAGGAGGTTTTAGCTTCTGTTTTTCTTCCTATTAAAAAATAAATTCTATTATTTTTTTAGCTTCATCTTCATTATTGTAAAGCTCTTTTATGTTGCTTCTTTTTTCGACATCTTTTTTAGTAAATGCCTTTTTCTGCAAATTATTTATTTGCTCTACCCATTGGGATTTGCTGTTGGCAATATGGCAGAAAGGAGAAAGTTCAGTGCCGTGAAGCATTTTGTCGTTTACTAGGCAGTGTCTTCCTAAAAATAGCGACTTTAATAATTTCAATTTAATTCCGGTTTCTTGATGGGTAGACAGTATGTTTATGTGAGCGCTACAGATTAAGTCGTTGATTTGCTTGTCGCTTGGGTTTTCTACTAATTTTATTTTTTTATTTTTCTCTATTTCTGCTTTTAGTTCTTTTGTAGGGTTTTTGCCTGCAATAACTAGTGGATAATCTATTCCGCTAAAAATATTATTTACAAAATATAGTGCTGCTTCTTGGTTCTCTAAAACGGATAGATTGCCATGGTATAGCGCAAAATTTCCTTTTCCTTCTTTAGTTTTCACTTCTTTTTCTTGGTGAAAGACCTGTATCAATTCGCTGTAATAGAATTGACTAAAATAGGTATTGTCTTTTTCTGTAATAGAAAATACGGAATCAATTGATTTTAAATTACTCTCGTAATTTTTTAATTTTAAGTATTCGGAGAAGAAAAATAATTTCTTGAAAATATTTTTTTCCTTTTGATAAAGAGCGTGGTAATAATTTTCTTCGATATTATGGTTTCGAAGAAATAATTTTCTGTTTACTAAGTCTTCATGGCTTGCTAAATAGGTTGTATGAATACCTTCAAAAAGAATTGGAAATTTGTTTTTTAAAAGCTTTTTTAAAAGAGCCTTACTATCTCTAGATTTTACTATGAAAGGAGTGAGAGAAAACCACTTTTGCCAGTTTTTATTTCGTTTATAATAATTTACGCTTTGGCAATATTTTTCTAATTCTTTGCTTTTCTTTTTATCTTCACTAAAACAATGTAGATGAATGTTGATTCCTTGCGCGTGTATGGCTTTGATCTTTTGAAAAATATCAATTATTCCTCCGTAATTGTCCGGATATGGAGTGTCTAAGGAGATTATGTTTATGGCTTTTTTTTTCACTTTTTTAATTTAGTGCGATTAGTTTTCCCTCTTCACATTTGATGATTTTGGCAGGGAATCTTTCTAGTAAAGTATGTTCGTGAGTTGCCATTAGTATAGCGCAACCTCCTTTGCATAGTTCGTGAAGTAATTCTAATATTCTATTTGTGGTGTCAGGGTCAAGGTTTCCTGTTGGTTCATCCGCTAAAATTACTTTGGGATCATTTAGCAATGCTCTAGAAATACATACTCTTTGTTGTTCGCCTCCAGAAAGTTCGTGTGGCATTTTGTAAATATGGTCTTGCATATTTACCTTTTCTAACACCTCATTTATTCGATTGTTAATGTCTTCTTCAATCTTCCAGCCTGTGGCTTTTAATACAAAAGCTAAATTTTCATGAACAGATCTGTCTGGCAATAGCTGAAAATCTTGAAATACAATTCCTATTTTACGTCTTAGAAACGGAATTTTTTCCTTTTTTAAATTGAATAGTTGGTAGTCAGAAACATTTATTGTTCCGTTTTTAAGAGGAAGTTCTCCATACAGCGTTTTTAATAAGCTGCTTTTTCCACTTCCTGTGTCTCCAATTAAATAGACAAATTCTGAAGCTTGAATATTAAATGTGACATCAGAAAGTATTAAATGTTCTTTTTGAAATATGTCGGCGTGATTAACTTCTATTTTAGACATGGTTGAATAGTTTTCTTCATTACAAATTTAATTTTTTTAAGGCGGTCAACAAGTCTTCTTTATGCACAACCATTCTGTTAATAACTTATTGAGCCTTGTTCTCTAGAAATTTCAATGTTTGATAAATTAGCTCATTATGAAAAAGTACATGAATTTAAAGTCTATATTTCTTTTTTTAAGCGCCTTTTTTACTGCTCAATTCTGTTATTCATCTGATTGCGACAAAGATATTGCAGATCAATTGTTCGAAAGTAAAAATTATTCTTTAGCACAATCTTATTATACATATTTATCAGAATGCCCTCTTGTTTCTACTCAGGAGATGGAGCAAGTTGATTTAAGAATTGCAATTTGTGCTATCGAATTGTTTAATGAAGATGCCGAATTTTTGTTATTAAGGTATATCGAAGATTTTAAGGATGGGTTTTATGTTAACGATGCTCAGTATCAGCTTTCTCGATTGTATTTTATTAAAAAGGATTATAAGAGGGTGTTGGCAAGAATGACACAGATTGATTTGTCTTTGTTGTCTAGCGATGAAAAGTTGATGTTTTACTTCCGTCAGGGTTATTCTAGCTTTGTTGCTAAAGACTACGAGCAATCTAAACTCTCCTTTTATGAAATACGAAATGAGAATTTTAGGTTTAAAGAATTAGTAGAATATTATCCTGCTCATATTGCGTATGTCGAGGGTAATTATGCTACTGCTCTTAACGGATTCGAAAAGCTTAGTGAGGTAAAGTCTCTTGGTCAGATTAGTAAATATTATATTGCTCAAATTTATTATTTTCAGAAGAGATACGAAGAGCTTATTGATTATGCTCTGCCTTTAATTGATAGTGTAGATCATTCTCGAAATAATGAGTTGAATCGTTTAGTTTCTGATGCTTATTATTTCAAAAAAGATTACGGCTTAGCTATTGATTACATGAAAAAATACCAATCAAACTCTTCGCTTGATAGGCTAGAGAAGTATCAGTTGGGTTATAGTTATGCTAAACTTAATGAGTACGAATCTGCGATCGAGTTTTTAGATGAAATTTTGGAAGAAGAAGATAGTCTGTCTCAATATGCGGCCTATCAGCTTGGTGAATGTTATCTTAAGTCTAATCAAATAAGTTTTGCAACTAACACCTTTAAGTATTGTTCTTCACTTTCTTTCAATTCTTTCTTAAAGGAAGACGCCTATTTTAATTATTTGAAGTTGTTGGTTCAAAATCCTTCTTCTTATAATGATGCAATTAATTCTATAAAAATATTTCTAGAAGATTATCCTAATAGCGCTAATACCGATGTTGTTAGAGATTTTTTGGTTAAAGCATACGCCACGACTAAAGATTATACCTCTACAATAACGTTTTTACAGTCTTTGCCTAGTCTTACTCTAGAGCAAGAATACACATTGCAAAGAGCGTCTTTCTTTGATGCCATAGAATTTTTTAACATCAAGGCTTACGATAAGGCTATAAAGCGTTTTGATCTAAGTTTGTCTTACCCTTATAATGAAGATTTAAGTTCTATGGCTCATTTTTGGAAGTCAGAATCTTATTTTGGGTTATTCCAATACGATAAAGCAATATCCTCTTACCAAAGTTTTATATTTAGCTCTAGCTCAATTGACCTTGACGAATATGGAGATGGTCATTATGGTTTAGCTTACTCTTATTACCTAAACAATGATTATGTTAATTCTATTAAGTGGTTTAGGAAGTTTGTGGAAATGGATTCTTCTCAGGAAAAAATTAACGATGCCTACCTTCGTTTAGGCGATAGTTATTTCTTGTCTAAAAATTATAGAAGAGCTGTAGATTTTTATAAAATAGCGCAACAGAAAAATATTTTTGATGTGGATTATTCTATTTACCAGCAAGTGCTTTGTTATGGTCTAACTAATCAGGAGAAAGAAAAGAGGTCTATGCTCAATGTTCTTTATGGAGAGTATGCAGATTCTCCATACCATGATGATGCAATGTTTATGTTATCAGACATTTATCTTAATAGCAAGTCTGAGTTAGAAAAAGGAGTGAACTTACTAAGTCAATTAATAAATGATTATCCTTCAAGTAGTTTGGTTAAGTCTTCCATCCTTAAGCTGGGGCTTCATTATTACAATGTCGATAATTTTAATTTGGCATTAGTTAATTTTAAGAAAGTTATCGAAATGTATCCTTCTACTTCCGAATCTAAAGAAGCTTTAGCCGCATTTAAAAATGTATCTATAGAGCAAGGAGATGTAAAACAATACTTAAGTTATGTTGACGGTCTTTCCGATGTTAGCGTTAGTATTGCGGCTCAAGATTCTATAACTTTTGATGGAGCGGAAACGCTCTTTTTTAAGCAAGATTTTCAAAAATCTATAAAGGCATTACAAGAGTATTTGTCAACTTTTGATTCTCCTATTTTTAAGAATTCTGCTACTTTCTATTTAGCGGAATCATTTTTCGAATTAGATGAGAAAGATAAGGCGATTGATGAGTATTTGAAAATTAATGAATGGAACGATTCTAGGTATAGTGAAAGAGTTTTAAGTCAGATGTCTTCTATTGAGTTTAGCCAAGGCCAGTTTGGTATTGCAGCGCTGCATTTTCAGGCTTTGCTTGAGATAGCTTCGTCTCAGGAGTTGATTCGATCGGCCAAAATTTCTTTGTTCTTGTGTCATAAAGAACTTAATGCGGAGCAACAGTTGTTGTCTTCCGCTAGAGCTATGTTGGAAATAGATAAGTTAGATCAGCAGTTAATGCTTGATGCAAGATTGGTTTTGGCTAATAACGCTTTTAAATTGTCGGAGTTTTATGCGGCTAAAAAAGAATATCAAGAAATTGCTGTGCTCGACAACAACTCTTTTGGCGCTGAAGCTAAGTATCAGTTAGCAGCACTTTCCTTTATAGAGGAAGATTTTCAGGCTGTAGAGGCAGGTGTTTTTGAGCTTGCTGAGAGTTATTTTGACGATTACTTTATTGCAAAGGCTTTTATTCTTCTTTCTGATGTATATGTCAAGCAAGAAAATTATTTCCAAGCGAAAGCTACTTTGCAAAGTATTATTGATAATTATCAGGGTGAAGACTTGATAGAGCTTTCTTTTTCTAAGTTTAAGGATATAGAAGCAATAGAAAAATCAATTCAATCTCAAGATCAAGACAACGAATTAATAATAGACCTTCTCATTGATTTTGATGAGGAAGAAATAAATACAGAAGATGAAGAATAAGATTTTTGTTTTACTAATTTTTATAAGCTATTTTTCTTTTGCTCAAGAATCTGATCTTGGTGTTCAAGAAATTCAAGTAACAGAGTCTTTTATCCCTTCTGTTCCGATAGCAAATAAAATAATGGATTTACCTCAAAGTCAGGATACTTTTAATGTGGAAACTGAAGTGCAGTATTTCTTAAATTCTAAGCAATACCTTACCACTTATAGTGTAGATACTATTAGTCCTGCTAAAATTAAGGGAGAGCCTTTGTCAAAATTGTATTCTACATATCTAAAATTAGGTTTGGGAAATAATGCCCTTCCCAATGCAGATTTTTTCTATAACTCGACTAGAAATAAGTCATTTAATTATGGAGTAAGATTGGGTTTTTGGCAGTCGTATATGAATGCTAAAAATGAGTTTTTAAACGATAAAGTTGCTGCGGATGCAAGGCAAACTAATTTTAACTTATTTGCTAAAAAAGTGTTCGATTTCGGAAGCTTAAAGGCAAGTCTTAGTAGGGAAGGAAATAACTTGTTGGCTTATGGAACAACATCTATTGTTGATAAGGACTTGTTGAATCAGTACTGGGGTTATTCCAATTTTGATGTCAGCATAGAAAGTAATCAAAGACAGCATTTTAATTACTTTGCTAAACTTTTTGTTTCAGATGTAAATGAGCAAACAGAATCTAGTGTTGGTTTGCGTTCGCAAATTGAAAGTTCGTATAATAACATTGATTATTCTGTGGCTCTAAATATAGATTATGATTTTAATAATCTAAACGACAAAGTAGCCTTTTATGAAGACAAGACTAGAGAGGTAATTACTTCGGTTGTTCCTGCTATTAAAAAACAGTTTGAAAATATTGAAGGTGTTTATGGTATTAATTATGTGATGATTAATAATCCCGACTCCTCTATTTCTTCATCAGCTGTTTATCCTAATGTCCGTTTGGATTATACATTCGTTAACGACATTGTCAGAACCTACTTGGGTGTTGATGGTGGTATTGAGCACAATTCTTATTGGAATTTGAGTAAAGACAATCCTTTTGTTTTAAATGCCCTGGACAATGGCAATAAGTCATTAGAGATGAATAATAGTGATGTAAAGTACAATGCTTTTGTAGGAGTGGATTCTAAGCTTTCTTCTAAGCTTTTTTTTAGTTCTAAGTTGTCTTATTCTAAAGTCGATTATATTCCTTTTTATGAGCTTGATTTAAGTTCTACTTTTCAGAATAAATTTAAAGTAATTTACGATAATGGAACTCACTTAAATTTATTCTCTATGATAGACTATAAGATTTCTTCCTCAAAAGGAGTTAGCTTGTCTTTAAACTACCAGTCTTTCGATTTGGACACATTGAGTAGTTATAACTACAAACCTACTTTTAAAGTTAATCTTAAAGGATATTACAACATAGCAGATGCCATTATTGCAAGTGCGGAAGTTTTTGCTGAAATAGATAGAAGCGTTTCTTTGAATGGTGATAATGTGGTTCAAAGCCAAGAGTTAGGAGATATTGTTGATGTTAATTTATCTCTTGAATACAAGATAAACAATGTCTTTTCATCTTATTTGCTAGCTAATAATTTAGTTGGTGGTTATCAGGTTTGGCAAAACTATTCCGCCTTAAGTCCTCAAATTCAGATTGGTGTAACTTATCGTTACTAATTTATTCACTTTTTGTTAATAAGTAGCTGTTATTTAGCTGGTGTTAAAAGCCTCTTGTGAGTCTCTTTTTTTATATTTGTTGTAATCTAGTATTCAGTACTTAAATAAACTTATAAAATAATGAATGAAAACGCTAAAGATAATCCAGAATATGGCGCAAGCAATATTCAAGTATTAGAAGGATTAGAAGCTGTTAGGAAGAGACCTGCCATGTATATTGGTGATATTGGGGTAAAAGGACTTCATCACCTTGTTTATGAGGTTGTCGATAACTCAATTGATGAGGCCTTAGCTGGCCATTGTTCGGTAATTGATGTATTTATCAATACAGACAATTCTATTACTGTTACCGATGATGGTAGAGGTATTCCTACAGATATTCACGAAAAAGAACAAAGATCTGCTTTGGAGGTTGTAATGACCGTTCTTCACGCTGGTGGTAAATTTGACAAAGATTCTTACAAAGTATCTGGTGGTTTGCACGGTGTTGGTGTTTCTTGTGTGAACGCATTATCAAAAGACTTAAAAGTAGAGGTATTTAGAAATGGTAAAGTTTTTCAACAAGAGTACAAAATAGGTGTTCCTTCTTATGATGTAAAAGAAGTTGGAACTACTGATAAGACTGGTACTACTGTTACATTTTTGCCGGATGATTCTATTTTTGTTGAAACTGTTTATCAATACGATATATTACAAAAGAGATTAAGAGAATTATCTTTCTTAAATAAGGGTATTCAGCTTTCTTTAACCGATTACAGATCTACAGACGAAGAAGGTAATCATGTTACGGATGTTTTCTTATCTGAAAGAGGATTGTTGGAGTTTGTTGAAATGATTGATGAGAACAGAGAAAAATTGTTGGATGAAGTTATTTATATGGAAACCGAAAAGAATGGTATTCCTGTCGAAGTGGCTATGCATTACAATACTTCCTATTCTGAAAATTTATATTCTTACGTAAATAACATTAATACTTACGAGGGTGGAACTCACTTGGCTGGTTTTAGAAGAGCTTTAACTCGTACCTTGAAGAAATACGCCGACGAGTCGGGTATGTTGGATAAGGTTAAGTATGAGATTGCTGGTGATGACTTTAGAGAAGGTTTGACTGCTGTAATTTCTGTTAAGGTGATGGAACCTCAGTTTGAGGGCCAAACCAAAACAAAATTAGGTAATAAAGAAGTGTCAGGTGCTGTTGACCAGGCCGTAGGAGAAATGCTTAACAACTATTTGGAGGAAAACCCTGCAATGGCTAAGCAAATTGTACAAAAAGTATTGCTTGCAGCTCAAGCAAGAAATGCAGCTAGCAAAGCAAGGGAAATGGTTCAGAGAAAGAATGTTCTTTCTGGTTCTGGTTTACCTGGTAAGTTAGCCGATTGCTCTAATAAAGATCCTGATAAATGTGAGATATTCCTTGTAGAGGGAGATTCTGCAGGTGGAACAGCTAAGCAAGGTCGTGATCGATTTTTTCAAGCTATCCTTCCTTTAAGAGGTAAAATCTTAAATGTTGAAAAAGCAATGCAACATAAAGTTTTTGAAAATGAAGAAATCAAAAACTTATATACTGCATTAGGGGTAAGTATCGGAACTGAAGAAGATAGTTTAGAGCTAAACCTTACTAAATTAAGATATAAGAAAATTGTAATTATGACCGATGCAGATGTCGATGGGTCTCACATTGCAACATTAATTTTGACATTCTTCTTTAGATACATGAAATCTTTAGTAGAGAACGGATTTCTTTATATCGCTACGCCACCGCTTTATTTATTAAAGAAAGGTAAAGATCAAAGATACTGTTGGTCAGATGACGAAAGAGATATCAATCTTAAGGAAATGACAGGTGCTACTATCCAAAGATATAAAGGTCTTGGTGAGATGAACGCTGAGCAGCTTTGGGATACAACTATGAACCCTGAGGTTAGAACGTTAAGAAAAATTACTATTGATAGCGCTGTCGAAGCTGACAGAGTGTTTTCAATGCTGATGGGGGATGAGGTTCCGCCAAGAAGAGAGTTTATTGAGCAGAATGCTAAATATGCTAAAATTGATATATAGCCCAACTTTCAATTACTAAATAAAAAAGGCCTTTCCATTTCTGGAAAGGCCTTTTTTATTATTATCCTTTTATATGTTCTATCTAATTATTGAAACCGTACCCATGCAGTTCTTGCAATTGGTAAAGTCATAATTTCTTCCCTCGAAGTCACTATAAGAAATGTTATAGGTATAAGCCCCAGTAATTAGTTCGTTGCCAGTGTTTTGATGCTTGCCATCCCATTTGAATTCAGGATCAGTAGTTGAGAAGATAACAGCACCAAAGCGATCGAAAATGTCTAATTTAAATGATTGATCATTGATTGCATGAAAGTCAACTTCGAATACATCATTCCAACCATCCATGTCAGGGGTGAATGCGTTAGGTACATATAAGGTGTGTTCGTCTTTTATTGAAATTATCCCCATTGTTGTGTCAGAACATCCGTAAATATCTGTTACAATAAGTGATACATCATACTTTACTTGACCAAGATCAGTAAGGTTAGTTGTTAAATCCAGATTTAAAATATCTTGTGAGTTAGAAAAGTATCCATTACTTATTTCCCAAGACCAGTCCATTACCATTCCTTGAGAGTTGTCGAAAAGATTAATTATTGGGTAGTTGATAGTAACTGTGTCATCAATTGTTCTGTATTCAGAAACTATTTCTTCGTTCTGAGTAATTTCAAAAGAAATTTCGTTTGTACAATTGTTAATGTCTTCTGCAATTACAGAGTAAACTCCTTCTGATAAATTAGAAATATCTTCTTGTGTGGAGTAAAATGAATTCGGTCCAGTCCACTTATATACTATGTTATTATAGTTTTCTGAAAACGGAGGAGAATCAGGTCCACCCCAGCTAGCTATTTCTAGCGTTCCGTCATTGTTGTAGGTGCAGCTTTTGTGGCTATAGTTTGATACATCTAAAGAAATAGAATCTGGCTGAGTTAAATCAAAATCTTTAACGTTAGGACAGTTTTCAATGTCAGTAACCGTAAGTCTGTAAGTTCCTGCTTTAGCATCGTATAAGTCAGGATTGTTAGAGACAACATTGTTGTTTTGATCTGTCCATACATAGTTGTAAGGAAGTAGTCCTCCCGTTACACTTGTAGATACCCATGCGTCATCATTTCCATAGCATCTATTGTTAAATCCGTTGTAGTTAGATTCTGTTGTGTTAATGGATAATGCAGAGTTTTCTGGAACGTAAAAAGAGGTGTTGAACAAACATCCATTGTCATCTGTTATATTAACAGAGTAATTTCCGGTTGATAAGTCGTAAACCATATTTGTACCGTCGCCAGAAACAGGTCCATCTCCTGACCAAGCATAATTGTATGGCGCATTTCCACCTGAGGTAGAAATGTTTATTTGTCCATCGCTAAATCCGAAGCAACTAACTGGTGTTATCTGCTGACTAACTTCTATTGGTAGTGGAGGAGGAGATATAGTGTAAGGTCCGCCAAAAGTTTCACATCCAATACCATCTGTAATAGTAAGATTATAATCGCCTTCTCCAAGGTTGAAAATATCTTCGTTATTTGAAGAAAATCCATTGCTTGAATTCCATTGAATGGATAAAGGGTTTGTTCCGCCCGATGGTGAGATGTCTATACTTCCTACGTTTTCTCCAGGACAAACATTGTCGTCAATAACCGGATTGATAGCGATAGCAGAAGAAACGTTTACTGTTACTTGTGATGTTACATTATCCGGACATTCTTGAGCTACCACAGTGTAGGTTGTAGTTGTGATTGGATTAACCGTTACATCTACTCCAGTACCTTGAGAGACACCTAGGTCATCGAACCATTCTACGTTTGTTCCAGTTATTCCTGAAGGAACAAATCTAAATGCTGCATCGTTTCCAGTAAGTTGAGTATTATTCCACCCTGGAGCCATAACAAATTGAGACTCATCCTCATTAACTATTCCCAGTACAGACTCCCCATTGTTCCAGTTGGTACAAGACGGCATATCTTCAACATGAATTTCGATTGAGTTAGTAGTTTCGAATATTTTAATTTGACCGTTAAACACCATTGTTCCACAAGAAAAGTAACCGAAGTTTTCAAAGGAAACAACTAGTCTTCTGAATGGTGCAACACCAAGAACTTGATATTCTAAAGATCCGCCGTTGTTTGGGTTTAAATCCATCCAAGGGCCTAGTATACTATTATAAACAGTCCCTCCGCTTGGGATTGGAACTGTATTCCAAGGAGAGTAGCCATTGGCATCTGTTATATCAAAGCAAAGGTAATTATTGGTCGAAATAATTAATTGATCATAAACATTTCCATAATAGCAGAAATTGAAACCTATATCGACAACTCCAGAATAAGAATCGTCTGTTAGTGCAGGTATGTTCGTTCCTTCGTAAGGGTCGCAGTTAATAGGGATTGTTTCTATGGTATAGTCGCTTGTTCCTACTGAGTTCGGCGTGTATGTTGCAGATAGGTCTACGGGAACAATCTCACAAATTGTGATGTCACTTCCGGCATCTATTTGGGCAAAACAATAGTATGCAGAAAGAATGAAGAGTAAGGTTAAAGGATGCTTCATATATTTAATATAATTTTCTCAAATTTACATTCATTTTAATTGAAAATACAAATTGATAGAGTATAAAACTTACAGGTTCAAATTGTTTAAAATTAAAGGAGGTTAAATATACGATTTTTTTTGCTCTTTTAAAAATGACTTTATTACGATAATTTTAAGTTTTATTTCATTAAAAATTCTTTTGGAATTATTAAATTTGCCCATACTAAAAAAATAAACTAATTATTATGAAAATTACCGTTGTTGGAGCAGGTGCAGTAGGTGCTAGTTGTGCTGAATATATAGCAATTAAGAATTTTGCTTCTGAAGTAGTTCTGGTTGATATTAAAGAAAATTTTGCTGAAGGAAAAGCAATGGACTTAATGCAAACGTCGTCTTTAAATGGTTTTGATACTAAAATCACAGGAAGTACGAACGATTATTCTAAAACTGCTGGCAGTCAAATTGCAGTCATTACTAGTGGAATCCCTAGAAAACCAGGAATGACTAGAGAAGAATTAATCGGAATAAATGCTGGTATTGTTAAAACTGTTTCTGAGAATTTAATTAAGCATTCTCCAGACGTAATTTTAATTATTGTTAGTAATCCAATGGATACTATGACTTATTTAGCTCATAAAGTTACTGGCCTAGCTAAAAATAGAATCATTGGAATGGGTGGAGCGCTTGATAGTGCAAGATTTAAATACAGATTAAGCGAAGCTTTAGACTGTCCTTCTTCTGATATTTCGGCAATGGTTATTGGTGGTCATAGCGATAAAGGAATGGTTCCTTTAATAAGTTTAGCGTCTAGAAATAGCGTGCGTGTTTCTGAGTTTCTTTCTGAGGAAAGATTAGATCAGGTTAAGCAAGACACCAAAGTTGGTGGGGCTACATTAACCGGTATGTTAGGTACTTCTGCTTGGTATGCTCCTGGAGCTGCTGTTTCTGCTTTAGTTCAGTCAATTGCTTGCGACCAACACAAAATGTTCCCTTGTTCTGTAATGTTAGATGGGGAATATGGTTTGAGTGACTTGACAATTGGTGTTCCGGTTATTCTTGGTAAAAACGGAATAGAAAGAATTGTTGAAATTGAGATGACTGAAGATGAGAAAAATCAATTACATTCTTCTGCGGAAGGCGTAAAAGCTACTAACCTTTCTTTAAAAGAAATGGGATTGATTTAGAAATTATAAGATACATTCAATAAAAAAGGGTAGCAAATTTGCTATCCTTTTTTATTGAATAATAATTTTTTCAGTTCGAGCGTCTTTATTCTGAATAATTCTTAAGAAATAGGTGCCTTTTGCAAGCAATGAAATATCTATCGATCTAGAGTTTGTCACTTTCTTTTCATATACTTTTTGACCAATTAGGCTGAAAATTTCTATTTCAGTATCTTTATTTGTTTTGATATAAAGTAATCCTTGGTTTGGATTAGGAAAAAATTCAAATTCTATTTTGTCTGAGGAGATAATAAATGAACCGTTTGATACGTCATTGTTTTCAAAATATACCAAGCCACCGCTTTCGTTTCCTAAAAATAAATCTCTTTTATTGTCTCCATTGAAATCCTCAAACACAACACTTGTTTTTATTCCGTCTTTAATGTTTTGAAAGTTTGTTGTGGTTAATGTGAACGATTCATTTAGATCATTAATATTTTCATATTGATATATGTAGCCACTTTCGCTCGCAACTAACATTTTGATGTCGTCATTTTCTTTGTAAACAAATGGTTTGCTAAAGCCATAGGTTCCTTCGTCATTAGAAACATTAATGTTGCCAAGGTTATCTTCTAAAGTATTGAAAATAGGGCTGGTGCTGTTTCCGGTGTTTAGAGCTACAGAAATTGTCCCATTTAGTTTTCCAATTACCAAATCAAGAAGGTTGTCTTGGTTTATGTCGAATAAAAATGGAGCTCCAAATTGGCCAACATCAATATCAAAGTAGTTTACTGTTTCTAGTTCAAATTGCGCATCATTTCCGCTTGCTGCAGTATTTTTAAAATAGTGCAATTTTCCGTTGGCATCTCCTACAATTAGGTCGTTGTCTCCGTCGCCGTCTAAGTCTCCTATAGTTGGGATAAGTCCGCTAACTGTTAGATTTAGAGATATATTTAGTGCAATGTCAGAAATGCCTGCAAAATCTCTATCTATTAATTCGAAAGCTGCTTGCTGGTTTGTGCCAACATTTTTAAATAGCGCTAACTGACTTAGTTGATTTCCATTGTCGAAGTAGCCAAAGTTTCCTACTAGCAAGTCTTTCAGTCCGTCATTATTGTAATCAATTACACAAGGGTATGCTCCTGATCCTAAGTCAATTGTGTTGTCTTGCAAGAAATTATTTTGGGTGAATTCGAATAAAGGAGCATTGTCTTCGCCTGTATTTGTAAATAATTTTATGCTTTCAAAATTTTCTGAATTGTTAGCAATGTTTGGGGATACTATAAGGTCTCTTTTAGAGTCTTTATTGATGTCTATATAGTACATGGCTGGAAATGAATTTATTTCTCCGCTGATATTGGTTCCTAAGCCAATGGGGAATTGCTGATTGGCTTCAATCATGTCTGCTTCTTGATCAGTTCCTCCGTTAGTTAATAGATTAATGTTGTTAAATGATACGTCGCCTAAAAGTATGTCTTTGTCGTTGTCTCCGTCTATGTCTAAAGCTAGTAAAGAAGATCCGCTATGTGAGCTTGTTCTGCTTTCAATGGATGGTGCTCTAGTCTGATCGTTACAGTTATTTAGATCATAGCTATTTAAGCCTTCGAAAAAATTTCCCCAGCAATCGGTATTTAGTTCAAACGCAAGGCTATCACAATTTCCATACATTTCCATGCTTTGGTTTTGATGATATTCTATATTACCCCCACTTTGTTGGAATGTTAATATGTCTAAATCTCCGTCATTATCTACATCTATTATTGAAGGGATATCTACAAAAGAAATAAATATTGGACTTATAATAGAAGTATAATCGGAAACAATAGCTTCCGTACTTATTTCAAAACTTAAAGAGTCGTTGTTCGAAGTATTTAAATACACTCTTACAAACGACTGATTGTATGTAAATATGTCTTCTTTGTTATCGCAGTTGTAGTCTATTAGTAAAGCCCAGCTATTAAGTTCAGGAAAGTTTTTAATGTATTGTGGTGCGTAGTCGTAATTGGCAACTTCACCTTCCATTGAACATATAAATGGAAGTATTCTATCTCCTGTTCTATCAAAAACAAATAGGTCTTTTATTCCGTCAATGTTGATGTCAATTTCAGAAAACTGACATGAATTTAGTCCTCCAGTAAGTGGGTTTTCTATGATAGATCCGTTCTCAGAGAAAGTTATATTTGCTCTATTCAAAAACTGACTATATGTATTGTCGAACGAGAATAATAAAAGAAGGAGGATAATTTGTTTCATATTTCTAACAAATTTAACAAATCTAATTTACAAGATTTGTCTCAATAAGATTATTATTTGCTTAAAAAGGCTACTAGTAGTGAAGTACTAAATATTTAAATTGCTATTTCAATTTTGAAATTCTATATTTGCCGATTCTAAATTAAATAATATTATGCAAAATAAAGGCTTTGTTTCGTTGTTCGCTATCCTGTTTTCGGTAGTTTGTTTGTATCAACTTTCTTTCACATGGAAAGTCAATAGTGTGGAAAAAGATGCTGTTGAGTATAGTGGAGGGGATGAGTTGAAAGAGAAAATCTACTTAGATTCTATTGGTTCACAAACTGTTTTTAGCTTTATTAGTAGCTATACATACGATGAGTGTAAGTCTAGAGAGTTAAACTTAGGTCTTGACTTAAAAGGTGGAATGAACGTTACTTTAGAAGTTTCTGTTGTTGATGTTATTAAGGCAATGTCTAATTTCAGTAAGGACGAAGATTTCAATAACGCTATTTCTATGGCTATTGAAAAGCAAAAGAATAGTCAGGATGACTTCGTAACTTTATTTAGCAATTCTTTTTCTGAAGTAAATCCAAATGCAAAATTAGCGGCTATATTTTATACTTCAGATTTAAAAGATAAAGTAAAAACATCATCTACTAACGAAGAAATTGTTAGTGTAATTCGTTTAGAAGTAGAAGATGCTATTCAGAGATCATTCAATATATTACGTTCTAGAATTGACCGTTTCGGAGTGTCACAGCCTAATATTCAAAGGTTAGATGGATCTGGAAGAATTTTAGTAGAACTTCCTGGTGTTAAGGATCCGGAAAGAGTTAGAAAACTTCTTCAAGGAACTGCTCAGTTAGAGTTCTGGGAGACCTACGAATATTCTCAAGTTATTCAATCAATCGATAACGTTAACACTTATTTAAGATCACAAGTCGAATTAACAGAAGAGGTTGTTGAAGA
>TARA_B110000977_G_scaffold133950_2_pt1 | contig 18798 bp, 11 predicted proteins | sample TARA_B110000977 | Tara Oceans TARA_B110000977 (sample SAMEA4397798) | marine metagenome | biome: Polar Biome; feature: [SRF] surface water layer (ENVO:00010504); material: water (ENVO:00002006), including particulate matter (ENVO:01000060) such as... | depth 5 m | reverse complement strand
CGTTTCCGCTTTCTTCGCCGCCTCAACGGCCTCCGTAGCGCTCTCAAGGTCCTTCTTGGACTGCTCGTACCGCGTCTTGACCGCGGTGTACCCTGCGGTGTCCCCGGCGCTGTCCCCGCCTGCATCAACCGCCGCGGCATTGCTGTCGTCCACCACCGGGCCGGTCGCCAAGTCAAGCGCGTCATCCGCGGCTTCCACGGTATCCACGGTGGTCTCCACAGCGCTCACCGCGGAGGTACGCGCCGCGTCAACAGCCGCGGAAGCGGCATTCGATTCAGCCACAGCGGTATCGTACGCCTCTTTCGCGTTTTTAGCAGTCTGCTCCGCACCCGCGAGTTCGGTGCTCGCATCGAGCCGGTCGGAATCCGCCCCCGCGAGGCGGGTCAACCCTTTGGACATGTTCGCCTTGAGAAAGGGGTTCACCACGCCCGTCACGGAAGAGACGACGGCGACGACGGCGACCATGCCGACTGGGGTTTGTTGTGTAGAGGGAGGGAGGAGGTCAGAGATCTGGCGGTTGCAATCTGCAAAGTGAGGTGACTCACGTCGGTTTCGAAGGTGGGAAACTTGTTGCGATTGACGTCGGGTGCTCTTACCTGTGGCTCTGATCCAGTCATAGATGGACCACTCTTTTTTGGCGCGCGGGCGCAGCAGGGGGGTGCCTTCGCCGGCGGACATCGCGTGCGTTCGTAGTGGAGGCGCGCGGGGGAAGGTGGTGCACAGCCATCGTTTTACTACGGTGTAATACAATAAATTCCGATACCAGAATTCGTCGATATTTTTTGGCCTCGGGTCACTTCAGTCTGGGACAAAACGAAAAGCAACGACACAGACCACGACTTCCCGGTGCGTGCAGAAGCGTAGTGCGCAGGGTGACGTCGCGTGTGAACGATGAACGTTAATCTGGGCTCGCACGGCAGGGAGAAGCGCGGCTGCGCGGAGTGCTTCCCCTGCCCTCACGGCAGGGTGAAACGGGGCTACAGGGAGTGTAACCCCTGCCCTCAAGGTAAGGTAAAAAAGCGCTGCGTAGAGTGCAAACCCTGCCCTCACAGGAAGCTGAAATACAAGTGTGCGGAGTGCAACCCCTGCCCCCACGGCAAACTAGAAGACAGCTGTACAGTGTGCAATGGCTGCCCGCATGGCAAGCGGAAAGATAGCTGCGCGGTGTGCAGCGGCTGCCACCACGGGAAGCGGAAAAGCAACTGCACAGTGTGCAAAACAGCACGCGCGGATCCGCCGAGTTCGAAGCAGATCAAGCGCGAGCCGGAGAGTTCGCCAGAGTTCAAGCTCGAGCCCGAGATCAAGCCCGAGATCAAGCAAGAACCAGAAACCTTCACCATCCGCGGCTACTTCAGGTTCGACGACGGACAGTGAAACAAAAGACAAGCAACGAGGGTTACCAAAAAATACAATCAATCGAGCTCAAACAACAAACTCTGCACTACTATCATCCCCACTCTCAATTCTCTCACCCTCTTTTCTTTCTGGAATTTCCGGAAAGGAGCCTAGCAAAGCATCCACGATGAACAGCGCTCCTCGTTCAAACGACCACGAGTCGATAGTTTCAGCAGAGTTCTCATTATCGGAAACTCCATTCAGAGGAACACCCAAAACCAAACACAAAGTTTCCCTCGCCTTTTTCAATTTCCAAGCAGCGCTATCAACAAACCCACAAGCGGCTTCGAGCGCTGCGCATCTAGCGCGTTCAAGCGCTAAAGTCAAAGAATCATGAGGGTATATAGTCTCTAGCGATCGTAACGCTTCACATGCAGATTTTGCTGCCTCAATTCGCCTATGCGCGTGACACACGGCGGCGATTTGCACGAGCCCAGACGCGCGGCAATCCAACGCTTCACAGAAAATGCGAGATGAGGTTGTCATTACTTTCGACCCCAGCATCGACCCCCGCATCTCTTTGATGACCTGCTCCACTTGTTTCAGGGCTTGTTTTTTGGTCGAGTGTATTTTTTGCGTCGAGTCGCCGTCTTCACCGGATGAAAAAACCGTACGCGCGTTGTCGATGGCTAAACACCAGCGGTATATTTCTAAGTTTCGGGAGTCTCCTTCGTCTGTCAGAAAAACTTGATTTTCAATTTCTTTTGTTCCATCATCAGTCGAACTACACCCACCGCATTTACAGTAAAACCCGTGCGATTGTACAAGTCGCTCGCGGCGAGTAGTAGCAGGCGCTTGACCAACCACCGGGCCGTACGAGATGGTGACTTCCTCGTTAAGAGAAATTTCACGAATCGCGCGAACGGACGCGACGACGGTATTCTTTTTTTTTGTCACTTCTACAAACGCATTCGGGTCGCAACTGTGGTTTATTCTTGAGGTTTTCAAAAACGTTACCAGAGCCACTGGGGCGGCTTCCACGCTGAGCATCCGGTACGCATCGTGATATACCACGGTTTCGAACGCACGTAACGGTTTTTCAGGGGGTTGGGTAGGCGCTTTCGGTGTTAAAGCGAAAAGACGGTTGCGTAAATTTTCACATTCCACGCGCTTCAGAAAAAATGAATTCCCGAGCACAGCACACGTCGCTTCGAGCACTTCACCTGGTCCGAATTTGGGGTATACACATGCCGTGGCTACCACGGAGGCAACTGCGAGCCGCGCTTTCGTGGAACCGTCGAGATCGGCCCACCGGCAATGTAAATCGCGAATTGACTCATTTTTTTCATTTTTTTCACTCTTTTCCTTTTTTGCATCAGCTACGCACCGCATGGCTAACCTAATTTCCGATGGTAAAACTACCCACCAGCACCCGGTTTTGCATTCCAGCTCTACATGAATAGTATCTGCATCCCTACAACCCTCGTCGCAGTACATCGCGACGCAACATCCCCGGCACGGGATAGGGGCGATCGGAAGCGGAACGAAACAAGAATGACATCTTGTTTTCCATGTTTTAGAATTTCTCATGTCGCCGTTGACTGTTTCGATTGAATCCGGAACCGAGGCGATTGCGATTTCGTGTTGGATGATTGGATCGCCGGGGTAGATGGAAAGTGACGCGAAAACACCGAGACCAGCACACTTAAGGGATGAACGCACCTCGTGATTGATTGAAACTGTGAGTGTAGATACCTTCGTAACTGTTTCGTCTAATGATATTTTCTGCTGATGTCCAACTTGTTTGTCCAACGTCGCGAGTACCTCCAACCTCCTTTCGACGGATTTTCGTGCTCGCGAGGAGGAAGGCAATACACGTAAGACCTCCTGAAATGCATCCAATGCACCGACGTTGTCTCCAAGCGCGTGTGACGCCACACCTAACCGGATAAAAGCCTTTGCACAAACGTGGGCGCTCGACGCTATTGCGCTCTCCGCGTCGCGCTTCGCGAATCGAAGAAGCGACTGCGTATTTGACGCAACGTCCTTTCCCTTTTCTGGTTTTCTCAGCTCAAGCTCCACGAGTTTCAATAGCATCGCCGCACGGTTGCTTCGAAGTGTGGCAATGAACTCCTTATCAGTAAGGGTTGAATCAGGCGCGAACCTAAGCGCTTCATTGAGGTTGAAAAGCACGTTTTCCAGAATGCCACTCTTGAAAAGTTCATTCGCGTTTCGATTGCACTCAGTCGCGTGGTCCCGTGACTTACTCGCGACGCCGTGTGGGTCCGCAATGGGTCGTATGCAGTCACGGAATTCACGTTGAATCAACAACGCCTCCTTGACATACTCTGCGGCTTCATGAGGCGTGAGCCCATTGAGTTTTTCAACCAATTCAGCACACAAAGACTTCACGAACGAATCCATCGGGGCACACTAATTCCCCATACAAGCCCACCTAATGATGATACCTAGCAACACGACATGCCATCGTAAGAACGCGGAAGGGACATCAGACGCGAAACAACCAACCACGAACCACGCGCGTCCGTAGTGTGCTCGAGCAGATGTGCCTCTTGAGATTCGGTAACAGCGAGAAAGTAGTGATACATTTTATGCGCGCGCAATTTCCGAGCTTGAAAATGTGACACGACCTTTACAGGTATAGTTCTACATATATTTTACACTTCATCTACCACACACCACTCTCCTCGAGTACATCTACACTACGCCACAAACTTCCTGTGCAAATGCTCGTATAAATGGCGACACCTCTTCGCCAAAATCAAAGTGAGCGCCGCGCCGAGCATCGCGCACGCTCCGCCGATCCAAAACGCGTTTGCAAAACATTCACCGCCCATACACGAAACGTAAGACTGGTTACCCATAGAAGGGTTTGAGTGATTTGAGTGATCATCGCTCGTAGCAGGTGAACCGTCACCACCGTATTTCTTTATTTGCTTCGCTAGCTCTCGATCATACGTATCCCCGAACGCTTGCGTTGAGAGTAAATACGACCCGATCATGGGCGACACACTAAGCCAGCCGTAAATCGCACCGACGTGTTTCTGTCCAAACAGCTCGGTGACGATAGTGGGCAACGAGCCCCAGTGGTGGCCTAAAGAAGAACCGACGACTGCGACTGCGGTGAACAAGCCTGCTGGTGTTGGAACTACCGAAACAAACCCGACACCAACCGCAACCGCAACTTGCGAAAACGCCAAGCACGCGACTCGCGAGATTTTCCACCGTCTGAACACGAGCTCGGAGAGTTCACCTCCTATGAGTCTGCCTAAGCAGTTACAGATGGAAAATACTGACACTAAAGCGGACGAAACACCAGGGGCACTCCCTACCGCGTTCGACACTTGATCCAAATTGTTCACAAGACACATAGCCGCCCCTGAACTCAAACTAATCGTGATGAACAAAAGCCACTGCTCGGTGCTCCGTAAAGAGTCGCACAGAGACAGCGCGTGGAGCTTTTGCCCACGAAGGGGTGGGGTAGGGGTATTTAGTCTGTCATGACTTGAAATCGTACTCGATTCAAGGTCAATGACGTCTTCCATAGGGCTGTTGTCACGGCTGCTGTCCCTGTGGACATCCCCCAGTAGCGGTCCAGTCAGGTCATCCTCTTCAGACTGGGTACCAATAGGCGACGCGCCGTTTTCGTTTGTCAAGTATTTCTTCTCCCCAAACGCCCCTACCCAAAAAAACAAAACCCAAGGCGTAAATAATAAAATGAAAACAACCAAAGTGACCAGGCAGTTGACCCACACCGCTGGGGCATCTATTCCGCAAACTGGCGGGTCGTTCACGAACGCGGCGATTGACACTGTAACGACCAACGCGACAACGACAAAATTAAGCTGCGAGAAGACTTTTGAGCGAAGTTCTTTTGGACCTGAAACGTTTGCGGTGTCCCTCAGTCTCGAGTTATAACGCAGAGAACCTTCCGCATCCCTTTCTTCAGTGGCAATACCGTCAATGCTCTCAGCACGCACAGAACCCCTGCGAACCAGGAAGAACGGCGCCCCAATAATCGCAACTACTCCACCGACCAACGCAACAAACAGCACGAACTGAGCGGAACGTTGCGAGTCATCGCCATAATTCACCGGTATGAACGTCGCATAAAGCTGCTGAAAAACCGCCGAGCTCAGCCCGAGGTACGCCTTCAAAACCCCAGACACCTGCGCTTGGTCGTTCGGGAAGTACGACATACAGGCTAACAACGCGGCGGTGTCGAACAAGGAGTTGCCGTTGGATGCAGTGAAGATAACGAACGACGTCCAGGGTAACGACGGAGACGACGAATTATTTGAAAAAAATCCATCGCCCGACGCACCACCGCTACCCGGCTTGAGCACCTTGTACACCCCCAAAAACCCAAACACGTGCATCACCGCCCCCACAACAAGCGTTATGAATGGCCCACACGTGTCGTACAGAAAACCCCCGGGTAACCCGAAGTACGCCCCAGCGTCTTTCACCGTGCCGAGAAACGCGACGTCGCTTTCGCTTCCTCCGAAAACTTCCCGAAGATCTTCACTGTACACACCGAAGCTGTAGGTTAAACCGGCGCAGGTTTGAATCACAGTCGCCGCGGCTAAAGCGGCGTACGGGCCGGGCGTGACGAGGGATGTGAATGATTTTATGATACTCCTTGAGGGTGACGATGGTGAAGTCTCTCTAGATGATGAGACGTCAGCGTTGTTCGTTCTCGACAGATCGACGCTTTCGATGTGTCCGTCTTCGTCATACCCGTCGACTTGCGACACCCGAACGGGCGCGGTCTCTTCATCCGCGTCGACTCCATCCTGGCGGGAAAACATCCCCCGCGAAACCTCCTCGCGCCGCTAGAGTGCCGATGAGAGGTGAAGTTTGCGACTTTTGGTTGGCCAAACGACGCGCTTTCGAGAGGATGAAAAAATTTCGAATTCTTCAAAAAAATAAAGTCTCTTCGTCCTCCTTGCGTTTCTAGTCCGAGTCCATCCCCCAGTCCTCATCCAAGTCCGAATCCGAGTCATTCGACGGTTTCGGAGGACTTGCGTTCTGTGGAATCGCAGGTACCGGTGTCGATGAGCTCACAGACTCCTCGCGGGATTCCTCTCGGGATTCCTCTCGGGATTCCTCTCTCGACGCGCTCGGCGAGTCGACGTCCCTGACCCTTTGCCAGTCCTTCCCCAGGCCATCATCAGAACTTCCCACCGTGCCGTCGTCCGTGGCGAGTGATACGACTCTGTGGTGGCCTGGTGCGGACGTGTCATCACCAGACACGTCGATACGCTCGTGCCCGTTATTGTGCTGTTCTGTATGCGTTTCAGTCGGAGTTGGCGCGTCGCGAGACTCATTCACCCGCGCGTCGGCGTCGGCTTGAAGGTCATCAGACTGTTTACCCATGCGATCTTCTTCATCATCAGAAACAGGTCGTCCGTCCGTGTCGTCTTCAGCTGCAGTGGTCACCGGCACGTCGTCTTTGTCAGCATCAGCTGTATCCGTCGTCTCATTAGAGGAGTGGACTTCGTTTTCAATAGGTGCCCTCTCGTCCTCATCCTGTTGCTTTTCTTTTCCCTCTTCGCTATCCACTTCTTCCTCTGCAACCCCAACCCCGTCCCGTTCGCGCTCCAGCAAATATTCGCGGAAAAAGTACCGTGACCAAAACACGTCATACTCCACCACCGCAGGGACGATTCTACTGCTCATTACCTTCATGAACGAGTTATTCGCGAGTAACTCGTTAACCTTTTTCGTGGTGTCGTCCGAAGAAGGGTCGAAGGATTTTTGCCACTTTTGGAAACTTTCAACATCCTCCGGCTCGTCGCAATACGTTCCACTGTCTCTTTGCATGGAGGCAATCTTCCTTTCAAATATTATGGAAGGGTCGTCTGGAGCAGGAATTGAAACAGGTGCTACATTACCTGTGGTACTCGTGTACTTTCCACCAGACCCTTCAGACCCTTCAGACCCTTTGTACGTGTATTTACCCTCGTCCGATGCACCCCGTCTCGCGCGCGAAACGTTCGAGTCGCTCGCGTCGTCCAGACGGTCGACGATTTTGTCGAACAATCGACCGGCATTTTGAAACACGCTCGCCCCGAACTTCTCCACGCGTTCGCCCACGTTTTCAAGAGCTTCTGCGGTTCTTTCGAAGGTTTCCACGACCTGCGGATCGAGCTCGCCGTTGAAATTGTCGTCAGAGGTACCATCGTCATCGTCGAAATCTACATCCTCATTCTCATGTCCATCGCTCTCGGTTGACACCCCAAGCCCACCGGCTCCCCCCGCGGTGTACTCGCTCACCGCGTCTCCCACGAATACCATGTCTGTTTCGACACCATCGTTGAACTCGTTCAGGTCACGCCGGACGGTTTCCGCGGCGGTGTGTATGTCGCGCTGCACGCTCGCGACGGTCGTCTTTGTGGATTCAATCACCCGGTCCTTGTACTTCGTAAACGTGTTCCACACCTCGGTCGGGACTAAATTGTCGTCGTCTGACTCTCCTTCAGAGTTTGCATCGTCGGAGTTGAAGCGTCCGCTGTTGTCATCCTCGTCCCGGGAAGACGAACCGTCCCCCGCAAGACTCCTATGGTCACTACTCTCCTCCCTCTCGCCAACTCTTCCATCGCCAAACTCCTCGGACCGTTCGTCGTTGTCCGAGTCCGACTCCGAGTCGAGCAGCAAATCACCAACCTTGTTCGCCACGTCCCCGACCCTCGCGGTGACGCTCTTGAAAAAGTCCATCGCAAGATTGCGTTTGACTTATGCAAGTGCTCTCCGACGCGTGGACACCGGGACGTGTGACCAGGCCGCGCGCGACAGAGTGAGAGAAAGTTGTCCCCTCGTCGTGTTCGTTTCCGAGAAAGACTTTTGGCTTTTGATGCGAGATTCGTTCATTTATTATCAGACACCCTCTCCGCTACTCTCGTTTCTTCGCCTCCAAACTCTTCCCTTTGCTCTTCTCGAACAAGTCGTCCAGCCTTAATCCAGTCACGATGTCCACCCCCCGTAACCGCGATCCCTTGATTTTAGCGCCTTCTAAATAGGCACGCGGGAGTCGCGTGGTTTCTTTGCCTTTTCGGAATAATAATATTGACGGAATGGCACACGCCGGTCCGGTTGAATCTAGCGGTACTCCTAACGTTTTTTCAGCAGTTTCAGGGAAGCGCCCGACGTCCAACGTGACGAACTTCACCTTATCCGTTGCGTATTTGACTGATATGTCATGATACGTCGGGGCGATTGAGGTTGAGTTTGTGGACCAGTCCGCGTGGACTAAGATTACCCAGTTGATTTTAGAATCTTCTTTTTCCCATTCGCTTTTTAAGATCAAATCGTGCAACGTCGCCGGGGTTATTTGGTCTGCTTTAGTTGGCCCGCTGTATCTCGGTGGGACTAAATAAGCATACCCTATAAAGCTTAATAGTATACCCACGAGTAATAATCGAAACTCTTGGTCCGCGACGTATAGCAGGGCTAGGATTGAGGCCTCTGTGTATCTAATCGCAGCAATAATCCATCCATCTAGGTTGTCCCTCTTGAGAAACTTCATGGAAAGCACCGCGACTGTGGTTGCGGCGATTTGCTTCTCCCACGTCCATAGGGAATCCGCATTTGTTGGGAACGCGCGTTTTAACACACGGCTGATTAATAATGGATAGGCAAGTAACACAGTAAGGTGCGTCAGGTGGTACGCGGTGAGGAAGCGGCGCATGGGGGGGGCCATTTTGTTTTCGGGTTTTTTCGTTCGCGCTTTTCCAGTAATCGATCGCGTGTTCGTCAAGACGCTTGGTCTATAGACCGTCGAAGAGAAGGGTACTCGAAGGTATTGAGCTATGCCTTTGAGTAATGGATCCGACACGTGTTGGGTCACGAACGTGCGCTACAAGCGCAGCGCGAAACACTCTACTACCAATGATGAGGGCCGTCGCTTTTCAGGGGAAGTGAAAAATGTCGCGTGTGAAAATTTGGCAGATTAGTACAAGAAACGTTTCCTTCGTTTCCTTCGTTACAAGCGTCGCTATCCTTTCATTTCCTTCCACTCCTACCCTCACCTCTACGCTACGTCCCTTTCGAACCCGATCCCGCCTGACATGATTATGCCTACGATGACTCCGAACAATCCGAGCGCAGATCCGAAAATCTCGACGACTAAAATTTTCACAAACAAAGTCGGGTTTTGCGCGTCGCTTAACGCGCAACTCGAACCAACCGCCCCGACGCACATTCCGCAGACTAAGTTCGCGAGGCCGACTGTTAATCCAGCTGCGAACATAGCATAGCCACTTGCGTATGCCGATTGAGGATACGAACCGTCAATTAAGGGACTTACGTATTCTATTTTGGTTTGAAGAATGATCGCGATGATGACGCCGTAAATCGCGACTGCTTCGCAGAAAATTACGGAGATTAAGTTTTTGGACGTTATTCGCGGCGCCCTCACGGCGGCCCCAACTAAAGAGCTGCCGGTGATGAAAATGCCCCTGAATACGACAGGTTTAGGGTTTGGGTTTTGTAATTATTGGGTTAGGATTTGTATGGTTAGTAGTGTTGAGGTGTGCTTTATTGCAAAGCCACAATCACTCGTGCCGTCAAATCGAATTCGATTTAGGGTTGGCGGACTTTGCGGATCTCTCTTTTTTGTCATCGATGTGCCGTCCAGAGAGACTACTCGTGACGGTTATGGCGAGGCTAAATACCTAGACGTACCACGCCGCCCCCAACACGGAGAACCCGATCGCACTCGCGATTCCAAGCGACGCGAAGAAGTACGGGTTTATGCTTCGGAACAGGAACCCGAGGTACTGGAAATCGATTAGCTTTTCGCCCGATTGCTCTCGTCTTCCGTACGAGATTCCGAACACCAGTAACAGCAACGAAGTGACGAACAACGCGCTGACTAGCACCAACAACCGCGCGTCGAGTTTCAAACCGCCCGCGGAAGCCATCGTGGGACGTGTGCTGACTCCCAAAGCCGACTCTACGTCGCCCCGTGCGCAGGAGGTATGCCGAGGAGTGTTCAATGACTCGGCACGCCCATCATCCATCATCACCTGGTCGACGACGAAATTTTCGAATCCAAACAAAAATCCAAGGAGTCAACCAACCGATGGTCGATCGTTGACATCGACAAGTGCCCAGACTAAATATCCATACGCACGCGCGCGCGCGTCGCGTTTGGGCTGCCGGAGTTCCGGCATCCGACGGGGACCACGCGCGTGCCGTGCTCGTGGGCGGTGTGAGGTGTGACGACGGCGTTCACGGACGGACGCCGGGTGCTTCAACATTTTCATTTCCAAGGAGGCACTCAAATTGCTTAATTTGACACGTTCGGTATGTCACCGACTATGTCACCGAGCCTGGCAGACCAACCAACATCGTCCGCCCCATCTCACAAAACCGTCCGCGTTTTCGTGGACGAGATGAAGTTCTACCCCGCGCACGTTACAATAAGAAAAGGCACGACAGTCCGGTGGGAACCCACGCTGCGGTGCACCGTGACGCACTGCCTTGAAGTCGTCGATACGGAAGAGGAAAATCAAGCCAGCTCGCCTGCGTTGGTGCCTGGGTCTCCCTGGGAACACACGTTCACCGAACCAGGCGACTTCCACTACCGCTCGCTGATTTACTGCTTCATGAAGGGAACGGTCACGGTGGTGGAGGGAGATGAGGGTGAAAACAGGACGGGGGCGTTGGAGGAAAGGAGACGCGAAAGCTTGATGAGGGGCATGGGCGAAAGCATCGGATCCGAGAAACTGGAAACTCTACACACTGAAAACTCGTCCGTTGACGACGACGCGACGACGCACTACTCGCGCCTTCCCAGTGATGACGAGGAAACGGGTGTTGATGTGGCATCTGTGGGTACTTCTAGTGATGCCGCACTGGAAACGACAATTAACTCGACACTTAAATCGTCAACGTCGACGTCGAGCGCGCAATCAAAAGAAGAAACGAAAACGTCTCCCAAGAAGATCCACCCTCCGCCCGAGTCTTTGGTTCGCGCCATGGAACGCAGCCGACGTGAAGCTTCTTTAGGGATTAACAACTCAGAACTCCCTTCTGTCTCGAAAACGAAGTGCGACAGGTGTTCCATGGAGTTCGTGTCACTCACGAACCACCAACGGCACAAAGCCAGCCACGCCAAGAAAGGCAAGCGCGTTAAGGTACTGCAAGCGTCTCTGGAGGATGTGTGTAATTTTTGGAATACCCTGTCGCCGGATGCCCAAAAAGAAACGTTATTAGTGTCGCAACCCGGTGAAGCGGGAGCGCTCGTGGCGAGCGGCTTGAAAGCAAGGGGATCTAGTGAAGAAATCAAATCAAATGATCCTGGGTTTGCGAAATATCAAGAGGCGGGTGTGACGTTATCAATAGCTGCTGGTGTTTTTGACGCCGAAAATGAACCGACAATTGCGACTGAGGTTCTTTTCCAGGCGCTGGCCTGTGCGTCGGAAGGCACGTGTTTCGGCCCTCCCGTGAACGTCGACTTCACCGTCATGCTGGACAACGGAAATTTAGAAGCCGCTTTAGCGTTTTACGTGGAGAAGAACATGTTGACAAAGTTTCTGGACGAGCGGTCGGCGGAGGCGGAGAACGCGCAGCGGCTGTTGCTGGCGGAGATTGACGAGACAAACGCGGAGGAGGAGAGACGGGAAAAGCAACGATTAAAAAACAAAGCAAAGAAAGCCAAGAACAAGGTGAAGCGGCGGGGTGAGGCTGGTGAAGTGTCCGGTTTCTCCGAGGTTGAAGAGGAAGGGGCTGAAGACGTAGAGGAAGTCGAGGATGAGGAAGCCGTCGACTTGGAGTTGACTGCGCAGTTACGAGCTTTGCAACTGGAACAACAACGACAAGAGGAGGAACTAAGCGCCTCTGTCGCTTGTGAAGCCGCCGAACGCGATGCACGGGAAGCGGCTGCCGCTTCCGCGAAAGCAGGTATACGACGCCAACGACTGGACTTCCGAGGAGACAGCGCGAAAGGGGGAGGCGTGACGCCCGTGAAGCCGGAACCGAAGGACAACAAAACGAAAAAAAGTGACAAGATGAATGCATTGCCTCTGCGTCCCACAACGGCGCCGGTTTCTCGTCTCACGATTCCCGTGCCCCGAGTCCAGACACCTGAATCAAACACACAAACGGTGGTCGTCAAGCCTGTTTCTGACGTAGTGCCGAAGCCTTATACGGCTTCGGCTGCCATGCCTCGCGAAGCCGCCGTGCTCAAGAAAAAACAGAGCAGACGCAAAACGAAACTAGAACGATTGGAAGCGAGGGAGGCTGGGATCGTGTTGTCCACCACCGACGCGTCAGGTGCGTCAGGGTCGGATGTAGGGTTCACTGATATAGAGTTTGGTGTTCCGTCATCGTTGACAGGGAAACACAGTCGAAAGACACGCAGAGAGGGTAAAGGCGCGATGCCTGTACCAGAAGTTGTTTCCAACGAGATGGCTATTGAAACGCCTGTTGAAACATTTACAGAAACGCCAACGGAATGTTTCACGCCTACTGCAACGCCCACGAAGCCAATGCCCACCACTCCCGTGGCGATGTTTGCATCTTCCCCCCCAACTGGATTCGCGCACTCCAACATTCCAGTCGCGCAGGTGTGGACGCCGGAGAGAGATTTTGGGAGTGGACATCATCACGCCAGGATTCCATACGCGTATCAATCGCCGCCGATGCCAATGGGCGTTCCGCCAATGATGCAAACGGCGCCGATGATGGCACATCCTACGCACATGCCGATGATGGTACCTCCCATGGCGCCGCCTGTGCACATGCATCACGCCGCTCCCCCAGCCCCGGTTGGCATCGACCCGAAGGTGTACATGCACCACTACTTAACCGCGCTGGCGGCGATTCAGAATTCACAACCGCAACGTAGCGTGCCGTATGCGCCGCCGCTCCCCCCAGGGCCGCCGCCAGGGTACACAGCCAGACAATCATAGTTCGCAAAAGAGATTTTAGAATATATTTAATCGTATGGGTATTTTGAGGCTTATCGAGTAGTTTGTGTCGCGTATAGAGTATTTAGTCTTACAACATTACACTAAGCGTCTTCCCAGTCCTCCTCGACAACTCCCCCGGCCATAGCTTCCGCGACCAAATCATCCGTCACCAGATTAGTGTCGGGCGCTTCAGACTGTTTGCCCATAGGGAGCTTTTCCGTATCTTTATCTTCACCTTCACCTGCAGTGATATCGTTACCTTTCTTCAGCGCCCCCAGATACGCGCGGAGCCACTCTTCCTTGATTCGCTCCTCAGCCGCCTTTTGCAATGACAAATCGTTTGAATCTTTTGATGTCTTTTTTTCGCCACCTCCACCCTCACCCGCCGCTTCATCTTCCTTCGCGAACGCGTTCTTCGTGATCCAGTCAGGCGCTACCTTCGGCGCGTGCAGCTCCGCCTCCGCCGCGGCTTCCTGTTCCTCGGTCAACCCAAGGGTCACTTCGAACGTGGTGTCTTCCAACGAATCAAGCTGCACGCCGAGACCGCCTCGGTTTCCGAAGTTACCGAAATTGCCGCCGCCGCCGGCGTTACGGTCGAGCGCTTTTTTCCGCGCTCGCGTGTACTCGTTCAAAGTGCCATACTGAGGGGGTACGGAGCCTTTCACTTTGTCGAGTTGTTTTTGAATTGAAGTGACTTGAGTGGAGAATGTATCTAAAACAGCGCGCATGGCTTCTCGCGTCCGCGGCTCAGGCGCGCTTCCGTCCGAGCCATCGCCGCACTGGATGACCTCCGCTGAACAAATTGAGCACTTGAATTGCCCGGTCATAGGGTCCATCAACCGCGCGGCGTCCAGTGAGCTGTACCTTTTGCCGCAAATTTCAACGTCGCTGACGCATTTGAACAGCACGGACACGGGTCCCTTCTCTGCTAAGTGCGTCAAGTATTTTCTCGCCGTGCCTACTCGCAAATTCAGCACGTCCACGATGCGCGAGTAGTTCAAACACACGTATGTTACGATTTTTTTATCAATCGCCTTGACGCGCTCGTTGATGACGTGCTCGTCTACTCCGTTCTCGATTGCTCGCGCGCGGGTTCTTTCCTCTCTATCCTTGTCCTTTTCTTTCACGTGTGCTCTGGTGACGAACCGCTGCTCCTCTAGGTACAGTAACGCCTTTCGCACTTGCTTTGCGGACAGGTGAACCGCGACACTCAGATCATCTTCTTTGACCCACGTTCGTCTCGTTAAAGCATCTACCAAAACCTCCGCGATTTTGCTGTTGTCGTACTTCGCGTTGCCCGTTCTGGCTAGGCGCTCCTTCGCACTCGAATGTCTGTAGAACGCGCGAATCGCCAAACGCGCGAGTTTCTTGTGCTCGCTCATGTAACGTACCCGTGTACCGGCGCCCGAGCGCGCGGAACTGTGCACGCCCCAGACAAATTGTGATGAAGGTTTTCAATTTGCCTCGACGAAAATAAATTTCGCCAGCCCGACGAGTTTTCCAAGTCAAACGCGCAATGCGCCCGCTGCTCGTGGCGGCGGGGGCGTGGCCGTCCGCCCCTCCTAGGCACGTGGCGACGTGTGTGGTGGAGGCGCAGACGTCAACCAGTGATGGGAGGGAAACTACGACGCGTTGGACCGGCGGGAGCGATGGAGTAATAGTGCGCTGGGAAAAGGATTTAAGTGAAAACAAAAGTAATGCATCCGACGAACCAAACATACCAGTCGCGTTCTACGGTGGCCACACGGGTCCAATAGTAGGCCTCATCGTGAACGAAGTCGACAATTTGTTAATCAGCAGCGACACGGAAGGCGTGGTATACGCGTGGGCAATAGGCACGAACGTCAGTGTCGCGTGTCACGAGGTACCCATCGAATGTGAAATAAAAGGGCTCGCGATGGAAAACCGAAACGTAGTTTTAGAATGTGTTGATAGTAATAGCAAGGCTATGAAAACAGTGCTTGATCCGAGGACGCTGAACGTGCTTACTGTCGTTAACAGTGACACCATCAACCCGCTTGTTCCGTTGAATAAAAAAGAGAAAGATATTGAGGAATCTGCTTCGGCGCTTTCGATGTTCGGATGGGACCGACGCGGCGGCAATACTACTAACAATATTGACGATTGTGATTCCCGGTTGCGCGGTACACAACCCGGTGCTGACCCGGTCAAACTGACACACGTTGAAACCAAGTGGGGATCGTTCGACTCCGTGAAAGCCATGACAGATGCGTGGCCGGTGAAGGGTTTATCGAGGGATGAAACCCATGCGTCCGCAACCTGTTCGGTGTTGCTTCGAGGCCAAGGCGATTTTCCATCAACGTTAGCAGTCGGTTTGAACGATGGATGTGTGGTGTTCCAGCCGCTGTGTGTGAACTCGCTAGACGTGCAGTGGCGTGGTGCTGATGAGCCGTACACGAGTGCCGATGCGCCCAGCTCATCCAACATGGTAACGGCAATGGCAGAGGTCAACGGAACCTTACTAGTCGGTGACGCGCGAGGCGTTGTTCGTGTGTTTGACTGTTCAAAGGTTTCTAGTGTAGACGTCGCGACACCAACCTTGGTACACACGTTGGTGCACCACGCGTGTGCGGTGGAGACCATCGAGGAGCTTGATGTGTATGGCAGATCGGTCTCAAAAGAGAATAATTCCACTGAGCCTGATAGTGTCATAGTCACTGTCGATCGCGCCGGCGTCGTTGGTATAGTTTCCGTTACTCGAGACGAAACTGGAAACGTCCCTTGTGTGCGAAACGAAATGTTGTTCCCACCTGCGAAACAAGGTGCACACACTGCAAGGTCTACGCACTTAGTGTGGGACTGTGCTCACGGGATTCTTACTGTGTTCCGGAAAGGTAACGGAAACGGGAAATACGACGCCACGGCGTGGGACGTCATAGGCGGTGCTTTGGAACGTTCGCTGGCCGGACGGGAAGCCGTGGCACTTTTCACCTCTGCGAAAAAGGCAGAAGGCGCTGTGTATTGCCGGGTAGGCGTTTCAAGTAGCTGGAAGGTACACGCCACTTCAAAATGCGGCGTTGATGAACTCAGCGCCGGCGACGTCGCGCGTGTCATGTCACTGGACGTCGTCGCTCTCCTTGACGTAAACGTTGACGATACCAACAAAGACTCGCACTTGAAGTTTTTACGGAACACGGGCGCCGCCTTGTATGTTTGGGGAAGCGATTCCGATTGCGATGAAGCGGCATGTGACGTATTCCTTGAAAGTGTATCTGCTGACACGTATCGATCTGGATCTGCGGCGCTCGGCGCGGGTGGAGCTATTTCCGTAGCCACGCTGTGTGGACAATTCAATACAATAAAAATCGGAAGTCACTCCCTCGACGCGACGCGAGCCGTCGCGACCGCTGCTTTCGCGGCACGAGTCGTCGAGCTGACAGAGACAGTACCCGGGTCGTCCACGCACGTGGTTTCCGACACTTTGCTCACAAATGCGTCGATGCGCTTGTCCAAGGCAACGCAATTCACTCAGCTGGAGCACCTCGCGGCGCTTGTAAAGCTTTTCCAGTCACCGTGCATTTTCATACAAAACGCGGCGAGAAGTCTGTTCCACGCGAACACCATCAAGGCTTTCGTTTTGGGAAACGCACACGAAGTACCGCCACAAGCATTGGACGATGCCGCACGTGCGGCTGTGTATTCTGCCGAACAAGCTGGTGAAACAAGACACCGAGAAAGTGTCGAGACGTTTTTGGAAAACGCTTCAGTCGCCGCCGGGCCTGTCATCGTCGCCGCTGCGACGCAATTGGCGCTTGCGGATGAAAACATGGAACACGAAACGTCATCAAAATCTGCAACAGCGTGTGCATTGATACACCTTCTCAGTGCCCCTAGTGCTTTGCTCGTCGCGGATGCCGCGTCACTTCTCGCGGAGGGCGTCGCGAGGGACGAATGGGCGAAATCCCTGTCATCTACAGAGTTGGCAAAAGCGCTGGACTGCGCGTTCACCTTAGCGGAGTTGTTAGCAGCGGTGGGGGGATGGCGCGTCGAGGCGGAGAGCCACGCGACATCGCCATCTGCAACACAGGGAGAAACAAATGAAAAGGGTATCAAGATAAAAAGAAAAACAGTTCTTGGCTCACCGATAGAGCAAATGACCGCTCGCGACGCGGTCGGTGATTTATTATCGGCGTTCGCGGCGAGTACGACGAAAGTTTTCTGTCAACGGTTCGAGTTGAGACTAAATGAGCACACAGCGTTTGGTTCGCAGACCGCACATTTAGTAATGTTTCTGGCGTTATCAAGAGTCGCACGCGAACGTGTTGAGTCACTAGACCCTTACTTGGATTCAATTGCGCAGGTCATGTGTACGGCAATTAACCCATCAACTCCGAACCTTCGAAAAGCTTGCCATGCTGGCGCCTCCGCGTTGGCGTTCGAACTGAGTCTCAACTCAAGACGCGTGGCGTACTTCAGAGATCGAGGGAAGGAGGTTGAGCGCATCGCGGTGGCGGTTGACGGTGCCGGTTCGCATATTGGAAGTGCCGGTTCATATTCGCCGAATGACTGTAATGCCGTTCTAATTTACGACCTCACCGCCGGTGCAAAAACAAAAGTGCTGAGGGAAAGTATGAATGACGAAGTTTCAGCGGCGGCGGATAGTATGCTACAAAAAGACACCATAGGTGCGATTAACTCAGCTGCTTCTAAGTTGTCCAGCTTATCCACATCTTCCTTGAATGCGTTTTCGCAGAGTTTAGGGTTAACCCCAACCCAGACTTGGTCTGGCACGACAGAAACTCCAGTATCAAAAACTGTACCTCGCGTGCGCGTCAGTATCGACGGTTACACCGACGGAACTCGTCAAAAGAATTCGCCCGTCCGCCGATCGGTTGATATCATCCCCACCCCCCAAGCAGGTGACGTTGACCAAGAATACGCCGCGGCTGCTGCGGCGGCGGCGATGGCACTCGCGGCAAACTCGCCGGGAGGTTCACGAAGACGGTCACCGTTCACGTCTCCCCGGGTATCGGCATCCTTCAAGACTCCTTTCTCTGTTGCGGAGGATCGAAACGTGACACCTTCTTTTGACAAGCGAGCGGATACAACAACTACTGCTGCACCTACTTCTTTGAAACCCTTCGCGTTGGCGTTTGACAAGGACGGCTCGCGTCTCGCTGGGTACAGAGACGACGGTTCGAATTCCAAAGTCAGGGTGTGGCATTTAAGAAGTTCAGTCAACGCTTTTGGGTTTTCTGGGTTGGGTTCCTTGGGCGCGAGACTCACGGGAAGCGGAGCGCAAACAGTCACCATTTTAGGCTGTGTGGACTCGTTTATTGTTGGTGAGGCTATTGACTTGGTAGATGGGGATACGGGTGGCAAGACGAGCACGGGTTCGTCAGTGTCATTAACATGGGAGTCTGGAAAAACAGTCGTGCTTAAACGCGGCGAAGTAGTAGCGGCGTTTGGAGTGAGAGAATAGCGATAGACTTACGCGATCTATATAGCAACAAGTAACCTACTGTTTATAGAATCTCCGCAGCGCCGCTGAGATCCCTTCCGG
>TARA_B110000977_G_scaffold170292_1_pt1 | contig 18815 bp, 19 predicted proteins | sample TARA_B110000977 | Tara Oceans TARA_B110000977 (sample SAMEA4397798) | marine metagenome | biome: Polar Biome; feature: [SRF] surface water layer (ENVO:00010504); material: water (ENVO:00002006), including particulate matter (ENVO:01000060) such as... | depth 5 m | reverse complement strand
ATCCCCATCGCTCAATAATTATGGCAAGTACTAAAAGCAGACTCGGTCGCGGCCTCGGCGGCCTCATTTCTGGCACCACTGGTGCCACCGCTAAGCAGGCGGCACCAAAGAAAGCCGCTGCGCCGGCAAGGAAAGCAACTGGCAAGCGGGCGGCACCTGCAGTGCTAGCATCAGCTGCGGTGGCCTCGCTCGGCTATCGTGAGATCCCGATTAAGAATCTAGTGGCCAATCCTTATCAGCCACGCCGCGAGATCGACCCTAAGCATGTCGAAGAGCTCGCCAAGAGTATTCAATCAGAAGGTCTGCTCCAGCCGATCGTGGTGCGCATGCAGGGCAAGCAGTTTGAGCTGATTGCCGGCGAGCGGCGTCTGCGCGCGTTTGAGTATTTAAACAAAAAAACTGTGCCGGCGCGCGTAATCGAAGCGAGCGATGCGTCGTCGGCGACTCTGGCATTGATTGAGAATTTACAACGCGAGAATCTCAATCCAATTGACGAGGCCTTGGGCTATGCGAGTCTTGTGCGTGATTTTGATTTGACCCAAGAAGCGGTGGCCGAGCGTGTCGGCAAGGGGCGTGCGTCGATTGCCAATGCGCTACGTTTGCTTTCTTTGGGCACCGAGATTCAGGGCTTTTTGAGTCGTCGCCTGATTTCGACCGGGCATGCCAAGGTGCTGCTGGGCTTGCAAAGTGAGGAGCATCGTAAGTTACTCGCGCGGCGTATTATTGAAACGGGTATGAGCGTTCGCGAGGCAGAGCAACAAGTGCGCCGTTTAAAGGAGAGCACTGGTAGTTCTAAGAAGGCGAAGGCCAAATCGGCTGAGGCCGAAGCGACCGTCATCCGTGACTTGGAGAAGCGGATCGGCGAGCACTTTAATACCCGTTGTATGCTCAAGCACGGGGCGAAAAAAGGTAAGTTGACGATCGAATATTTCGGCAACGAAGACCTCGACCGCATTCTCGAAAAGCTGGGTGTTAACGGCTAGCCGTGCACTATTCTAATCAAGTCCGGGCTGGCCTCAGTTGGCTCGAGCATCTCAAGTAGTGTCCCGTCCAGACACAGCCGTCTCTCGATTGCGGCGGTGACGAAGCCAGCATTTAGTGCGATGCATGCTGCGGGCATGCGGAAGTGACCGGCTGGGCTCGGCTATCCTTGTGTTCTTTGGGCAATTGGATGGTAAGGGTCGTGCCTGAGCTGCTGGTTGCGAACATAATATTGCCGAGGTGTGCGTCGACGATGGAGCGAACGATTGCGGTGCCCAGACCGGTGCCTCCGCTCTTATCCAAGGTAACGAAAGGTTCAAAAAAGCGACTTTGGATTTTGTCGGGGATGCCAGGGCCGTTGTCGCAAACCGATAGGTAGATGGTGTCTCCCTTGTCGATTGCTGTGATGACGATGGTTCCAGGCTTTTCGGCTTGGTGAATCGCATCGATCGCATTGCCGACGAGATTTTGTAGCACACGTAGTAGTTTGCTGGCGTCCCCTTGCAAAGAGACGTTGTTCGGGTGCATCTCGACGGTGACGCCTTCATCCTGAAAGAACGGTGCATTCAGTTCGCGAAAATCCTCAAATAGCTGTGCCATTGTAATCTGCGCGATTTCGATCTCGCCTCCGCCTCGGGCAAAGGCTGCGAGGTCATTGGCCATGTCTAACATGCGGCGGATTTGTGCTTCGATGTCGGTGCAAATTTTTGCAGTCGTGGGATCGTTTTTGCCGTGGCGCTGTTGGATGATGTGTGAGCCGAGGCTGATGATGGAAAAGGGGTTTTTGAAATCGTGCAGGATTGACGAAATCATCGTGCCGACCAGCGAGAGCTTCTCTTTGCGGGTGACCTCCTCCATGTAGCGGGAGGTGGTACTTTTGAGGTGTTTAATTACGCTATCGAGGATTTGTTTCTGCGGCGCGGCATCCTCGATGATCTTTTTGACGATGTTCTCGGGGATGCGACCAACGATGCAGTCGGATTTAGCGCAGGCATTAAGTGCGCGTTGCTCACCGGTAAATACGCCGACTTCGCCGAAGAAGCTGCCTTCGCCAGATGTGCTCACCGATTGATTTGGACCGTCAGGCCTGACTTTGGTGAACGCGACGAGGCCTTCTAGAATTATATACAGCGCATCGGATCGGCTACCTTCTCGGAAGATGGTATCGTCCTGCTGTAGTTTTAGGAGCTCGACTTGACTGAGGATAGCATCGCGTCGTCCTTCGGGGATACTTTGGATGAAGGGGTGTTTCTCTAGTTTCATGGCGCAGTCTCGGTGGTCGGTTGAGCTGTTTCGACCTGCTGTGAGCGTAGGTTGAAAATCAAGATAGTTGAGGCGATTGCTAAGAGCAGTAGCACAATGCCGCCTAAAATGCCAGATGGAGTGGGGTGTTTCATTTACGTTGAGATGGACGGTAGGGTCTAGTGAGTGATATTCAATACTGATCTCTGTGCCTTATTATGAAAGACGGTTGCGGTAATCTTCGTAGCCGAATGTGCGCACGACTTGAAGCCCTGATGCTTCGCTATATAAGCTGATAGCTGGTAAGGGCACGCCGTTAAAGGTCGAATTCTTGACCATGGTGTAATGGGACATGTCTAAAAAGGTGATGCGCTGGCCGATTTGTAGCGGTTCGGAGAAGGAGTAGTCGCCGATCACGTCGCCCGCTAGGCAGGACATGCCGCCGAGGCGGTAGGTGTATGGCTGCATGCCCGCTTGATCGGCATCAAGTATATTAGGGCGGTAGGGCATTTCTAGCACGTCTGGCATGTGGCAAGTGGCCGAGGTGTCGAGGATGGCGATCTGCTGGTCGCCTGCTTCGATGAGGTCAAGTACGGTGGTGACGAGCACGCCGGTGTGGAGCGCTACGGCTTCGCCTGGCTCTAGGTAGACGTCGACGTCGTAGCGCTCGCGGAAGCGTTGAACTGTGCGGCACAACCGATCAATGTCGTAACCGGGCCGAGTGATGTGGTGACCGCCGCCGAAATTGAGCCATTTGAGTCCAGGGATGAGGTCGCCGAATTTTGCTTCAAATGCGTCAGCGGTATATTCGAGCGCATCGGCGTCTTGCTCGCAGAGTGCGTGGAAGTGGAGCCCGTCGAGTTGATTGAGTGGATTATTCGGGATTTTTGAGAGTGCGTTGTCGAGTGCGGCGCGGGTGGTGCCGAGCCGGGATGCGGGCGAACAGGGGTCGTAAAGCTGTGTTTCGACTGCGGAGTATTCGGGGTTCACTCGCAGGCCTAGCTCTGGGCGATTGTCGTTGGGGAGTTGCGCAATACCTCTGGCGAGTTGCTGGGCAGAGTTGAATACGAGGCTGTGTGCAAAACGACTGAGCTGTTGCAGCTCTGCATCCTTGTAGCCAGTGGAATAGACATGCACTTCCTTGCCGAATAGCTCGTGGGCCAGCAGTGCCTCATGGAGGCCGCTGGATGTCGTGCCGCTGAGGTAGCGATTGATGAGTGGGAAGGTGCTGTGGCACGCGAAGCCCTTCAGCGCGAGTAGGACCTTTGCTCCGGAACGCTCAGCAACAGATTGGAGCAGTTGACAGTTCGCTTCAAGCTGGTCCAGATGGACGATATAGCTAGGCGAGGGGGCCTGCTCGAACGGAATTGAGCGAAGCGCGGCGAGGCGTTCGGTAGTCAGGGGAGGTGTCGGATCTTGTGCCATGCGTAGTTTAGCATTGTAACAATGCAGATTGAGGCTTTTTGCGAGCTGTTTTTACGCGTCGACTTCGTGCGCTGGCGGTGTATTTTACCGTATTGAAAAAAATGCCGAAACTTTAGGTTGCTTTTCCGAGCCCCTATTTTATTGTGCGCGGTTTTCTAATAGCAAGAGCCTCCATGCGGGGGGCGCATTTCATCTCATTTTACAGACCATGAAACAGTACAAACTCAACATCATCAACCGCGAACATACGGGCCGTGGCGTCGCACGCCGCCTCCGTGCTGAAGGTAACATTCCTGCCTGCGTATACAGCAAAGGCAATTCACGCTCAATTTCGCTCTCGGTAGTGGAGTTTCGTGATCTTAAACGCTCGATCGGCGGCGGTGCTGCTCTGATCGAATTAGTTGATGAGAAGGGCGAGATCGCTCTGACCAGTATCCAAGAGATCCAGCGCGATACGTTGAAGAACTGCATCAATCACATCGACTTCCTGGAAGTTGCACGTGGTGAGAGCTTTGTGGCTCACGTGCCAGTTCACCTTATCGGTGAAGCGGACGCGCTTGGTGTCAAAAACGATGGTGGTATGATTGACCACAAGTCACACGAAGTTGAAATTCGTTGCCGTCCATCCAAGCTTCCTGACCACATTGAAGTGGACGTGAAAGATCTTGAAGTTGGCGGTGCTATTCACATCAGCGACCTTCCTGCGGTTGACGGTGTTGAATACCTCGGCAATCCGATCCAAGTGATCGTGTCTTGTCAGCCTCCAACAGTCGCTATTGAGGAGACTGTAGTGGTCGAAGAAGTGGCTGCTGATGAAGTGCCTGCTTCCAAGGTCAAGGACGACGGCGCTGCTGAAGGCGACGGCGCTAAATAATCTTTTTTCGAGAGAAACGTTTTCGATTCTCTCTTTGTTCTTTCCAAAATGTCCATAGCGGTCATTGCCGGCCTCGGAAATCCGGGCTCTAAATACCGCAACACTCGGCACAATATCGGCTTTGCTCTGGTTGAGAAACTGGCAGCGAAGCTGGGTGCTGAGTGGAAGACGGAAGCCCGTTTCGAAGCGGAAATCGCAACTGTGTCCTATGAAGAGCGTAAGCTCTTGCTGGTGAAGCCTCAATGCTTCATGAATGCCAGCGGACGGTCACTAGGTGCGATTCTTCGCTATCGAAAGCTCCCGGCCTCATCGCTTGTCGCCGTTTACGACGACATTACTCTCGAACTTAGCAGGCCTAAGCTCAGTTTGGGTGGTAGCGCGGGTGGCCACAATGGGATTACCGATTTGCTCGCGCAGATTGGGGCAGGCTTTCTTCGCTATCGCATCGGAATCGGTGCGAAACCACACAAAGAGATGGACCTCGCAGATTACGTCCTGAGTAAATTCTCAAAGGACGAACAAAAACTTTTGGCTGATCGGAACCCTACTTATCTTGAGCATTTACAGCTCATCATTGACAAGGAGCCTGAGCACGCCATGAACTTCATCAACCAACGCACGGCACCATAGCATGAGCGCAACGACTACAAACAACTACAAAACTACTTTCATCCTCGACCTCCGCGAATCAGAAGACGATTCCGCTAAGCTCTTGGCTGACTTGACTGAAATTCTCGCTTCACTCGGTGGAACGGTCACTGACAGTGAAGATCTGGGTATGCGCGAATTCGCGCGTGCTGCTGATCGTCGCTTCACTCAAGGCCACAGCCTCGAAGTCTACTTCGAAGGTCCAGGCACAGTGCCTGCTCAACTCCAAGAGAAGCTTCGTCTCGACAAGCGCGTCAATCGCATCTTCGTTCAGTCAGTCTAGTTCGATTGCTTGTTAGTATCCTCTCGCCCTTACAACTGAAACGCCATGGCCTCATTTAATAAAGTCATCCTGATGGGAAATCTGACCCGCGACCCTGAGTTGCGTGTGACGGCTGGCGGTGTTTCAATCTGTAAAATTGGTCTCGCTGTGAATCGTGTCTATTCCACCAAAGATGGTGAGCGTCGCGAGGAAGTCACTTATGTCGATATCGACGCATTTGGTAAGCAGGCCGAAGTGATCAACAAATACATGCGCAAAGGTCGTCCTCTTTTTGTGGAAGGCCGTTTGAAGTTTGATCAATGGGAGTCCGAGGGGCAAAAGCGCAGTAAGCTTGGCGTCATCTTGGACAAATTCGAGTTCATCGGTGGTCGCGAAGATAGCGACGGTGGTCAATCCGGTGGTTACGACAAGAGTTCGCCTCCAGCGCGAACAGCTCCAGTGGCCGAAGCTTCGGCGTCGGCTGCCGCTCCGGCTGCCGCAGCCACAACCAACTTCTCCAATGATAACGACACGCTTGATGAGGACGTGCCGTTTTAAACATTCTTTCTCCTCTTTATATCACAGTTTAAATTATACGTATCATGGCTAACTCTGAAGTTCTCCTCCTCCAACCCATCAAAGGCCTCGGCGCCGAGGGTGACACAGTAACAGTGCGTGCAGGTTATGCACGCAACTTCTTGCTTCCACGCAAGCAAGCTTTGCCTATCACTCAGGCAAACAAAAAGCATGTGGAATCGCTGCTCAAAGCACGCGAAGCACGTGAGCAGAAAGAGTTCGAATCAGCACGCGCACTTGGCGAGCAGATCGAGAAGACCAGCATCGCAATCGCCGTGAAGACTGGCGAAGGCGGCAAAATGTTCGGTGCTGTGACTGCCAATGATTTGATCGAGCGCCTCAAGGAAGAGGGCATCGAGCTAGTGAAGAAGCAACTCGGTTTGGCGCAGCCAATCAAGGATCTCGGGTCACACACGGCTAAAATCAAGCTACACGCTGATGTTGAAATTGAGCTGAAGTTCGAAGTGGTTTCTGAGAATCCGATCGAAGAAGCAGCGACTGAAGACGCTTCTGACGAAGACCAAGATTAAGCCACTCAGTGCGGTCGATTAGCCACTAGTTCGTCCCATGCCGCCTGAATCAACGAATTCTTCTTACGGTCGTAATAAAGGCGACCGTAAGTTTCGTGATAGCCGCAAGCCGCAAGAAGCGTCTGATCGCATTCGCGTGCAACCGCATAATGTGGAGGCCGAAGAAGGCCTGCTGGCTGCCTGCTTGATTGACGGCGGTCGCGAAATTCTAACCGAGTGTATTGAAGCGAAGCTGACACCGGACTATTTTTTTAAGACCTCTCACCAAGAGCTCTTTCGAGCGCTGCTCTCTTTGTATGAGACCGGTGACCCGATCGACGAGATTCTCCTATTGGACTATCTGCGTAAGAACGGCATGGAAGAGGAGGTCGGCGGTATTGCCGCGATCTATGCGATTCAAAATCGAATCGAGACCCCAGCCCACGCACGCTTCTTCACGCGAATTGTTCACGAGAAGTATCTGCTGCGTCGCTTGATCCGTACCTCTCGCGAGACGATCGAGGCTTGTTATGAGCAGCAGGAGGATATGTCCACCTTCATCGAAAAGATTGAGCAGGACATTTTTGACATTAGCAGTGGCCGCGTTACCGAAGGTGCGACGCCGATTCGTGAGGCAGTGGATGGGGCAGTTTCTAACATTCAAGCGCTGTTAAGTGGTAAGGATGATATTAGCGGTGTGCTATCTGGCTTTCGCGATTTGGATGGTATGACGTATGGTTTTCATCCTGGTCAAATGATCGTGTTGGCGGCTCGTCCTTCGGTGGGTAAGACCTCTCTGGCGATGAATTTTGCCGAGCACGCGATGTTGCCTGCGGAAGGCCGTAAGCCCTCGGGGGTGCTGGTCTTTAGTTTGGAAATGACCTCTGAAGATTTGGCGATGCGTCTGATTTGCTGTCGCTCACGCGTCGACATGAAGCGTATTCGCGATCGTGTCGCCTCGAAGGGGGACATGGAGGACATTGTTACCACGGCGAAAGAGCTGAAGAGCTCACCATTGTGGATCGATGATAATGCCAGCTCAACTATTTTAGATATCCGTGCGAAAGCGCGCCGGCTTCATACCAAGAGCCCACTAGGCCTAGTGGTGGTCGACTACTTACAATTGATTCGAGGCTCTGACCCGCGCATGCCGCGTGAGCAGCAGATCGCGGATATTTCCCGTGGCATGAAAGGTATGGCCAAGGAGTTGGCCATTCCAGTCGTAGTGCTCAGTCAGCTGAACCGTGAGTCAGAGAAGGAAAACCGTGATCCACGTATCTCTGATTTGCGTGAATCTGGATCGATCGAGCAGGATGCCGATGTGGTCTTGCTATTGCATCGTCCGAAGAAGCGTGACGACGATGACGAGGGGGTGCAGGATGGCGGCTTGCCCTCTGCTGAGGAGCACATCAAATTAATCATCGCGAAGCAACGTAATGGCCCGATCGGAGAGATCGATTTAACATTCGTTCGTCGCTACACTCGCTACGAAAATTTTCATCGCTAGTCCTTCGATCATATTTTGAGATACCCACCTATGTTATTTATTAAGACTTTTTTGTGTGCCGCGATTTACTGCACCGCCTTTTTTAGTTTTACATCCCTCACTGCCCAGGAATACCCGAAGGTAAATGAAGTGCGAGTCGAGTTCGATGGCTTTAAGTCTGTGAGTGAGGAGTTCGTGTTCAGCAATGTCCAGTTGCGCAGGGGCATGAATTATAATACGGCGTTGGTTGATCAGTCGATTCGCACGCTATATGGCACTGGCCATTTCGAGTTCGTCGAAGTGAAAGTCGAGAATTCAGACGATGGTTCTGTGGATGTGATCTTCGAGGTGATCCCCAAGTACACGATCGAGCGTATTACTTATTCAGGTAATCAGAAATATAAAGAAGGTCGCTTGTCCTCAAAGGCAGAACTGGAGGCGGGCGTGCCGTTGGATGAATATCAAGTCAGCGAAGCTGCTGACAAGGTTGAGGCCTACTATGTGAAGAAGGGCTACCCTGATGTGACGGTGGATTATCGCATTCAACGCAATGAAGCTACTGGCTATGCGGTTGTGCTGTTTGATATCGATGAAGGCTCGAATGTTAAAATCAAAGGCCTGCTGTTCGAGGGGAATTCGGTCATCGAGGATAAGGAATTGGCTGAGGTGCTTGAGACGCAGCAGACCGATTGGCTGTCGTGGCTCACTGGATCTGGCCGTTTTGATGAAGTTAAGTTTAAGGAAGACCTCGAGTTGTTACGTATTTATTACCGCAACCAAGGTTATTTGGATGTCGTTATCGATGCGGACGATGTCGTGCTCGACTTTAAGGCCGATGAGCAGCTCTACATCACCATCCCTGTAACAGAAGGAGAGTTATACACTGTCGGAAAACTATCGATCGACAATGCCACGATTTTTACCACCAGTGAGTTGCTTGGAGCGGTCGAGACTGCCAGTAACGATCCGTTTTCTCCTGAAAAAGTTGATGCAGCGGCGTCGGCTGTTCGTGAGTATTACACATCGCGAGGTTATTTGGATGCGGGCGTGCGTGCCGAGCGCGTGCCAAACATGAATACGCGTGCGATTGACGTGATCTTTCGTGTCCGCGAGAGCGAGAAATTCTATGTCGAATCGATTAAGGTGGAGGGTAATACAATCACCAAGACTCGTGTGATCATTCGTGAGTTGGCCTTGCGCCCTGGCGATGTCTTTGACTTGAAGCGCATGGCAACCAGCGAGAACCGTTTGCGCAATACTCGCTACTTTGGTGATGTACGCATGAACCCTGAGGCGACGAATGTCCCCGGGCGTCGTGATCTAAGTGTCACCGTCAGCGAAGGTCGCACGGGTAACTTCACCTTCGGTGCCGGCTTCGGTTCGGTTGAGAGCGCGGTGGTTTATTTCGAGCTGACGCAGGGGAATTTTGACTTGTTTAACTATCGCTCTGGATTCCGTGGAGATGGTCAGAAATTCCGCTTTCGTGCGTCCTTGGGCAGCACCAGTAATGAGGTCTTAATTGCTTTCGAGGAGCCGTGGTTGTTCGAGCAGCGTTTGGCTTTTGGAGTCGAGCTGTTCCGTACTGAGTCGGACTATAACAGTAGTGATTATAATGAGCTGCGCACGGGCTTTGAACTCTACCTGCGCCGTCGTCTGTTCGAGTTGGTCGAAGCACGTATGTCTTATCGCTTTGAAATGGTTGAAATTTTTGATGTGGATTTTGGGCCTGCTCTAGGTGGCGATAATTCGGACGGTTCACGTCCAAACGACGGTATCGCTGATGTCTATCAAGCTGCCGATGGTGAGACCGATGTCGTGTCGAAGATCGGCTTATCGCTGCTTCGCGACACTCGAAATTCACTGATGTTCACGCGTAGTGGTAATCGCACCACGCTCTCCTCTGAGCTGGCTGGGATTGGTGGTGATGTGAATTATCTCAAGCTAGAGGCGCGCACGGCACAATTTATCCCAACCTTTGATAAGTACGACCAAACGCTCTCTATTATTGGCCGTATAGGCACCGCTTCGCCGTATGGGGATAGCGAGGATGTGCCGTTTTATGACCGTTTCTACCTAGGTGGTCCTGATAGTTTACGTGGTTTCGAGCACCGTGACGTTGGCCCTCGCGACTCAGATGACGACGAAGAAGCCGTTGGCGGAAACTCCTATGGGATGCTTTCTTTTGAATATGGTTTCCGGCTTGCGGAACCTTTAGGGCTAGTTGCTTTCTATGATTGGGGCTTTGTTAATGAGTCTGATTATGATTTTAGTCCTTCAGGTTATGCTTCAAATTGGGGTATCGGTGCGCGTATCATCTTGATGGGCTCTCCACTGAAGCTCGATCTAGGTTTTCCACTCACAGTCCCTGATAACGCTGAAGACAACGGCGCACAGTTTAACTTTTCTTTTGGCACACGCTTCTAGTGGTGCTTGCATTCTCACATTAAAACCCTCAGCTATATATCTATGAAAAAAATAACTATTCTATTTCTCGCGTCTATCTTCTGTGCAGTCGGCCTCTTCGCTCAGAAAACTCCAGTCGTCGCTACGGTCAACGTGCAGCGTATCTTGAATGATTACACCGCTTTCCAAGCAGCAGTCGAGAAGGTCAAAGGCTCTGTTGGTCCGGTTGAGGAGGAGATGAAGAAAATGCAGGCTAATATCGAATCGATCGTGACAACAGGTCGCGAGGCTGAAGCAAAGGTAAAGAACCCAGCACTGGGTGACGAGGCAAAGGCTGAAGCACAAGCAGAGATCGCGGGTCTTCAAGCTCAGCTTCAAGCCGCTCAGGTCGAGTTGCAGCAGTTCCGCCAACAGGCACAGCAGCTCGCTCAGCAAGGGCAAAAAGAAGAGTTAGCGCCACTGCAGCAGAAGGCTGTGGAAGCAGTGAAGCAGGTCGCTATGGACAAGGGCATCGACTTGGTGATGCCGATCAATACTGTGGTCTTTGCCGCGGAAGATCTTGAGATCTCCGACGCGGTCATCGCGGTCTTGAACGCTAGCGAATAAATTCGTTAAAAATTTCAATTTTCAAAAACCCTGTTCTCGCTAAGGACAGGGTTTTTTGTTTTCTCTTTAATATGTCATTTGCATACACCACTCAACGTATCTTGGAAATCGTCGGTGACGACGCGGAATTTTCTGGTGAATATATAGGTGAAATCGCTGGTATCGCCTCTCTCGCGGAAGCGATGGCAGGCGACTTGTCCTTTTTGGGTAACCCCAAGTATCGTGATGCTGTCGCGTCCTCGGCTGCGTCGGTACTGCTCCTGCCGCGTGATTATACGGAAACACCGAAGGCGGGGCAGCTACACATCAAGCTGGATAATCCATCGTATGCGCTCGCGCTGTTGTGTCGCGACATGGAGAAAAGCTTACAGCCGCTCCCTGCGCCTGGCGTGCATCCGACTGCTTTTATTGATGTGGATGCCATTGTCTCGCCTGCCGCATCTATTGGTCCGTTTTGCTGTATCGGCAAAGGCGCAGTCGTTGGTGCTGCAGTGCTCGAAGCACACGTCTGCGTCGGTAAATATGCCAACGTGGGGGATGAGTCGCATCTGTTCTCGCAGGTGGTCATCGGGGATTACTGTGTCATCGGGGAGCGTAATCGGCTCCACCCCGGCTGTGTCATTGGCTCCGATGGCTATGGCTACGAATTTATCGACGGCGCGCATCAGCGTGTGCCCCAGATTGGAAATGTCGTGACGGAGGCAGATGTCGATGTGGGTGCGAATACCGCGATTGATCGCGCCCGCTTTGGGTCGACGGTGATTGGTACTGGTACCAAAATTGATAATTTGGTGCAAATCGCCCATAATGTGCGCATTGGTAAGCACTGCTTAATCATTGGGCAATCTGGGATCAGTGGAAGCACGGAGCTGGGTGACGGTGTCGTGTTGGCTGGGCAGGCAGGCGTGGCAGGCCATTTAAAGATCGGGGATGGTGCGATGATTGCGGGTGGAGCTGGTGTCCCACATTCACTTGAGCCGAATGCAAAGGTGCGTGGCCCGACTGGAGAGCCTATGATGCTCTATAATCGTATCATGGTTTTACAGCGCCGTCTGCCTGATCTTTTTAAAAGATTCGATAAATTAGAGAAAAGAGTCGAATCTCTGCCTGAACGTGCCACAAGTGAATAATTGATATGAAAGAAAACTCACTGAAAATCTTCTGCGGGAATTCCAACCCGAAACTAGCCAAAGATATTTGCGATTATTTGGACGTGCCTCTCGGCGATGCGACGGTCAAGAGTTTCCCCGATGGGGAGAGCTTCGTTCAAATTAATGAGAACATCCGTGGTGCGGATATTTTTATTATCCAGTCCACTTGTAATCCGGCTAATCAGTATCTGATGGAGCTCTTCATCATGATTGACGCGGCCCGCCGTGCGTCGGCGCGTAGCATCACTGCAGTGATTCCTTTTTACGGATATGCCCGTCAGGATCGTAAGGATCAACCACGTGTGCCGATTACTTCCAAGCTGGTTGCCAACCTCCTAGTCTCCGCGGGGGCGACCCGTGTATTGACGGTCGATCTGCACGCTCAGCAGATTCAGGGCTTCTTCGATATCCCCGTCGATCATCTTTACGCATCGCCGGTTCTGTTCGAGTATTTGAAGGATATCGATACCAGCAACTTGACGCTCTTCTCGCCCGACGTGGGGGGTATGAAGATGGCATCCGCGTATGCGGGTATGCTCGATGTGCCACTTGGCTTTATCGCGAAACGTCGAACTTCGGCCGAGACCGTTGAAGCGGTTTCAATGGTGGGGGATGTGGACGGGCGCGACATTCTTCTGATCGATGATATGACGGAGACTGCGGGCACTTTGTGTGCGGCTGCCGAGTTGCTCAAAAAGAACGGCGCCAAGAGCGTGATGGCTGCGGTCAGTCACGGTGTGCTCAATGACATGGGCTATGAGCGCATTGCCAATGGTCTGCTCGACCGTTTGATTACGACGGATACGACTCCAGTGGAACAGCGTGATGGTGTGCCGATTACAGTCCTCAGTGTTGCGGCATTGCTGGGTGAAGGTATCAAGCGCATTCACGATAACGCCAGTGTGACTGGTCTCTTCAAAATTAAAGGATTTTAGTTTCTCTGAGTTGCAACACTCGCATCTGAGGCGCTGCATTTAGACTGGCTCTGTTTGGAGCATCCACTTTGACTATTGAGCTATGAATGATTCCGAAGCAGCGCCACAAGCTTCTCCTGAAGAGGGAGACGTTGGCTTTGTCGAGTATCAGGATTTTGTTTCTCACGAACCGTTTCACTTCGAATCGGGCGGGACCATCCCTGAGCTGACTTTGCGTTATGAGACTTACGGGCATCTCAATGCGGCTAAGGATAATGCGATCCTCATTTGCCATGCGCTCAGTGGAAATCATCACTGTGCAGGGGTGCACAGTATCGATGAGCGTAAGTCGGGCTGGTGGAATTTTGCCGTCGGCCCAGGTAAGCCGTTTGATACGTCGCGCTATTTTGTTATTTGTTCGAACTCACTGGGTGGCTGTTCTGGCTCGTCTGGGCCGTATTCAATCAACCCAGAAACTGGCGAGCGCTATCGATTAGATTTTCCAAAATTGACCGTGCACGATATGGTCAAAGCGCAGAGCCTGTTACTCGATTCGTTGGGTGTGGATCGCTTACATGCCGTGGTTGGTGGAAGTATGGGCGGTATGCAAACACTGCAATGGGCGATTGATTTTCCGCATCGGGTGGGGCGTTATATCGCCATGGCTTGTTGTGCGCGCCACAATGCACAGGCAATCGCCTTTAACGATACCGGTCGCCAAGCCATCATGCGTGATCCGATTTGGGATAATGGTAATTACGACCCAGACCAACCGCCGGGGCATGGCCTCGCGGTGGCTCGGATGATGGCGCACATTACGTATCTCTCAGATGCCGGTATGGAAGCAAAGTTTGGCCGCAAGCGGCGTACTGAGGATGCTGGCAAGGAGCATTTCGACGTCGAATTTGAGGTCGAGAGCTACTTGCGCTATCAAGGCCAGAGCTTTGTTGGCCGCTTTGATGCCAATACCTACCTGTATTTGACCAAGGCACTGGATCGCTTCGATCTACACGGGCCAGTTTCCTTGGATGACACGCTTTCAACTGTCACAGCGCCTGGGCTGGTGGTTGGGTTTACATCGGATTGGCTTTATCCGCCGCAAGGTAATCGTGAAGTTGCAGAAGCACTGCTACGTCTCGGTAAGGATGCGACCTATGCAGAGCTGTCGATGGACTTTGGCCACGATTCGTTCCTCGTGCGTTCCCCCGAACTGTACGATTTGATCCGAACCTTTCTTGATCGGTAAATTACGCTATGACTCACAACAAAATGAGACGACAAGTTGATTTTCAAATCATCGCCCGTTGGGTGGATGAGGGGGATCGTGTGTTGGATCTCGGCTGTGGTAGAGGTGTCTTATTGGAGTATTTAAAGCAGAAGAAGTCAGTCTACGGCGTCGGTGTAGATATTAGCTTTGAGCGCATTCTAAGTTGTGTGAAGCGTGGCGTGCCGGCTTATCATGGTGATGTGCAAGCACTATTGGCGACTTTTGGGGACAACGCATTTGATCGCGTGATTTTCAGTCGATCAGTTGAGCTATTGGATGACCCCGATGCCATCTTGGCGGAAGGGTTGCGCGTCGGTAAGCGAGTGACGGTTGGCTTTGTGAATCACGGGTTTTGGCTGAATCGACTTAACTTTTTACTAAAAGGGCAGCGCACCGTCAATGAGGTGTATCCGCGGCAGTGGTATGAGACACTGCGCTCAAATCCATTTTCAGTGAGTGAGTTTGATGCTTTCTGTGCCGCTCGAGCAATCAACATCGAGAACCGCGTGTATCTCGGAGGGGATTGGAGTGGTGAATGCAAGTGCCTGCCAAATTTATTTGCGGGGTATGCGATTTATGATCTTTCGATTTAGTTGAGAGGGGCGGCGTCTGTTAAGATGTTGATGAGGCAAGCGACTTAAATTTGCCCGTAATCATGGGGGGATCGATGTGTTTTAAACGATTCGATCGGATCGAGACTTGCCATGGCATAGACGGCTTGTTTTTTTCTGCCCTTGTCCAACGACACAACCTATGCCCAGGTGGTGGAATGGTAGACACTGGGGACTTAAAATCCCTTGCCAGTAATGGCGTGCCGGTTCGAGTCCGGCCCTGGGTATTCTCTGGTGGACTGCGCTTTATGCGTTATGTCTGCTGCGCTTTTAGAGCGCTTTTTTTGAAGGTGCACTAGTCGTGTACTAGTTTTTCTGCTTAAAGTTCAAAATATGACTGCGCTAATTACTTAGCGGACCCTCCGGAAATAGCCTCAGCTTTTCGTGCTGCTGATCGCTCAGCCACAGCGTCACGAGCCGATCGTAATGGATTCGCATTGGGTAAAGATCACTGGTGTCGCGTCTTTTCGGTCGCCTCTATTCTGAGCGGCACCGCTTGGGCGGATTTTTCTGTAATCGCATGCCCTACGCGGGGAGGGGCGCTCTTGCCATTAGGCCCTAGGTTTCACGTCGGCCGAGCTTGCTGCTTTAGCACAAAAAAAGCCTGTAAATAATTGATATTCACAGGCTTTTATAAAAGTGGTAGACCGTCCGAGACTTGAACTCGGAACCAATTGATTAAAAGTCAACTGCTCTACCGATTGAGCTAACGATCCGCTTTAAAAGCGCAGGATCGAATGCATCTAGCAGTGGCTTGTCAAGTATAGGAATTTTTTTTATTGAACGAATTTAATGGGAACAAATCTAAGCTCTTAAGGATCTATCCTACATGAACCCCACTATGAGAGTAAAAAGCGAAGCCGCATGCCAAGACGATCTTTTGATCGAGCGTATTAAAAATGGTGATCATGCTGCGTATGACGATATGGTCGCGCGCCATTGGGATCGTATTTTTGGCCGTGTACATCATTTATTGAAGAATCAGCAGGATGCTGAAGAAGTCACACAAGACGCGTTTATTCGTGCGCACCGCGGATTAGACAAGTTTCGCGGTGATGCCTCTTTTTCGACTTGGCTCTATCAAATTGCCACGAATTTAGCCCACAATCGTTACTGGTACTGGTTTCGGCGTAAGCGCGACTACTCCGTCTCGCTGGATCAACCGCTCAGTGCAAATGGCGATCTCACACTGGAAAGTGTAATGCCTAGCGAGGGTGAGACGCCTGCAGAGGCTGCAGTCACTCAAGAATTTGTGCAGCGTGTGTCTGAGTGCATGAATCGGCTCGGTGAGAAGCATCGCGAAGTGCTGACTTTACGCAATGTGCAGAATTTGACCTACGCGGAGATTTCGCAGACGCTTGAGATTAGTGTCGGCACGGTAAAAAGTCGTATTGCACGGGCTCGGGAGTGCTTGCGTGATTTAATGGGCAGCGATTTTTCATGAAGGAACCAAAATTTACAGAGCTAGTAAATTTGTATTTCGACCGAGAGATCTCTTCGGTCGAGATCGAATTACTGCGCGAGGAGCTCGCGGTTTGTCCTGCTCGAAAGGCTGAGCTTGAGTCGCGTTATCGCTTACATCAAGCGATGCGTATCGCCGTAGCTCCGGAAGCTTTGAAGGTGGCTGAATTGCGCGTTTTAACGGCGAAGAAGACCTCCCAAGCCGGTCGTTTAACGGCGTGGATTCTTGGCCTCGGCATCGCTGCCTGTGTGAGTGCGGCCTTCGTTTTATTCAGACCTGTGATTCGAGAAGCATCGAGTGTGGCTTCGGCCGAAGAGCTGACCGAGATACTGCAGTCCGATATGAAACGCTTTGCGGCGACTCAAGATACTGGTGGATCACGCCGTGGGAGTCTCGCCTCGCAGTTACGCTTAATGGGTCTCACCCCGGCACTTGCGCCACTCAAGCCACAGCTCAGTACGGTCGACGTCGAGGCGCTACTTCAACGTGAAGCACGCCGGCAGCGTGAGATTGATCGCATCAATCAGTATCAGGCTTACTCGGCGATGCCAGAGCAGCGCTTGTTCCAGCCATTGCCGCAAGCCGCTCGCGAATTGCAGCCACCGCAGCGACGGCCTGTTGTGTTTCAAAGCTCTTTGGCTAGCTTTTAGTCAGCGCGTTTTATTCTCCTTTGGGGAGGGAAACGCTCGGTCGTTTCCATTGTGCGCGGCAGGTGCATGGAAACGACGGAGCGTTTCCCTCCAGATTGGCGACATGCTTTACGACAGTGCTTGTTTGACGAGCGCTTCGACACTCGTATTCGCCGGCAGTTGACTGGAGGCCTTGCGCACGAATTTGTCGGCATCGGCAGGCTTGTAGCCTAGAATAATAAGACTGCTGACTGCATCTTGATAGGCGCTCGGGCTGGCACTGCTGGTGCTGCCCGTTGCATCGGCGGTCGTGGCTGCCGCGCTGAGGCTGACTTTGTCTTTGAGCTCAATGACTAGCCGTTCGGCTGTTTTCTTGCCAATACCAGGGCATTTTGAAAGTAGGCCGATGTCGGCACTGGCAATCGCGCCGCGCAGCAGTTCGACCGACATGCGGCTGAGAATGGCGATGCCGATCTTGGGGCCGATGCCAGAAACTTTCTCAACCAGCAAGCGAAAGAAATCGCGATCTTCGCGCGTAGCGAAGCCATACAGCGAGGCGCTGTCTTCGCGATAGACTGAATGGATGAACAGGCTGCACTCTTTGCCGATGCCAGGCACCTTCTCCGCCGTAGTGATCGGAATTTGGATATCGTAGCCGACGCCGCCGGCTTCGATGACGACGAGCAGGGGAGTGGTTTCAAGGACAATACCTTTTATGCGGGCGATCAAAGTAGGTGTGAGTTGAGGTTAATCGACTAGGCCAAGGACGTCTTCCATGTTATAGACGCCAGGGGCTTTACCGACGGCCCAGTGTGCTGCGCGCACTGATCCTTGAGCGAAGATCTTGCGATCTGTGGCACGGTGCGTGAGCTCGATACGCTCACCTGCGCCACAGAAATAGACGGTGTGCTCGCCGACGATGTCACCACCGCGGATGGCGTGTACGCCGATCTCTTTGCGGGGACGTGCGCCTACAAGGCCTTCACGGCCATGCACGACCTGTTCGTCGTTGAGCGCATAGGAATCCTTGAGGATTTCGATTAGTCGCTCTGCAGTGCCGCTGGGCGCATCTTTTTTATGATGGTGGTGCATTTCGAGCACTTCAGGTTCGTATTGCTCGCCGAGGATGTCGGCGGCCTTGCGGGTCAAATAGTTGAGCGTGTTGACACCTACAGAGTAGTTGCCTGCCCAGACCACTGGGATCTTGCCTGCCACTGCGTTGAGAATGGCTGCTTTCTCTTCGGCGGTGTGGCCAGTGGTGCCAATCACGAGCGGGATGTTGTTGGCGACCGCCAGTTCGGCGATGCCAAGAGTAATCTCATGAAAGCTGAAGTCGATAACCGCATCGCAGTTGGCGACGTTTGCGCTGGCATCGTCACCTGCGTCGCAAGCGGAGGCGATCACCGCGTTGTGCGCTTCGGCAATTTCGGAAATGGCGAGGCCCATACGTCCGCGTGAGCCGTTGAGTAAAATATTGAGAAGCATAGCAGTGGTATTTCTTAAATGATTAGACGAGCGAGAGGTCTGCAAATAGCGTATCGAGCAGCTGGCGGGTGCCATCGGTCAGGCTGCTCAGAGGGAGTCGCACTTCATCGGATTGAATGATACCGGCTTGCTTGAGTGCATACTTGATTGGCACCGGGTTTGGCTCGAGGAAGATTGCCTTGAAAAAGGGATAATACTTCAAGTAGGTCTCTCGAGCGGTCGCATAGTCATTATTACTCGCAGCCTGCACCATCTGCACGAGTGGCGCAACCACTAGGTTCGAC
>TARA_B110000977_G_scaffold168159_1_pt1 | contig 18826 bp, 18 predicted proteins | sample TARA_B110000977 | Tara Oceans TARA_B110000977 (sample SAMEA4397798) | marine metagenome | biome: Polar Biome; feature: [SRF] surface water layer (ENVO:00010504); material: water (ENVO:00002006), including particulate matter (ENVO:01000060) such as... | depth 5 m | reverse complement strand
TACGATATTGTTAAAAAAGATTGGGGTTATTATGCCACTCCATCAATTAATAAAAGATTATTAAAATTCAACTTTAAAACCTGCATCATAAAAAATAAAACATCAAAAAACATTTTTATACTGATTGTAGACAAAAATAAAATTAAAAAATTAAATAAATATATTAAAAATGAAAACTGTATAGTTATCAAATGGTTAAGTTAAATAAAAAAAATTATTTTGTTATAAATAATTCTTGTAAACATAAATTCGTGGCTGTTAAAAAATATGTATCAAGACCTAAAGGTGAAACTAGGTTTCCAATATTAGGTAAATATAAAAGAAAGTATTTAAAATGTTTAATTTGTGACCATCATATTGGTAGTCATAATTATGATTTAACAAAATTATATGATGGAAACTATATTAATAAAACATATGGCGGTTACAAAGGATTAATAGAAAGATTTAAAAAAATTAGTACACTTAAAAAATCTCATTCAGATAATTACTTAAGATGTAAAAGATTAGTAAATTTTTTTTTAAAAAAAAAGAAATCAATAAAAGTTTTAGATGTGGGTGCAGGGATAGGAATATTTCCTTATAAGTTAAAAAGTGAAAAATTTAATGATATTCATTTAATTGAAACAGATAATACGAATATTAAGTTTTTGAAAGATTATTTAAATTTTAAAAATACGTTTAATTCTCCAAATAAAATTAATAAAAAAATTAGCTTTGATCTTATTACTTTAAATAAGGTAATTGAACATATCCCAGATCCAAAAAAATTTGTTCAAACTTATATGAAAAAATTAAATACAGGCGGCTACTTATATATAGAAGTTCCCGATGTTGATGCTAAATTTGATAGTGTTGGATATAATAGGGAGGAATTTTTTATTGAACATCATCATGTGTTTTCAAAAAAATCATTAGAATTAATGTTAAAAAAACTAAAATTAAAGATTTTAAAGTTGGAAAAATTAATTGAACCCTCTTCAAAGTATACAATTTCATGTATTGTCCAAAAAATAAAATAAATTAGATAATAAGTGAATAAGTTCAATAGAGATATATTAAATAGACAGATTAATATTTTATTTAAAAGATGGTTATTTCTTTTTAAGGAAAAAGAATATCAGGTAAAAAAAATTTTTTTATTCATACTCACTAGTAACCAAGTTGATATTCATGAAATTAAATCTAATTCAAATTATATATATTTGTATGAGCAATATTTTACATCAAACAAAATACTATTTATTTCAATAATAAAAAAATTTAATAAATTTTTTGAAATAATAGATGTTAGTAATTCTCATATCATCATTTATTTTAATGATAGGGTATTTAAAGTTTATTTTAAAAATAATATTCATAGAGTTAATGAAAAAAAAATTCACAAATCATTAATTTTTTTTTATAAAATAAAATTTATCTATCATAAAAATTCATATCTAAATTATCTAAGAAATTTTTCAAATAAAATTTTTTTTACAGAAAAAAAAACTATGAATTTAACTAATTTTTTAAATTTAAATTTTTATCCTAATGAAATTGACAGATTAGTAAGGTTAGAAAATCTAAGTTTAATAACTAATAATTATAAAAATGTAAAGATAAAGGATATGTTAAGATATTTTAAAATTAAGAATAATAAAATTAAAACTGATAAACAGATTTTATTAAATAAAATTCTTTTAAATCAAAGTTTTAATTCATTAATTCCAATTAGCTTTAATTTGAAATATTGGTTAGCATCCAACTTTTTTTTATACAAAAATATATCCTTTGGCTTCCTAAAAAAAAACATTGCTTATGAATTACAAAATAAAAAAAAAAATTTTAAGTTTTTATTAGATAAAAAAATAGAAGAGATAAAAGAAGAAAAAAAAATAAAAAAAATTTTAAATAAAAATCCTATAGTAATAATTAATAATAGAGTTTACTCAGGGAGAAATAGAATTTTATCAATGTTAGGACATCTGCTGAAAAATGGTAAATTTATAGAATTTAATTACGATACACATTTCCGTAATAATTATAAGATTAGAAGATTAAAAGATGTAATAGTAGAATATTATAATTTTCAAAAGTTAAGCAATCTAGCTTTATATGATAACAGCAAATGTTTCATTGATATATTAAAGTTCAAAAATATTAAATTTAAAAAAATAAAAATTAAAAATAATCATTTAATTTTAAATTTAAATCAAATTATGAGCAAAAATATAAATTTTAAAATAATTGAGGTTAAAAATATGATGGATATTTTTTGCTCAATACAAAAAATTTTTTTTAAAAAAAATTTAGATTGTTTTTATTGTGATAGTCAAAATAGAATAAACATATTTAAAAAAAATTTATTCTTAAAAAATATTTTTAAAATTTTATTAACTATCTTTAAACCAAATTTAATATTTGTAATTAGTGAAAAGAAAAATGGACTTAATTAGAGAAAATAGTCACAATAATGATGTTTCAACATTTTATGATACTCTTGAAAAAAAGTATCATAAAATAGCTTCAACTTCAGCTGGAAAAAAGTTAATAACTAGTGACGCTAATGGAATATCTTATTTTAATTCTCTAAATAAAAAATATAAAATTAATTACAAACTGGAAAAACAAAAAAAAAATTACAGATTAATAATTGATCAAATTAATGGAAAAAAGGTCAATTATAATGATCCATTTGATAAAAACTACTTATATTGTCAAAAGTTGATAAATTATTATCTCTTAAAATGGCCAAACACAAAAATACAAAAATGTCATGGTGATTTAACTTTAGACAATATTATTTTTGATAAAAAAAAAATATCAATAATAGATTGGGAACATCATAAAAAGTCAAAACAAATTTTTTATGGCTATGATTTAATTTATTTCTTATTATCTGGGATACTTTTACCTGGTGAGAATAACTTTAATATTAAGTCACGATTAAATTTTAAAAGATTATATATTAATTTGTATAAATCAAAAATAAAAAAAGAATTTCTTGATGATCCAATAGGTAATATAAATAAAGTAATTAGCAATGTGTTAACAGAACAAATTATTGCGAGTCCATTTAAGTTTATTACTTTTAGTTGTAAAAAAAATTTTCTAAATGAAATTAAAAATTTTATTAATAAAGATATAGTTAATGATAGATTTAAATAAAAAATATTCATTTATAAATATAAATGGAACAACGTTTAAAAATTTTTCTCGATATAGCACCATTTCTACAAAAAAAAATGTTAGTAGTTTTTTTAAAAAAGAAATCCTTGGGGTTTCAAATGGAAAAGTTTTTTTTTATGGTGCAGCTAGAATGGGTATCTATGAATTTATTAAATCATTAAACTTAAAGAAAGGAGATGAGGTTGCTGTAACTGCATTTACTTGTTCTGTTGTAATAAATTCAATTAAAAGATTTAATTTAAATGTTAAGTACATTGATATCGATAAAAAAACTTTAGGTACTTCATTCATAGATTTAAAGAGTAAAATTTCAAAAAAAACAAAATTAATTATTGCACAACATTCTTTTGGTATTCCATGTGATATAGATAAAATTGTAAATTTTGCAAAATCAAAAAAAATTTTAGTTTTAGAAGATTGTGCAATATCAATACTTTCAACTTTAGACAACAAAAGAGTTGGAACATTTGGTGATGCATCAATATTTTCTTTTGACCATACAAAACCTTTAAATTGTTTTGTAGGTGGAGCTTTATATTTAAAAAATAAAGAATTAATTAAAAAATTAAGTGCTAGCTACAAAGATATAGATTCTATTTCACCTAAAAAAACAAAAAAAATGATTTTAAGACACAATTTTGAAATAAAATTTTGTAATTATAACAATTCTATAATTTATTTTATCTTGAATAAATTGCTTACTTTTTACTATAAAATTTCTTGTTCACCATACTTAGATGAAGACATAAATTTATCAAAATTAAAAAATCAAAGCTACCCATATCCTTCATTAATGCCGATATTTGCTTTTAATTGTCTTAAGCAATCTATTACTAATTACAAAAAAAAAATAAAATTGAATAATCAAAAATTGAATATATTTATCAAATATTTTAAATATAAAAAAATTGAGGGTATCGATCATTATTTAAGTTTAAAAAGAAGAAAAATACATCCATTCAGATTTGTATGGTTGAATAATGGTATTAATAATTTAAGTTACCTTTCAAAAAAAATTGATATTAATCAAATATGGTTTAAACAAGTTGTCATTAACACTTCAAAAAGTTCGAAATACTATGGTTACAAAAGTAATAGTTGTAAAAATTCCGAAAATATTTGTAAAAAAATTCTCAATATCCCGAACACAATTCCAAAAAATAAAATAACAAAATTATTAGCTAATATTTATGAATGATCTTCAAAAACAATTATCTTTTTTAAAGAATAAGAAGATATTGATAACTGGTAATACTGGCTTCAAAGGAACTTGGTTAACTTATATAATTGCAAATGTAACTAAAAATATCTATGGAATTTCACTTAAAGATAATATCAATAAAACTAACTACAATAAGAACAATGTTATTGGTTTGTTAAAAAAACAATATTTTTTTGATATTTCTAATTATAATAAATTAAAAAAAACAATTAATGAAATACAGCCAGATTTTATATTTCATTTGGCCGCACAATCATTAGTTTATAAATCATATAAAGAACCATTAAAAACATGGAATTCTAATTTAATTGGAACATTAAATTTACTAGAAATTTTAAGATATTATAAAAAAAGTAAAAATATAATTATTACAAGTGATAAATGTTATAAAAATTTTGAATTATCCAGAGGGTATAGTGAAAATGATATTTTGGCAGGAGAAGATCCTTATAGCGCAACAAAAAGTTGTGCTGAGATAGCAATTAAATCTTATATTAAAAGTTTTTATGACAAGTCAAATTACATCGTAAGCTGCAGAGCAGGAAATGTAATTGGTGGGGGAGATTTTTCTGAACTTCGTTTAATTCCTGACATTGCTAGATCCTATTTTCGAAATAAAAAAATATCTATTAGAAGTTTAAGCTCAACAAGGCCTTGGCAGCATGTTCTTGAACCTTTATTTGCATATTTATTAGTTGCAAAGAATATTAAAAAAAAACAAGTTAATCATCAAGCCTTTAATTTTGGACCAAGCCAAAATAATTCAAAGAGTGTACTTTCTATAATTAACCAAATTAAAAAAAAATGGAAAATCAAAATTAAAAAAAGCAGATTAAAGTTTAAAGAGTCGAAATTATTAAGTTTAAATTGCATAAAAGCAAAAAAAATTTTAAAATGGAGACCCGTTTTAGACTTTGAAGATACTGTTAATTTAACAATTGATTGGTATGATAAATTTAATAAGCAACCCAATGAAATTAACAAAATTATGAATTATCAAATCAATTATTATTTATCCAAAAAAAAATGGTAAAGAAAAATTCATTAATAAAAAAAAAATCTAAAAATGGAGATGTTATTAAACTGATTAATAAAAAATCAAAGTATTATCATGGTTTTGGTGAAGTTTATTTTTCAGAGATAAAACATAAGAAAATTAAAGGGTGGAAAAAACACACAAAAATGACAATGAATTTAAAAGTAATTACTGGAGCTGTAAAATTTGTTTTTCTAACAGACAAAAATACTTTTAAAAAAATTATTTTGAACGATAAAAGTTTAAATATTCTTACAGTACCTAAAAATACTATTTTTGGATTTCAGGGAATTAAAAAGAAAAACTCAATAATGAATTTTGCAAATATTAAACATACACCAGCAGAGTGTTTGAATATACCTTTGAAAAATTTTGATTATAAGTGGAATTAATTATGCAGGTAGTTATTTTAGCAGGAGGTTATGGTTCAAGAATAAGCGAGTATACTAAGTTGATACCAAAACCAATGATTAAAATAAATAAAAAACCGATCATTTCTCACATTATAGACATTTATCAAAAATATGGTGTTTCAGAATTTTTGATCGCTACAGGTTACAAAGGTAAAATTATAGAAAATTATTTTAAAAAATCAAAAATAAATATCACATGTGTTGATACTGGGAAAGATGTAATGACTGGAGGTAGGCTAAAAAGACTGGAAAAATATATAAATGGAACCTTTATGCTTACTTATGGAGACGGATTGTCGAATGTCAATATTTCTAAATTAATAAGATTTCATAACAAAAATAATAACATATGCACTGTAACTGCTGTAAGACCACCAGCCCGGTTTGGTGAAATTTTGTTTGGTATGAATAACTTAGTAAAAAAATTCAAAGAAAAACCACAAACTAATAAAAGCTGGATAAATGGTGGTTATTTTGTAATGGAAAAAAATATTTTTAAATATTTAAAAAACGATAAAACCGTTTTAGAGAACGAACCACTAGAAAATTTAGCAAAAGAAAAAAAATTATCTGCATATAAACATTATGATTTTTGGCACTGTGTAGACACAGTAAGAGATAAAGAGGCTATAGAAAAAATTATAAAAAGAAATAAACTGTATCCATGGCTTTAATAAAATTGTCAAAATCAAGTCTTGATAAAAATGAAATTTTTAATGTATCTAAAGTTTTAAAGAAAGAATTTTTAGGTATGGGCGAAGAAGTTTTTTCTTTTGAAAAAAAATTAAAAAAATTCTTTAATAGAGAAACTGTTTGTGTGGTTAATGGTTTTTCTGCACTTCATCTTGCTTTAGAATCGTGTGGTGTTGGCAGGGACGATGAGGTTTTAGTTCCAAGTTTAACATATGTGGCAACTTATCAGGCAATTGCAGCAACGGGAGCAACACCTATTTCTTGTGATGTTGATTTAGACAGCTTAAATATCTCGACTGAGGAAATTAAAAAAAAGATTACTACAAAAACAAAAGCTATAGTTCCAGTTTGGTTTGGAGGCAATCCTGATGGTATTAAAGAAATATATAGTATCGCTAAAAAATTTAATCTTAGAGTAATAGAAGACGCAGCACATGCATTTGGTTCAATAATTGATAAAAAAAATATAGGAAGCTTTGGTGATATTACATGTTTTAGTTTTGATGGAATAAAGAATATAACATCTGGTGAAGGAGGCTGCGTAGTAACAAATGATAGAAGTGTAATTAAAATCTTAAAAGAAAAAAGGGTTTTGGGAATTAAGATTGGGAGAGGTAAAAATAAATGGGCACCTAAAGTTAATATTCAAGGATGGAGGTATCATATGAGCAATATTATGGCCGCCATAGGACATGCACAATTTAAAAAAAAAGAAACTTTAAGAAAAAAAAGACAGTTAATAGCTAAAATTTATGATCAAAAGTTAAGCAATAATAAGGGTATTAAAATTTTTAATAGAAATTATAATGAAATAAACCCACATATTTATCCAATATTAAATTTAAGACACTCTACGAATAAACTTTTTCAACATATGAAAAAAAATAATATTGAAGTTGGAAGGCATTATTTTCCAAACCATTTATTAAACAAATTTAAAGCAAAAAAACTCAAGATTGCAGAATATGTTGCAAAAAAAATTATAACATTGCCAATTCATGGGGATTTAACTTTAAATGAGCAATTAAAAGTTATTAAGTGTTTGAAAAATTTTTATAGATAAGTGCAAGTCTCAGTAATTATAAATTGTTTTAATTCAGAGCTATATATAAATGAAGCAATTAAGAGCGTACTAAATCAAACATATAAAAATTTTGAATTAATCATTTTTGACAATTGCTCAACAGATAACACGGCAAAATTAATAAATTCATTCAAAGATGTTAGAATAAAATATTTTAAGTCAGACAAAACATATAATTTGGGAAAAGCGAGAGATCTAGCTACAAAAAAAAGTAAAAATAGCTGGATTGCATTTATAGATAGTGATGATTTATGGTTGTCATCTAAACTATCTGAGCAAGTGGCATATGTTAAAAGTAATAAAAATATAGGACTAGTTTATACAGATTTTTTATATATTGATGAAGTTAGCCATCAATTAAAAAAAAAATCTTACACAAGATTTTATGATGAATTAACTTATAAAAATTTAATTAAAAAAAATTATATCTGTTTCTCAAGTATCATTTTTAATAAGGAAATAATTAAAACAAAAAATTTTTTTAACCCAATTTTGAAAAATTCTGAAGATTATGACTTGTTATTAAAAATTGCACAAAAAAATTCATTAGGTTATATAAAAAAAAAACTAGTAAAATATAGAGTCCACGAAAGTAATCTAACAAAATTTCAAACTAAAAGATCATTCTCAGAGTGGCAGTATTTGGTATATCTATATTCAGACAATCACATTAAAGAAAAAAAAAAAATTAAGATAAAGTATAGATTTGAAAAATTAAAAATAAAATTATATAGTAAATATGGACTTATACAGAAATTTTTTAGTAAAATATTTTAAAATATTTTTCTCGTTAACAATCATACTCACAATTTTTAAAGGTATGATTCAAATTTTAATTAATACGAGCGAATAGTAGTATATTTTTGCCTAGCCTAATGTTTTTTGGAGGTTTAGCGTATTATGGTGTGTCTTTTAAAAGTGAATTAATTTTGTTAAATCTTTTACTTTTTTCATATATTAGAAATACAAATGAAAATTAATTTTGTAGAAAAATATTTTGAAAACGCTTCCACAAAATATAATCATAATTTTACAGCAAAAAAAAGTTCTAAAAATTATATTTTCACAAATAGAAAAAAAATTGTTTTAGATTTTTTGCATAAAAAAAAGGGTAGTTTTTTAGATATTGCAACAGGTAGTGGTGAGATTACTTCTGAAATTATTAAATTTAATAACTTTAATCAAATAGTTTTAGTCGATATTTCACAAAAAATGCTGCATAAAATGAAATTGAAGTTGAAAAGATTTGATAAAATAAAATTTATTAATGAGGACTTTTCAAAAATAAAATTTAAAAAAAAATTCGATTATATTGTTTGCTTAGGAATTTTAGCTCATTTTAATGATAATAAAGTTTTCTTTAGTACATTAAAAAGAATCTCAAAAAAAGGATCAACTATATTATTGCAGAGTTCTTTATCAAATTTTCCAACTAATAGAATAAATAAAATTTTTTTTTCTAAAAGATATATTAAAAAATTTAATTATAAAATTAATTATGTAACAGAAAAAAAACTTAATCATTTATTTAAAAAAAATGGGTTTAATGTTATCACCGTTAAGAAATATTCATTAGGAATACCTGTGTTAGACAAAATTTTTCCAATTATTAACTATTATATTGAGGTTGTCTTTTGTAAATTTTTCCCCACTATTGGTTCTGAGGCTATATTTTTATTGAAAAAAAAATGAAAAATATAATAATTAATTTAATTAATGCAAATCAAGGAGCCCATATCGTTAGATCAAAAAATTTTTTATTAAATTTAAAAAAAATTGATTTACAAAATAATTATTTAATTTTAACTGAAAAAAAAATAGACATCCTTACAAAAAATTTTAACTATATAATATTTAATATTTCAAAATATAAGTTCTTTGCAATTATACAAAGATTTATTATTCAAAACTTTTTTATTAATTATTATTATTTTAGATATAATATTTCAGTTTATATAAATTTCTCACATACAATACCCATTCTATCTTTAAAAAAAATTTTAAAGATTATAGCTGTTACAAATGTTGCACCATTTGTAACATTTAAAAAATTTTCAAATATACAAAAAATAAAAATGTTTTACCTAAAATATAAAATTTTGTATAATTGTTTAATAAGCGATAAAATTATTAGTATCTCTGGCTATTGCAAAGAATTGTTAGAAAAAAATAGCATAAGTTCTAAAAAAATACATATTATTAGTAATGGCATTAATGATAATGTAAAAATTAACTTAAATCTTAAAAGTAAAAATTTTTTTTTATATGTTTCTCATTTTTATAGCTACAAAAATTTTGAAAATCTAATTATTTCATATTCAAATTTACCAGCTAAAATTCAAAATAAATTTAAATTAGTTCTGATTGGGAATCCTTATGATTTGAAGTATTATGAGAGTATAAAAAATCTAATTTTTAATCTAAAATTAGAACATAATGTTAAAATTTATTCAAATCTTACAAGAGAACAAATTAATGATTACATTAAAAAATGTTACCTATTTATATTCCCTTCACTCATTGAAAACTGTCCAATGAGTTTGCTTGAGGCCATGGAATTTAATAAACCTATTTTAACTTCTAATATTTCACCTATGAACGAATTTTGCAAAGATTTACCCATTTATTTCAATCCTCATGATCAAAATTCTATAGTGAATTCAATAACTAAATTCTGTAATAATAATGAATTAAGTTTTTCTTATGATTATAGTTTAATAAAAAAAGAATTAACTTGGAAAAAATTTACTAAAAAAATTTTACTAATGTATAAAATCTAATGTCAATTATTTTAGGTTTAAATTGTGAGCATGCTGACTCTGCTGCATGTTTAATAAAAGATAATAAAATTATCGTAGCTATAGAAGAGGAAAGGCTAAGTAGAATTAAACATCATTTTGGCTTTCCATATAAATCAATTCAATATTGTTTAAATTTTTCAAATTTAAATATTCAAGATATTGATTTAATAGCAATAAATTCTGATCCAAACGCTAATTTCTTAAATAAGATTAAATATGTGTTAAAAAATCCTGTAAGCTTATGGTTGGCTGTTATTCGAATTTTTAAATCAAGAAAAAAATCTCTAAGAAACAAGTTAAAAAAAATTGGATATAAAAAACAAATAAAATTTGTTGAACATCATTTATCTCATATTATTTCATCATATTCAGTTTCAAGTTTTAAAAATGCAGTAGTCTTATCAATTGATGGATTTGGAGATTTTACAAGTGTAGCTTGGGGTGAAGCTAAAAATCATAAGATTATAATTGATAAAAGAATTCTTTTCCCTAATTCAATGGGAATCTTTTATTCAGCTGTAACTCAACATCTTGGTTTTTTAAATTATGGTGATGAATATAAAGTCATGGGAATGTCAAGTTATGGAGAAGAAAAGTATAAAGAAGATTTAAAAAAAATAATTTCTTATAAAAATGATGGTTCTATACGATTAGATTTAAAATACTTTAATCATCATAAAAAAAATTATTTTGAAACTAAAAAAAATATAGTCAAAGTGAATCAATTGTTTTCAAGTAAAATAAATGATATATTGGGACCTAAAAGAAATTCAAACGATCAAATTTTACAGAAGCATTTTGATTTAGCTCGCTCATTACAGGAAATTTATGAAGATTATTTAATTAATCTAATTAAATTTTTGAAAAATAAATATAAAGATCAATCCAACATTTGTTTATCTGGTGGATGTATTAATAATTCATTAGCGAATGGAAAAATTTCAAATAGTAAAATATTTGAAAAAATTTATATTTGCCCATCACCTGGAGACTCAGGTGGAGCAATTGGAGCTGCAATCCATGCTTCTAAACATCAACAGTATAATTTTAACGGTATTTCAGGTTATACCTTCAAAAATGATGAAATTAAAATTTTTTTAGATCAAAATAATGATTTCTTGGAACAAAAAAAAATTAGATATGTTTTTCTGGAGGAAAAAGAATTAATTAAAAAAACAGTTGAAAAATTAATTGAAAACAAAATTATTGGTTGGTTTTCAGGTGGAATGGAGTTTGGTCCACGCGCACTTGGAAATAGATCAATTATTTGTAATCCAAGCATGATAGATGCAAGATCTGTATTAAATGAAAAAATAAAACTAAGAGAAAAATTTAGACCTTTTGCAGGTTCGGTGCTTGAACATAAAAAAAATGATTGGTTTGATTGTCCAGTTAAAGAATTATCACCATTTATGTCTAAAGTTTATAAGGTCCATGATAAAAAGAAAAAATTGATACCCTCAATAGTTCATAATGATGGCACATGCAGAATCCAAACAGTGAGCATTAATGATAATAAAAAATACTTTAATCTGATAGAAAAATTTAGTGAGAGGACAGGTATCCCAATTTTGTTAAATACCTCATTTAATGAAAATGAACCTATTGTTTATAATCCTAAAGAAGCTCTAGATTGTTTTATAAGAACAAGAATGGATAATTTAGTTATAGAAAATTATTTTTTTTATAGAGAAAATAATAGTGATAAACATTAAATAAATTTAAGATGAGTTATAAAAAAAAATTAAAAAAAAAATATGTATGGCTTATAACAGGTGTGGCAGGCTTTATTGGCTCTAATACAGCTGAATTTTTATTAAAAAACAATCAAATTGTAGTTGGAGTAGATAATTTAAAAACAAGTAGTGCTAATAATCTTAAAAATTTAAACAAATATAAAAATTTTAAATTTTATAAATTTAATTTAGAAGAAAAATTTAATTTAAAAAAAAAAATTGATTTTTGCATTCATTTAGCTGCACTTAATTCTGTTCCAAGATCTTTTGATTATCCAAGTAAAGTCACAAAAAACAATATTTTATCATTTATTAATGTTGTTCTACTTTGTAAAAATCTTAAAATAAATAAGATAGTTTATGCATCATCAAGTTCTGTTTATGGCAACAGTACTAAAAAAATAAAACAAGAAAATCAAATATTAAAACCAATATCTCCCTATGCTATATCCAAAGTGACAAATGAACAGCATGCAAAAATATATTCAAACAAAAAAATGAAAATTAGAGGATTACGATTTTTTAATATTTATGGACACAATCAAAAAAATGATAAAAAATATTCAGCAGTTATACCCACTTGGATAGATTCACTTAAAAAAAAAAATATAATTGAAGTTTTTGGAGGTAGTATAAGAGAATTTTGCTATATAGATGATGCAATAAGAGCAATTTTATTAGTATCGTTCAGTAAAATTAAAAAAGATCACGAAATATTTAATATCAGTGGCGGTAAAAAAATTAATATTAAAGATCTTGCAATTAAATTCAAAAAAATATTTGGGAATAGTGATACAAAAATAATTATAAAAAAAAGTAGAAAAGGTGATATTAAAGTTGCAAAAGCGAGTATGAAAAAAATTAAAAAATATACACGTTTTGAGCCCAGAACTTCAATTGATGAAGGTTTAGAAAAAATCAAATCTCATATAAATATTAGATGAAAAAAAAAATAAAAAATATTTTTATTTTTATCCCACTATTGATACCCAGTCTTTTAATAACAGGACCATTTTTACCTGATTTGTTATTAGTTTTAAGTTGCCTTTACTATATTTTCGATCAAAAGTTTATTAATTTTCTAAAACCTTATCTAAAAAAAAAAGAAACATTAACCTATTTGCTATTAATATTGTTGACAATAATTAGTTCAATATTCAGCGAGTATATATTAAATTCACTGAAATCTTCTTTTTTTCATTTAAGGTTTGTATTGTTTGCCATGATTTATTTTTATCTAGCTAGCACATTTAAGAAATTTATAGAATATCAAATCAAAGTTCTTGGAATTACTCTGTTTATACTTGTCAGCGACTCATTTCTGCAATTAATGACTGGAAAAAACATCTTAGGATACGAAATGGTTACAGCTTATGTAGATAGACCCACATCATTTTTTTTTAATGATTTAAAAATTGGCAGTTTCTTGAGTAAGTTTTCATTATTATTGTCAGCTTTATGTTTTTATAAGAACAAATATATAAATTATTCATTGATTCTACTTTTATTGTCATGGGTTTTAATTTTTTTTAGTGGAGAAAGAGCATCATTTATACTTTATTCATTGAGCATTCTTTTTATAACCATGGTTTTTTATAGATCCGTTAAATTTAAAGATATTAAGATAATCATTATTATATTTACTTTTGCATTGGCAATTGTGAGTTACAAAGTAATGCAAGAAACAAGGTATATAAATAAAATGATTATTCATCCATTAAAAGAATTATCAATAATTGAGTCAGATGAAAAATTTTTGCCAGCACATAGAAAACATTTTTTAATAGCTATTGAAATTTTTAAAAATAATATTTTATTAGGCTCTGGACCAAATACATTTAGGTATGAATGCCATAAAATTATAAAAAATGATGATGATATAGCCAATGGGTGTTCAACACATCCTCACAATATCTATATTCAGCTATTATCTGAAGCAGGTATTTTTAGCCTGTTTATTGCTTTATATTTTTATTCTAGGTTAATTTTAATTCTTTTTAAGACAACCTCTAATCTGATAGTAAAAAGTAATAATAAACTCAAAGCTTATGTTATAGCAAATATAATATTGTTAATTTCCTTTTTCCCTTTATCTCCTACGGGCAATATTTTTAATAACTGGAATAGCATAAACATTTTATTTGCATTAGGTTTCTTTTTAAAATTAAGACACAGTATTAAAAATATATAATGGTTTTTATTTTTTTTTCATATAATTTTGTTCTAACTATTTTTTTTTCTAAATTTAAAAAAAAATTTAAGATTCTAGATAAGCCAAGTAAAAAAAAAATTCATAAAAAAACTGGATATTTAATTGGTGGAATTTTTATATTTTTAAATTTAATGATATTATTAAGCTTAAATGAAGTTTTATCTTTGGAATTATTTAAAGATTATGAGCAAATTCAAAAGAATAAGATTTTGTTTTTTACTACTGGGTCAATTTTATTTTTGATTGGCTTATTTGATGATAAATTTAGTTTAAATCCATATGTTAGATTAATTTTATTATTTTTGACAATTTTTGCATTTTTGAATTTAGCTAATGAATTTATAATTCATATGATTTATTTTGAAAATTTAAAACTATTTTTTAATTTAAATGATTTTTCTTTAATTTTTACATTAATTTCTATTATCTTATTGATTCAAATCTTCAATTTTTTTGATGGGATAGATTTACAGCTTTCTTTATATGTAATTTTTCTTAGTTTTTATTTATTTATTGTTTCTAAATCATTAATTCTATTAGCGATTATATTAATAATGATATTTAATTTATATCTAAATAGTTTTCAAAAAATTTTTTTAGGAGATGCAGGTGTGTATTTAATTACATTTATTTTATCAATTTTTATTATTGTTAATTACAATCAGTCAAAAATCAATTCTGAAGAAGTATTTTTAATGTTACTAATTCCATTTTTAGATTTTGTTCGCTTATTTTTCATAAGAATATGTGAAAAAAAAAACCCAATGATTGGTGATCTAAAACATATTCATCATTTAATTATAAAAAAAATTGGCTTATATAAGACGCTGCTCATTATTGGTTTATTGTATATGTTGCCTTTACTTATGTACATTTATTTACAAAATTTTTTTACATCGATTTCTCTTGGAGCTATAGGAATGTATTCTGCAACAATTTATTATTTTACAAAAAATAATAAAATCACTTAACATTATAAATTTTGTAATTAAAAAAATGACTTAATATTATATTGTTTGAGTTATCAAAATTACTGCACAGTGCAGTATAACCACAATAATTCATTTTAGACAAATTCATTATAAACTCATTATTATTGTTATAAACTTTATTATAAGTTTGTTCCGCGTATATATTTGGAATTAATTCATTTCGATTTTTTATAATTTTCTTACTATTTTGAAATATAGAAATTAGTAAGCATAGGGTTATTAAAAAGATAATTTTTTTTTTATTTAGTAAACTTTTCTTATATTTTTGTAAAAAATAAAAAAAAATACATATTATATTTACTATAATTATAGATAAACCAAATCTATATAATGGAAACTTTAAAAACCATATAGATAAAATAAAAAAAGAAATGAATAATAATTTTTTGTTAAATAACTTTTCTTGTACTTTATTATTACTAAGCATAGTAGACATAATTATAATCAAAATTATTACTGGAAAAATTTTTTTTAAGATCAGTAATAAATGATTCTTTTTCCAAGTATCAAACCAAAAAAAATTAGATATGTATTCTTCTTGTGTAATTTTACTTTGATTATATCTAAAAAAATTAGGCCAATCTTTAGACCATGACTCTGAATCTACAGACACTTTTTTTGCATTCCCATAATTATTAATTTTTGCTGTCCAATTTAAATTTTTAAAGCAAGTTTGATCTAATGGATAAATTATACATCCGGTATTGATTACATTTTTAAAAAAAAATATAATTAAAAAAAATAGTATAAATATATTTTTTTTATTAAAAAAATAATTAATTTTATTAAATTTTTTTGTAATAAAAACTAAATAAATCCCTCCCACTATAAGAAAAATTTTATTTAAAAAAGCAAAAGATAAAATAATAGATAGTTGAAAAAAATCTTCATAATTAAATTTTTTTTTTATAATAGATTTTAAGACTAAATAAAAACCTAATAAAAAATAAAAATGTGACCAATAATCATTGCCGTATTCACTTACTCGATTTAATTTTATTAAAATTATACAAAGAAAAAAAACTGACAACAAACGCAAAAAATTATTGGTGTTTTTTTTAATTTCTTTATAAAAAAAATAAATTAAACTTGAAAATGCAATAGGCAAGTATAATGAGATACCATTAGTGCCAAATAAATAATTATTAGACATAGCTGAAAGGTATTGAATTATGGCAGTATGCCCAAACCTATAATTTATATTATTTAATCCAAATATTATCTTTTCTTCATTAAGAGTTGCTATATAGGGTAAATGATAAATAAGAGCATCCGGTCGATTGTGATGTGTTCCTAGTATAAGAAAAATATTTATAAACCCTAGAATAAAAAATAACTTGAGATTTTTCTTTGTAATTATTTCCTTATAGTAAAATAATGAATATAAAATAATATAAAAAAGAAATATCGTATTTACTAATTTTGAAAGAGGTAAAAAAAAATTAATAAGTAATCCGATTAACGAAATATAAATAATTCCAGAAATGATTGTTAATTCTTTATCAATTTCAAGTTTTAGAAAATTTTTATTGACTAAAAAACCAACAGCAAAAACAAAATAAACATAAAAAAAATTGATTAAAATGAAATAAAAGTTCATAATTAGACTTTATATCAATAAATATTAATAATAATTCAATTAAATATTTGTAGATAAATAATTTATACAATAGTAAATGTAAAATTTTTGAATATGATTTCTAAAACTATTATTATTCCATGTTTTAATGAAATAAATACAATTGCTGAGATTATTAATAGAGTTGAAGCAAATATTGTAAATAAAGATAATATTATAATAGTTGATGATGGTTCAACTGACGGTACAAAAGAATATTTATCAAAGATAAACAGAGAAAATATTCTGATCAAATTTCATGAAAATAATTATGGAAAAGGTGTAGCTATTCAAACAGCATTAAAAAATGAATTAAATAAAATTGTCATAATTCAAGATGCAGACCTTGAATACAATCCTAAAGATTTTAAATTCTTAATAAAGCCATTCATAGAAACTAATGCTGAAGTAGTTTACGGTTCTAGGTTTATAGGCAATAATAACTATACAAGAATACATTTATTTTGGCATTATATAGCTAATAAAATTTTAACATTTATATGTAATGTTTTTACAAATTTGAACATGACAGATATGGAAACTGGTTATAAATGTTTTAGAAAAGAAGCTATTTTAGCCATAGACCTTAAGGAAAAATCTTTTGGAATAGAACCTGAAATTACAATCAAATTAGCAAAAAAAAAATTTATTTTTTATGAAGTTCCAATTTCATATGCTGGTAGGTCCTATAGTGAAGGAAAAAAGATAGGATTAAAAGATGCATTTAGAGCTATTTTTTCTATAATTAAATATAGTCTTTTTTCAAAATAAGTAATCATATTTTACAATGACTTTCTCAATAATTACAACAGTATTAAACAATGAAAAATTTATATTGTCATGTCTTAATTCCTTAAATAATCAAAAATTTAATAAAAAAAAAATTGAACATTTAATAGTCGATGGAGGATCAACTGATAATACAATTCAAATTATAAAAAATTTCAAAAAAAAAAATAAATATATTAAATTATTTGTAAAAAAAAAATCATCTATATATCAAGCAATAAATTTTGGGATTAAAAAAGCTAAAAATGATTATATAGCATTGCTCCATTCTGATGATTTTTATTCTAATAGAAATGCGTTAAACTTAGTTGATTCTTTTTTTACAAAAAATAAAAACATAGATGCGGTTTATTCAAATGTTGTTTTTGTAGATAGGAATAATAAAAAAATTGTAAAAAGAATATTTAATTCAAGACAACTATCCTATACAGATTTTTTAAAAGGAGTACATCCACCTCACACATCCTTATTTTTAAAAAAAAAAATTTATAGAAAATATACTAATTATAAAACTTCATATAAAATTGCAGCAGACTTTGAATTTATGCTTAGAATATTTGGTATACTCAGAGTCAGATCAAAATATTTAAATAAAACAATCTTAAATATGAGAACAGGAGGTGTTAGTACAAAATCGGTACAAAATATCATTGCATCAAATATAGAAGTTTTTAAATCTTTAAGATTTCATAATATTAATTTTAAATTTTATTATATTATTTTAAAAATTTTACGAAAAATAAGACAAATTAAACTTCTTAATTAATTTTTTTTTATAAAATTATGTTATGAATTGTCAATTAGATTTTTTATGAAAAAAAAAAAAGCATTAATTTTTGGAATCACTGGTCAGGATGGGGCTTACCTAGCTAAACTTCTATTGAAAAAAAATTATATTGTTCATGGCATAAAAAGAAGAAGCTCATCGTTCAATACACAAAGAATTGATGATATTTATCTCGACTCACATAAGAAAACAAATTTTTATTTACATTATGGGGATCTCGCAGATTCTTTGTCTGTTTTGAAAATAATAAAAAATGTTAAACCTAATGAAAT
>TARA_B110000977_G_scaffold65128_1_pt1 | contig 18833 bp, 22 predicted proteins | sample TARA_B110000977 | Tara Oceans TARA_B110000977 (sample SAMEA4397798) | marine metagenome | biome: Polar Biome; feature: [SRF] surface water layer (ENVO:00010504); material: water (ENVO:00002006), including particulate matter (ENVO:01000060) such as... | depth 5 m | reverse complement strand
ATAGATGAAAGCAGAAGAAATAAAATCCTTGTTAGATATAGGTTGGTGGATTCAAGTAAGTCCACTAGCCAACAAAAGCTCAGGATGGATAGTAGGAGTCTACAAGCAAGGAAAGAAAACAGGGAATTGGATAACAGAACATAGCAGGCAATTTGACACACCACAAGAGTGTTATGATTGGGCTAACTTAAAAATAAAATACGAAGAACTATGATGCAGAACGTGATAATTATAATCGTAACAATATTATGTGTTGTTTTAGTGGTAGAACCATTTATGAACCGCAATAAATAAAACAAGATGGATATAGCGATACAAGCAATGAAGATTTTAAGGGAATCTCAAGACTCAAGAAAGGAATCTTCTTTCATGACTCAGTACTCAAACTTATTGTTAGAGATTCATAAAATGGAGGATGAGTTAAATACAGTTAAATCAAAGCTATCAAATCAAAACTTTGAATTAAAAAGAGATAGGGTTAATGGCTTGAAGTTGGCTTTAATAAGCTTTAGTGAGTGCTACTTCTTGATGTGTAGCTATAAAGAGCAGTCCACAAATTGGAAGTACAAGTACTTGGAAAAAGAAATGGAATACATTAACTTTGTAAACAAAGGGTTGCAGGATGAGTAAAATAGAACAGAAAGTAGTTCATAAGATTTTAAAGCGAGCAGAGGTAGGTAAATCTAAATACGGCACTACGATGGAGCGAGTTGATTTAAGTAGCTTAGAGTGGCTTATACACGCTCAAGAAGAAGCTATGGACTTAGCTGTATACCTTGAAAAATTAATAGGACTTGAAAAAGAATTGTTATTAGCAAAAAAACTTATAGATGAGAAACAAAAGAAACAGTCCTGTAAGAACTGCCGCTGTGAAGGCGGGGTTTCGAAGTGGACTAGAACATCGAGTTTGGAAGAACTTGATTCAGAGAAAGGTTAAAGGCGCTGCCTACGAACCTATTAAGATTTCGTACACCATCCCCCTGAGTGAACACTCTTACACCCCCGATATAGTATTAGCCAATGGTATTATATTGGAGGTTAAGGGTCGTTTAATGAAGGCAGATAGGGATAAACATATATTAATCAAAAATCAATACCCTAACATAGACCTTAGATTTGTATTTCAAAATGCAAATAACAAAATAAGAAAGGGTAGTCAAACTACTTACGCTCAATGGTGTGAAAAAAATGACATAAAATGGTGCGAGAAATTAGTACCCGATAGTTGGCTTAAAGAGTAAATGTATTATATTTGATTATTCCCTGTTTATCTCTGCATTGTTTGTTTGGTTAGAGACTTGGTAGCCCTTGCATTTGCAGGGGTTGCTTTTTTTCACTATATTTGTCTCATGGAAAAACAATATCGACCTCGATTATCTGAATTTGAATGGAGTTTAATTCGAAAAGCTAGAGAGTCAGAATCCCCATCAACAGGAAACGTCTTAGTTATAGGCGATATTCACGAACCTTTTTGTATAGACGGATACCTAGAGCATTGTAAAGCTCAGATGGTTAAGTATAGATGTTCTGAAGTAGTATTTATAGGCGATATAATAGACTCTCACTATTCAAGCTTCCATAGAGCAGACCCTGACGGTTACGGCGCAGGAGACGAGCTAGAAAGAGCTATAGATAAGATACAAGCATGGTATAACGCTTTCCCAATAGCGAAGGTTTGTATAGGGAATCACGACGCAATCGTTAGACGTAAAGCTTTTGATAGCGGAGTTTCTAAGGCTTGGATTCGAGATTTCGATGAGGTATTAGGAGTTGAGGGTTGGGACTTTAAAGAAGACCACAAAATAGGAAATGTTCTTTACGTTCACGGAACAGGAACTTCAGGAAGGAATGCTGCCGCAGGGAAGTCTTTAGAATTTAACTGCCCCGTAGTTCAAGGACATATTCATACAGAATCTTCCGTTATTTATAATGGAGCTAATTGGGGAATGCAAGTAGGGTGCGGAGTTGATAGAGATTCCTACGCTATGGCTTACGCCAAGCATTTCGCTAAGTCTTACAAGTTATCTTGCGGAGTTGTACTCAACAATGGAACTCTACCAATCGTAATACCCTTTATTTAGAATCAGGAGCGTATACTGTAGCTGCCGCCAATGCGAACATAACTAAGTGTTGCCAAGTAACTTCTCCTGCAACTTCAGTTTGATGAACAGCCGCTATAGCTATAACACCACCTATGGTTCTTTTACTAGACCACTTACCGTTTTTATCCTTAAACATTTTAGGGACAATAAACGACATAATCTTAGCTCCTGTAGTAATTAAAGGATTAATCATAGGTTCTTTGATGTCTTCAAGCTCTTCGTTTTTAACCTTTCTATTTTTCCTTCTTAGTCCCATAATTAGGAATTAAAAATTCAAATATTTTATCTATCTTACCGAAGATAGCGTCGTCTTGTACGTTAGGTGTAAGTCTAACGAAAACTTTTGCGGCAGCCATTATTCCTACTAATACAGCGATAATGTCTGAGCCGTTCTGTGAAATGTATTCAATCATGCTTTCTTAAATTATATTTATGTAAAATGAATCGGGAAGTACGGCTAATAACGAATCCATAGCATCTCTACTAGAGGTAACATCTAATTCCCCGTCTTTGTTTATATCAGAATAAGATTTTCCAACGGCAATGCACCCTCTTAATTGAGAATGATAATTTGCTGCGTGAATAAGAATGTAATCCCTATCTTCAACATCTTTAATTATAAAATGCTCGCCATGTTTTTCTGAGAATCTTACAATAACAAGGTACTCTCCTCGTGGAATGCAAGATACATTAGTTTTATTATCTTTCCAAGAAAGCTCTAAGGTTTTGCAAGAAAAACACTCCTTTATTTCGTCATGAATAGTCAAGACTCCTAGTGTTTCTTTCCCTGTATCTACTAATCTATTTAAAACTACTTTCATCTCTGTTTGTTAAGGCTTCTCCCATTTCAGTTATTAAACTAACCATTGCTTGAGTCCAATTTTTAAAAAAACTTTTCATCACTTAGCTTTGTTTACTTTTTTAGCAACCTTCTTGCTATAAGAGGCTTTTTGCTTTCCCTTAGCTGTTGCCTTCTTCTTTTTCTTATTCTCTGCGGCTTTTTGAGCAGGTGTAAGGGACTCTCTAACGCTCTTTGGTAAGTATCTACCTCTTTTACTTTTAGGCTTATTCTTATCCTTCTCTGAGATGTAATCCCATTCTTGCTTAGTCCACTTTTTAAGACTTTGTTGAGGTTTTTTTGTAGCCATTACTTATATCCTCCTCCTGCTTTTTTATATTCGTTAGCTAATAGTTGAGCTTTTCTTGCAGACCATTGACCTGCTCCACCGCCTTTACTTCCTGCCTTTATCTTGTTAAATAAACGCTTTCTCATAGTTGGTTTGGTGTAGTTGCCTGAACTATTAACTGTGCTTTTTTTCTTCTTTACAGCCATAACTTACCACTTTACTTTGTCAGCCCAATAAGCAGCAGACATTTTTCCTTTAGCAATATTCTTTCCGTGACGAGCCTTAAATGACTTGCGTTTAGCTTTCATCTTATCAGACTCCCCTTTCTTTGGTTTTCCCGCAGTGCTTGCGCCTTGCTCTCCAAATCTAATAGTCTTGATTTTATCCCCATCTTTAGCAACCACTACGTGTGATTTTTTAGGGTGGCTAGGGGTTCGCTTAGGCTTGTTAAAACCTGAAACTCCTGCCTTGTCTAGTCTTGAATCTTTCTTAGCCATATTAAACTGTAAATCCTGATGAGTACTTTGAATATTGATAACCTAAAGTAATTCTAAGTGATTCAGTTCCTGCTCCTCCATGACCTGTATTTCTTATAAATGCAAATATCTTCTTTCCTTGAGGTACTACTACGCTAGGCGAAGCTGAGCCAACGAAGCTATATGAAGTTCCTGCTACCGCTAGGTTTATTGTAGGAACTGTGCATAAAAAAACAGGATTTTGAAGATTACTCTGTGAAGGGTCGTCATTGTCGTAGTAAAAAACTACTATATCCACATCTCCTGTAGCCCCTGTATTAAGTACTGAACCAAAAACTTGAAAATTCCTCATATCAAAAGGAACATCAACTCCTGTATTACTATAAAACCCTGTCATAGATGCGGGAGTTGTACTGTTTATTGCTGCTTGAGTATTGAATTGACTCCAACTAGTACTAGCCCAACCCGATGATTGATTCCCAAAATACCACCGATTAGCAGCTCCTGTAGATATAAAAAAAGAAGTGTGCATTAGTATAGCAAAAGTCTTATCGTCAGATAAAACAGAAACGGATTTAACTAAAGCGTGTAAAAAAGCTCTTAAGTTTTCTATTTTGACACCACCCTTTACGTTGGTCTTAAAGTTTTCTTCTATAAAAAAAAGTAAGTTATCTCTATCAACAAGCTCGTTTGCAGTAACAGCAGCAGAATCATTGCTTCTTGATTGTGAGTTAAACTTTAAAGCGTAACTAGCAGCTTGGGCTGTATAATCAGGAGTATTAGGCATGTTATTCTTTCCCTTTAATTAGTAATTGATATATTCTAACAGCAGTATATGCAACAGCTAAAACAAGAGATAACATTCGTAGCCCTTGCTCAACTTCAGCCATTGTAGAAAGCATTACTGCGCCTCCATTTACTGCGGTAATTTCTATAGAGTCTTTTATTTTAGTTATAGTATCGTTCATCCTTCTTCTTTATGGAGGTGTATCTATTCATTTTACTTCCGTAAGCTAAAATTCCTCCTAGCCTTACTACATTATCTCCATTTATGTGCATGTCGTTTTGAGAAGATTCATACTCAGGGTAAACACCTACGTTTTCGGTGTCATCTAACCACTCCATCATGTCTTTTAAAAGTATCTCAGCCTTTCTGAAAGTATCATCTTTAAGGGTAGCTAATTCAGAAGAATCAGCAGCATCACTCCAATCGTCATCATTAGTAACTATACCTGAAGACGTTGTATTGTATTGCATGTCATTTAAGACTTCATACTTAACGTAAAAAGCTAGACAGGGCAATATGTAGTTATTTAAAAGAGTCGTCTCGACAGCTACTAAACTTCCTGCGTGATGCTTTTTCCTTAACTCTCCCCAAAAATAATCTCCTAAGTGAGGTTTAAGGTGCGTTAATTCAGCTATAAGAACTATGTTGTCATCAATTATAGAAGAGTCCATATTGACGTTAGTCATAGCCTTTAAAACTACTTCATTAGCAGTTATAAGGTTGTTGTATTGTCTATAATCTGTTTTCGCCATTATCCTTACCTTTTAAGTCTTCTAAATAAATATCTTCCAAGTCTGGTCTTTCCTCTAATCCTATCAATGCCCGAAGCTCGTTTACATCAGCTATTTTAGTAATATCAATATCCGCAGCAAAACCTATAGGGGATTCGAATTGAACCTCTAAAGATGAAGCGTCAGTTTTTAAGACCTTACCTAAAGCGTCACGCATAGGTTTGAATACTTGTTCTATAGTATCTTGAATAACCGTTCTCATAACCAAGTCGTAAGAAATTCTAATCTCACTACCTGTGTTATTCATTTTACCACTAGAAACAATACCTGAAAGGGCGGGTTGCCATCTATGAGCTGTAACTATATTATTACGGGTAAGTTCTTGGTATTCCATGAAGCTACCGTCTTTATCATCTTTAAGTACCTGAACATTAGCGCCTCCACCTGAGCCACCTCCGTCTTTAACTAAGAATAGTATCTTTCCGTTATTACCTTCTCCCGTTAATTTGTCTTGAGCTAGAGAAATTAATTCTTCTGCCTCATCGTCACTCATAGAGCCATCTATCTCGACGATAGCTGAAGGCATAAAGCCATTTTCAAATTTTGATCTATTGTATTTTTGTATAAGGTAATCTATCTCTATAGAGCCACTTTCAGCAGCAGCTATATAGTCAGGAATACCGTATCTTTGGAATCCACTTTCGTAATCCTTAAACATAAGAACAGAACGCCCATTCTTAAAGTTAGGGAACATAGGTATCTTGCGGACTTCCTTATCCTTAACGTCGTAATGTGACCAATCAGGATTAATATAAACAGAGTCCATATTTCTACCTACACGAACCATTGTTGAGTCAATGTGATACATGTTGCATCCACCTTCGTATTCAACAAATTCAATATAGGAGTTTCCGAACGTGTAGAAATCATCTACAACTAACCTAAAAAGGTTTCTTAAAGACTGACCTGAAGGGTTAACCTCCTTTAAGTAGTCGTTTAATTTTGCGTTTACAGTAGTTATCTTACTACCCGCTGTGTAAGTTGCTTTTTGAGAAAGAATAGCCCTGTGTGTGCTTGATTTTCTTTTTAACTCAGCAAGATATTGAGGAAACAAATTATCATCCCCAAACTTATAAAACTCTTTTGAGGTAATATTATGCTGTCTCTCTAATATATTAGGCATAGGGGCTAAATTGACTATATCAAACTTAACTTTACCTGTTGCTTGTTGCCTTATTGTTTTAGATGTAGAACTAGCTACAAATCTTCCGTTGGAATCTCTTTTTCTTTCAGCCAAAATTTTACAAGTATAATGATTACACAAATATAAGAAAATTAAGGGGTTACTTCCGTAGTTTCGCCCCTTAATCTAAATATTATTACGCTTTAACTAAAGGTAATCTACCTTGAATTGCAGTGAAAGTTAATGTAACACCGTTAGCGTCTACTAAAGCTGTTCCTGTGTCCGCTTCAATACCTGTTAAAACTAAAGGGTAAAGAGTTGTAGTTCCTGTAGAACCATCTCCCGAACCAAGCTCAGGGTCGTAGCCAATTAAGTATTCTACATCAGTGTGCATCTTAGCTATTGCGTTTAAAGGCTTGCCTCTCATGTTCTCTAAAGCAACCAAGGTTGATAGCTTGATGTTAGGAACGTATCCTTCTATTGTTACTGTGTGCAACATTAATCCTTTGTCTTGAGACGAAGAAATCTTCATGTTTGCAGTTTCCTTATCGAAGGATACTAATACCGCCGTTCCGCCTTGAACTAGACTTGAATTTGCTACAGTTCCGTCGTTAGCGGATGTGTCGAATAAGGTTGCAGATGTAAACTCCGCTAAACTTAATGATTTAATACCACCCTTTACAAAGTGGTCAGTATTCAATACTGTTATTGCCGTTAATGCCATTTTATTTTTATTTAAAGTTATGAAAAAAAGGGAGCAGAGTAGAACCCCGACTCCCTTTAATACTAATCATTATACTGTATACTATTGGTGTAGCGCAGTAACTGCTAGTTTAGCATCCATTAATTGCGTACCACATTTGTACCCAAATCGCATTCTGTATGCTTTTTGGTCTTGAGAATACCAATTTTCAACTGAAGCGTTGTCAAAGTCAGTACCTACAGCGATAGCTCCGTCAGCAACCATAACAACACGACCTGCTGAATTAGCGTCTGTAGCTCCGTCAATTAAAGCGTGGTCACTAGCAATATGTGAATCCCAATCTCTACGAACAACAATAGGAATACCATCCCAAGTTAAGTTTGGAGTTCCATCTTGCAATACCATGAAAGACTCAGAAATACCTTGCGCTCTTAAGTACTTTCTATAAGCGTTAGCTATAACACCCGAAACAAACATTGTTTTAGGTAGCTCTAACAACTCAGGAGTTGCAGCGTTATAAACAGCTTCAAAGATACTAATAACCTCAGCTCCTGTATAAACACCTGCTGCGTTTAATCCACAACCCGTTGATGGAGAAGCAGAATCAATATCTATAACTAGTTTTTGACCACTAGCTAATCCGTCTTTAAGAACTTCAAAGATTCCGTCATAAACATCGTAGTCAAGATTTCTACCTGTTGCATCTGCATCAGAACCTGCTGCGGCAGAGTTTACGTTCGCAAACCATAACTGTCGGTTGAAATCACGTTTTACAGCTTGAAGCATAACGCCTGCCATAATTTCTTTGATTACAGTTCCGTCAATATTATCTTTAGCTGTACCTAATTTTAAAGCTTGAGATTTTACTGTAGCAAAAAATGTATTTGCTCTTTGCTCCATTTCAGCTTCAAGATTTCCAACTACTAAAGTTTTCTGAGTGTAAGCAGAATTTTCAGCGTCAGCAGCAAATGCAGCACCTGCATTAGGAACTGTAATATACTCAGCAGACTGAAAATGGTCTAGCTTCATACTTGATTTTACGTCAGGATAAAGCGTAAATTTGTTTAAGTATTCTTGCCCTAAAAATAAAGGCGATAAGAAATACTTCGCCACCTCTTCTTGGTGGTATCCTTGAATTGATGTACTAATAGCGTTAGCCATAATTTAGTTTTTTAATTTATTATTACTTATTGAAGATTTTACTTGCTAATTCATCCCAAGCATCTGGTTTGTTAGCGGGTGTCTCTACTATTCTAGGCTCATTCTCAGCTAAAGTAACTGAAGGTGTAGCTTCTAGTTTTGAAATTCGTTGAGTCATTTGCTCAAACTGAGTTTTAAACTCTTCCTTAGATTCATTTGACTTTTCTTTTTGAACACTTAGTTTCTGAGATAAAGAATCTCTTTCTTCAGTCAATGCGTCTAATCGAGCCTTTAAGTCATCTACATTAACAGCCTCTTCGGGTGCTACTGTTTCTGTCTGTACGGCAGGCTCTGCTTGCGCCGTTTCCTCTGTCTTACCTACTATTAGGCTTTTGATTTCTGCGAACCAATTCTTCATAGTTTCCTCGTTCATTTTACTCTCTGTTTTTATTTCTTCGTTTCCGAAGGTGGTTAATATATCCTCTGCTGTTTTGTTTTCGAAGCCACTCATATCGTACTTAGCGACAATCTCCATTTTACCCGCAACGCTATCGACAAAACCCATCTCTTTAGCTTCGTCAGCACTAAGCCAAGTTTCAGCATCCATCATAAACGAAATCTTTTCCTCGTCAAGATTACTTCTTTTAGAGTACACGTTAAGCATAGTCGCCTCAACTTTCTCTAAAGCGTTTATTTGTCTTCGCATTTGAGACTTATTACCGAATACATTACTCATAGGAGAATGAATCATAAACAAGCTGTTAGATGTCATTTCTATAGTGTCTGCCGCCAAAGCTATTACCGTAGCCATGGATGCCGCTAAACCTTCTATTTTTGCCGTTACCTTACCTGTGTAGTTCTTTAACGCTGTGTAGATTGCTTGACCTTCGAAAACATCTCCTCCTGTACTATTAATATGGAGGGTAATATCTTTACCTTTTAAATCTTTAAGGTCTTGCAAAAAACTTTTGGCTGTAATCCCATGAACACCTATCTCATCATAAATGAAGATGTCTGTAGATTTGCCTTTAGCTTTTGCTTCTATCGGATTGATAGCGTACCAAGACTTATTTTCGTAAATATTTTCCATAATACAAATATAAATAATTAGTTAGTTATAGTGTTGCCATTGCTTGACACTTTATTCTTCATGTAATCATAAACAATTCTTTGAGTTTGCCTTATAGATATATTATACTCTATTGATAGGTCTATGAATATATTTTTTATAAGCTCTGAGTTGTTCTTCTTTAGAGCATTATTAAAATCTAATCTAATCAAATAGTTCCTAACCGAATTACTACTTAATAAACCCTCACTATAAAGGGTGTTTATAGTTTCTTTAGAATCAGCTCCGCAAAGCTCCTGTATTACCTCCGTTAGTTTGTTTTTCATTTCTTAAAATTTAGCTGAACTTTCTAGCATTTTAACTCTTTTTTGTGTTTTATTTAAGGATTCTACGGGTAGTACTACGTTTGTGTTTCTACCTATAACATTCCCTAAAGCTTCGTAATCTATAAGCCCTGAGCCGCCAAAATTAGGCGAGCCAAAAGAAGTTCCTCCTCCCGCTACATTCATAGCACTCAAAGCCCCACCAAACATAGACGTGCTTTTTTTGTTTATAACAGCTTCGCCTCCTTCAAGCTCAACAACTCTACCGCCTACAGCAAACCTCTCCCCGCCTTGAGCGTGAGACTTACCATGAACCATACCACCTTTCGCAAACTCCTGAGCCTTAATGGAACTAGAAGATGTTGCGTAACGAGCAAGGGCTAGAGCCGCTTGAATCGTGTACTGAGCAGCACCTGCCGCACCAAAAGTAAAAGGATTCCCAGGATTTGCAGCCGCAGCTACAGCTATGTTTGCTAGCTCTTGTATAAGACTAATCTTAGCCATTTTAAGCTCGTTTTGCTTTCTTGCCTCAAAAGCCTCTTTGTCTAGTTTTTTATTCTCATCAGCAGCTTGCCTCTGATTTATAAGACCATCTGAAGATTCTTGATTAACCATGTCTTTCCTTTTTTGGATAGCTCTTTCTTGGTTTGCTAACTCAGTCTCTAAGGCTTTTTTTCTAGCTTCAGCTATAAAGCTTATCCCTCTTAAAGCCAAGTCGACCTTTATTTTTTCAAGATTCTCTTCTTCTTTAAAGGATGCTTGGGCTAACTGAACATTAAGGTTAGAAATTTTAGCTCTTATTTTTTCTTTAGTTGCGTCAGTAGAGCCTGCAATTAAAAGTAGCTTTTCTTGATAAGCTATTTCATCTGTAATGTTTTGTATTCTAAATTGCTTATTAGTTAAGTTTCTAGTCTTTGCTTGCTCCAAAGCATTCGAAGTTTTATCCTCTTGAAACTTCTTTGTTATAGCCGCTTCTTCTAAGTTAAACGCATCAGTATTTGTATTTCTTATTTGAAGGGATTTCTTTTTTGCTTGAGTTTCAAGCTTGTCAATGTTTGATTGTATAGCTATTCTTTTCGCTTCATCGTTAATCTTAAAGGTTGATAGAGCTGCAAGCAAGTTTCTTTCTTTTTGTATTTTTGCTTGAATAATAGATAAGTCAGTATCAGCCCTACTTTCTTTGTCAGTAAGGTCAATCTCGTTTAGAGTTTTTATCTGACTCGATAAATCTTCTCTAGACTTCAACTCAAAAGCATCGTATGCTTGAGCATTTAAAGATTGAGCATCTTGTCTAGCTTCTTTAGCTTTATCATCAGCATCCTCTATTTTAGTTCTATCTTCTATAAACTTATCAAAAGACGTTAATCTAATTTTTAAATCATTATTATAAATTGCTAAATGTCTTTTAGACCTTAAAACTTCTATAGCTTCTAAATCTTTGTCCGTAAGACTCATAACGTCTGATTCTCCCCTTCCTTGTATTGCGTTTAAGCTTCTATTACTTTCATCCAATACTTTTCCAAACGCCTCAGCCTCCGCTGTTAAGGATTTAATATCTGCGTCACTCATTGCACTTTTAATAAAAGCGTCTGCATCTTCATTTGCAAAACCTAGTGTTAAAAGCTCTTGGAGTCCATATAAAGCCCCCATTGTTTTAGTGTAACCACCTACATTTTTATCTGAAAACAAATCTAAGTAAGAGGTTGTGCTTTCTATCGTGCTTCTCCAAAAATCAGAATCCCCTATGTTTAATTTAAAAGCATTGTAAGCTGTAGACATTTTATCCATAGCAACAGCAGTCGAGTCAATATTCTCTTCTAAGGCTTTTTGCTTGTTGGCGGCACTAAGAGTTACGTCTTGATTCTCAGCTAAAACTTCATTGTAAGTTGCAGCGTTATCTCCCGCAAGAGAGAATATAGCGGTAAGCCCACGGACATTACCAAACATTAATTCAATATCTCTAGGGCTAGTCTTATAAACATTATTTAATCTTTTTAATGTTTCAGTAAACCCTACCGCTTTCATTTGGGCAGCCCCTATAGGAATACCATACTTAACAAATAAATCTCTAGAAGCAGATGCAGGTTTTTGCATTTGAGATATAGCGGCACGAAGAGCTGTTACCGATTTTGCAGCATCCAAACCTGAACGAGTTGTAGTTGCAATAGCAGCCCCTAACTCTTCTATAGATATACCTGATGCAGCAGCGAAAGGAACAACAACCCCTAATGATTTAGATAGTTCAGCCACAGTTGTTACACCGAACTTTTGAGTTGTGAATAAAACATCACTAACTCTAGACGCTTCAGTAGCCTCCATCCCGTAAGCATTAAGAACTGTAGTTAAGCCCATTGTAGCATCTTTTAAGGTCGTAACCCCTGCAATAGCTAACTCAGATGCTTCATTAAGAAATTTGACAGCGTTACCACCCGAAACACCCGCAGAGACAGCGTTAAACATAGCCTTGTTAACATCCTTAATAGAAAGACCAAACTCTTTGGATAATTGAATAGAGCCTTTATATAAGTCGCCGCTAAATAATCCTGTGTCGTCAGAACTCATTAGAGTTGTCACATTCTTTACTCCTTGTTCAAACTCAGCAAAAGCCTTAACGCTACTACCAATAAACCGACCAAGCTTCATTAATACAGCAATAGAAGCCGCTATAGCACCTGCCATTTTAGCGAAGTTTTTTATACCTCCAGCAACCGATGAACTTTGTTTTTTCTGAGCCTCAGTGTTTTTATTTTTTACTTTAGTGTTTTGGTCTAAGGCAGCGCTTTGAAGCTTTACAGCTCTTTTCTGCTTTTCAATCTTTTGAGTTAGATTTCCTACTTGCTTTGCGCTTGCGGCGTCAGCGCCTTTGTGTTTAGCCTTTTTCTTTAAAACCTCTGCTAGCTGTTTGTTTAATTGAGATAGTTCTATTTTAAATTTACCTAATTGGTCTCTTCCGTCGATACCAAATTTAATTCTGTACTCGTCTGTAGCTTTAGCCATTTTCTATAATATTTCGTAATTAGTACCCGTTCTAGTAACTAGCAATAACTCAACCTCTGTGGTTTCTCCTGAGAAGTTAAAGTCTTTTATTTTGTTTAAGATATACAACTCGTTATCTATTTTTATTAATTGCTTAAAGTTAATAGACCTAACATCTTCTACTGTTAAATATATTTCAGCGGTAACTATCTTATCCCTCATCGATAACATATCAACAAGTCCTTGATGGTACGCCTTAAACAAACTAGCAGAGTCTCCTTGACTACTTTCGCTATCTGAAAATAAAACCGTAGGAGTACTTGGTTCAAAAGGAAAGTAAGAACCTACTTCTAGATAAATAACCGCCTGAGTTTCTTTATACCTAAACAAACCATCTGTTGAGCCGCCATTAGCTGTTCCGTCTCTTATAAATAACTCATCTAGTGAGTAATGAATACGGGGGGCGTCGAAATTCTCCTCATCAAAAGTATCAATCGCTTGATAAGTAGTAAGTTCAGAATAAGACTCATCAACATATTTCCCTCCTTTAATAAGGCACAACTTGTATTCGTGAGAATTATTAGCGTTAGGCTTTTGTTCAGGAAGAACAGGCTCTAAAGTTGATTCAGGCTCGCTCCATATTCTAGGTAGGTATAATGGCGTTTTTGCCATATTTTCATTTTCAGCAACCAATTCGGGTATCAAAGGATTTCCTCCTTGTTTTCTACATATAAATTTAGCGTAACCCATTTTTAAAGCAGAAAAAATCTCTAAAGAAACACCATTGCCATCTTCACTTGATAAAGGATTCCCTGCCGAAGCCATTCCGTTTTGCGATAAGTAAACTTTTTTATCTCCAAAAGATAAAGAAGAATCTCCCATAACGTGATTAGATGTAGAATAATCAGATGAATCTTTAGCCATTGAATAAACTAAATCAGAGCTTATAATTTCATTGTTTTTTATCTCTGTTATTAAAGATTTATCAGTCAAGTCGTTAAACCCGTAAGTATCTCCGCTAAAATCATAAAAAGAATTATAAGGCTCTACGCTTATTTCTTTAGACACTTCATTCGTAGTCCAAATTAAATTAAAACACTTCGTTATTTCAGAAACAAAATCTAAAGCCTTAACATCAGGAAGCACGTCTAAATAAGTTACTCTAGGACTGGAAACAGATGTGTAAATTACTTTGTTTCTACCCTCCATAGCGTATGGGGATTCGCAAATAGCCATTCTAAAATCTAACTCCCTAACTCTAAATCCGCAATTAAATTTTTGAAAAGAAAGACCTGAAGCTTGCGTATTACCACTATCTCTGTTTCTAGTACCCATAAGTGCGATTACGTGATACTTTTTTCCTTGCTCTAGGTATTGAGTCCTACTTAAAGATACCCTCGTGTCTGTGTAGTCTGTGGATAAAAGCTCCACTGCGTTTTCATCGTATAAGTCAAAAGCATTAGCAGACAGCATTTTATTGTTTATGTAAATATCGTCGTTAGCAAACTCTTCGTCAACTAACATTACAGTCATAAACGTCTTCTTGTCTGTATTGCTTATACCTGTGTAATTATCGACGTGGTAAAAACCGAATTTATTTGACTGAGTATTAGCAACACTTATTAAATCAAAGTTTATTGCTATATCTAATTTATAGTAATCAGAACTCCCCACTTCTACAACTGACTTACTAACTCCTAGATTATTGTTTTTTAACTTATTCTTTTGATTAATGTTTGAACCATAATAAAGACCTGTACCCTCTAATCTATCCGTAGAACCAATATCCTCATAAGAGTGAGATGAAGAGCTGTCTTGGTTTATTATATTGAATTTAATGAAAGCCCAATCAATAAAGTAAACAATGTCTGCATTTTGATGCTCTCCTAAGAAATGTTTAGCAGAAATAAAAGGTCTACTTTCTAACAGGCTACCTGAAAATGCTGAGTTTTGTTTAGTACCTACGTTGTCAAGATTGTAATCAAACGAAGCGTCTAAAACTGTTTGCTCAATATAAAAATCAGGCTTCTTCATTGATGGAGCTATAACAGCTAACCTACTTATTATATTCCCAAAGTCAATAGAAAAGTCGCCATCAAACTCGCTATCCTCATTGAAGAAGTCGCTATTTAAAGTGTAGCCTACTGTTGAAAATATTTTCTCTAAAAGTTTCTTTATAGAAAACGCTGCCTTTATATTCCCCCAACCAATATTAACCGCATCAGGATTTTCAGAATCCCTAGCCTTCCATTTGCCATTATCAACAAGAGGGAAGAATATTTCAGTATCTAAGCTAGGGTTTAAAGCCTCTCTAGTTAGTTCATACTCAGTAATTTTATAAGACTCTGATTGAAGAGATTTCAGCTCTATCTGTTTAAGTGTTTCAGTCCAGCCTGCGTTTCCTGCCATTAAATTAATATCTATAGAATAAGCGCCCCTATCGTCTAAACTAGAGCCTAGCAAGTTTGCGTACCCGTTAAACAAGCTTACTCCATTAGCTTTTAACTCAAACTTTTTAGGCTTTATAAAGTTATAACCACCCTCCCAAGAAAACTTGTTAGAGATAGAATTTAATTCATTCTCAAACCCGAAAGCTAGTTTGTTTTTTGAAGTTGCAGGTAGTGATATTGTTTTTGAAAAAGAAGAACTAGAAGCGTCTAACTCTCTAAAGTCTTTAACTGTAGACGTCATTGGTATTTCAAAATCTTCAAACAAATCCAAGGAGGTAATCTGAGTCTGAGAACCCGAAGTTGTAGTCCCTTCTATTATTACGTCAGAAACTATACAATCTAAAGCATTTCCTGCGCCATTACTCTTAAACTTTAACCTCAAGAATTTGAAGGTAATTATTTGAGCAGGGTCGTTTATATTTATTTCAAAATATGTACCTAAAGAGCTTGAAGATATTAAGTTCTCAACAGTCGAACCGTTTGCGTTAGCATCGTGAGACGCAATAATTGTATTTCCTGAGCCTAAATAATTGACTAATATTTTTATTTTAATAGAAGTAAAAACAACGCCTGGAGTACCTGAAAATAACGCAACGATAGATGCTTCTTTGTCGGCAGCTAATAGGTTGTATGTTTGAGCGTCTATGCACTTAACCCTTAAAGCTGTATCGTAATTAGATACGTGAGGCAGAGTTGTATTAGTAGAAACTATGCTTCCATACTGTTCCATAACGACTCTAGCTCCCTGCTGAGGAATAGCGGCTGACAAGCTTGAGATTAAAACATCGTTACCCGCTAAAGCAGACCCTTTCTCTTCGGCAGTTTCACTCCTTAATCTAAGGAACTCTCCTTCAACAGGAATTGTTACGGTTACTGCGCCTGTGGCGTTAAACTCTTCCGACGCTGTATTTTCGCCTGTATCTACCCTTAAGTTATCTCCTGAAGCAGAACTAATGAATGCTGTCACATTCAAGTCTTGACCTAAGAATTGACTAGGGATAGGCGACATGGATTCAATTAAAGGAGGCTTGACTCCGTTTGAAGGATTGTACTTATATCTTGCAAAGTTACCCCCACTAGTATCTCTAGTTATAAAAGAATTTTCAGAATCAAAAAACTCGATTGATTTTATATTAAATATTCCATAAATATGATTAGTAGAAAACTCCTTATCTAAAAATATATGCAAATCATTAGAGCCTATCTTTACATTGACTCTTTTTGTAAGGTCTGTCACTGTAGGAAACCCATCAATGTCGTAAATATTAGCGTCATCTAAAGGATAAACTCTTTCCGTTTCATCTAACTTAAGTTGTTTAACGCTACCAACAGCTCCTGAAATATTATGAAACCCATTGTTATCATGAAAAGGGAGTATTATATTTTCCTTATCTGTTACTAAAGTGTCGTCGGGATTAAAGCTTGCGCCACCCGAAGAATATGATTGTTCAGTGTAATAAGGCGAAGACGATGTGTTTAATTTTGAGTAGTTAGCCGTATACTTAACTAGCTCTGATGTAGTGAAAATCAAAGGAGCGTTAGAATCCTTTTTAGCAGTACCAAACAAAATATTGCCCGCAAAGTTAGTAGAAAGTGGTGTCTCTAAAGTTCCCGTTGCTGAGTCTAAATTGTAATCCTCTTCAAAGGCTTGTTCTTGTATGCTATATTGAGCATCTTCAAATCTAATATAACTTACTCTAGTGTAACCGTTAAAGGCTTGACTGTCTTGAACCTTAATGTCAATACAATGAGATGTCGTGCTTGGGCAAGCTTGAAATGAAAAGTTAAACCTTGAGGTGGTTGGGATAACCCCAACAGCAAGTATGAGTTCGTTTGCAAGAGTTTCTCTGATTGAGCCGTCTGCATTTAATGCTCGCACCGTTATAATTATAGGGACATTAGACTCTCTTAAACAAATAGAAACATTGTATTGTTGAGCTTTTCTTAAAGTCACTAAACTCCTAGCAACGAATGCAGGTATAGAAGAGTTTAAGTGCCTAATAAGTAAATGCCTTGCGCCTGAGACTCCTCCAACCATAAGAGGTGTTAGAGAAGACGACGTTGAATTATACGTCTCGTCGGTAGCTGTAATCGTAGGGAAGAAAGAAGCATTAGCTGCGCCTGAAACAACTCCGTTTGTTACTTGATATGAATTAGCTAAATCGTATAACGTGTCGTTAAAGTCATGATTGTTTGGATTCCCGTATGGCAATCCGTCAGTATAAGCAAACGGAAGGATGTTAGTTGCAGCAGCAGCATTCGGTATCTCATACACTACTTCAAGCTCAACATTAGTTCCTATTACGTGGTTAGGGAAAATGTTTTCTAAAGTTAAAACAACAGGGGGTAGTTGATAGTTAACCCCTTTTTCAGGTAATTTTAAGTAGCTATCAAACATAGAGTCTTCAATTGTCGGCAGCTTTCTTTGCCCCCAAAAATCAAACTCTCCATCTTCATGATATTTGTTTATGCTAGGATAGTACCTGCTATTTGCGCTGTCATGGTTAAACGCTAAAAACGCTAGATAAGCACCTGCATTATCATATACACGAAGGTATCTATCATCAGTATCTACCGTTCCCGTTAGTATTATTGATTGAAATTGGTAACTAGATATAGTGTTAGCAGTTCTAATAGACCCAAAATTAACTCTAGATGCGCGGTCTAAAGTAAAATTCTCCGCAAGATAAACATTATTAAGGTATTGTTTATTGTTTGGATTAAGAGAAACTTGTGGGTGGGTACTTGATGCGTCGTTTATTAATTTAGAAGTTAATTTTTTAACTCTTTGAGGAGAGTTTGATGAAGAAGCCCTTCTACCGTAAAGGGTTAAGCTTGGAGCTAATTCATCTACGTCAGCATTGTAGTATGAGTAACCTGTCGAGGAAGCGTCTTCTAACTCATTCAATCCGTTTTGAGTTAACCCATTATTTTCTAGAGTGTATGTAGTAAATCTCCAAGAATTTGCGTGGTAAAAAGAAGAGTGAGCTGAGGAATCATTGTCAAGAAATTTAGGATTCCACCCCGAATCAAAAATTGTGTTATCTATAGTTATACCAATGGAAGAGCCTAATGCATAGTTAATGTTATCAAATCCTTGGTATCCCCAAACTTCAATAAGACTGTATCCCATACCACTTACAGCCTCCCAATTAGAGAATGTAGAGTTTTCAACAATTATATCTACAATCGAGGTTTCAGTCGAACCTAAAGCAGAATCCCCTATTATTATTTCAAATATATTTCTAGCCATAATAATTATCTATTTACTGTGAAAGTGTCTTTTATAAAGGATAATGAGAATTGGTCTAAGCCTGTAATATCTTGAGATAAAGGAACAGTATCTGCGTCAATAACCGACACAGGGCAGAACCTGCCAACATTATCAACTCCAATTTCATAAATAAAAACATTCGTACTCCTATAAATCTCTGACAACCAAACAGAAGTTTCTTTATTTATAATTGCGCTTAAAGTGTAAACCTCTTCCGTCATCCCTCTAGATACCCCTCTATTAGATGAGTTTCTTTTAGTGTAATCTTTGTTAGCTGTTTTAAAAACGTCTTTACTATTTACGTGAGATATTCCTAGATTAGATTCAAAGGTATAAAAATCTAGCAAATTATAATCATTAACAAAGTAAATTGTTTGAGCATTTCTAACCCTCTTGAAGTTAGAGTTTGTGGTAGAGTTTATGTCTACTATCTCAAAATTTAATTCATTAGTGCTTGATGAACCCCCAACTTTAGTTATTTTTGCTGAAAAG
>TARA_B110000977_G_scaffold200382_2_pt1 | contig 18849 bp, 13 predicted proteins | sample TARA_B110000977 | Tara Oceans TARA_B110000977 (sample SAMEA4397798) | marine metagenome | biome: Polar Biome; feature: [SRF] surface water layer (ENVO:00010504); material: water (ENVO:00002006), including particulate matter (ENVO:01000060) such as... | depth 5 m | reverse complement strand
CCCCCCCCGCCCGCCGTCGTGGAGTACGACGAATTCCTCGAAGAGTACGGCGTGACGGGCGGGTGGACAGACGTGGACCACGCGCGGTGGCGCCGGTGTTTGGCGCGGTGCAACATGCACTACGGCGCGGCGACTGCGATGGCGGCGGAGGACTTGGTGGCGTTTGGGATCGACCGCGCAGAAGTCGTGCGCCACGCGCGCTGGGACGCGGAGAGGGAACACTTGTTCGACAAGAAGAAAGAGGCGGTGCGTGCGTGGCGAGCGGCGCAGACCGCGGCGGCGCGTGAAACGCGTGACGCGCTTGACGCTCAGATCGCCAGGGTTGAGGAGGAACAGCGGGTCAAGGCTTCAGCCAAGGCGGCCGCTGCTCGTGAAAAGGAACAAGCCTCTTTACGCGAGTGGAAGGCGAAGAAACGTTTGGCGGATGAGCAAACGCGAGAGGCGAACTTGGAGGCGCAGAGACTGGCGAAAGAAACAGAATTGGAGCGCAAAAAGGCGCTGAAGCGTGAACGGGCAGAGAGGGATAAGCGCAACGCGTTGCGCGCGCTTGAACGGGAAGAGCTCCGGGAGACGTCTCGACTGGCGGCGGAGGCGGCGGCGGAGGCACTGATCCCGTCGGCGCCGAAGATGACAAAAGAGGAGGCTAAACTCGAGCGCGACCGCCTCGCCGCGCGGGCGATGGAGGCGGCGTTGAAAAAGCGCGAAGCCGCGTCGGCGAAGGCGAGTGCGCTTACCAGCAGGGTGGAGCGCCAGAAAGCGCTGGCTGTCAAAGCACGCGAGCGACAACGCGCATCTGAAGGAAAAACGCACAACTCGCTCGACGACCCGGACCGCTTAACGCGAGCCACGGCGGCGAGCGCGTTGCGCGCGGCGAGCGAGAGAGATGCACACGGGCTATTCGCAGCGGCGCCCGCGGTGCAGTACCTGTCGCACAAAGCCACGCCGACTTGGAGAGCCATGCGGTAGATATAGAGTGGATGAGGAGTAGTGCTATAGTGCTCTTGAATACGAAGTCAATCATCGTACGTCTCTTTCGTTTCAAATATTCAAAATCAAGTCTACGCTATTTGCCCCGCCGCGCTTTTCCGGCGACACTGCCCCGTGGCGCTGTCGAAGCTGGCGAAGGCCATGGGTGATTCGGACGTGCCTCGGAAGTCAAACGCCGTCGAGGTGCGACGACCTTGCTTTTTACCGTGCTTCGACCTTACTTGTTTCGAACAGCACCGCGCGCTTTCATCAAAACTCGGGTCAATCGCGTAACACGGCGCGCCTTTTTTTGTAGGAAGCACCAACGCCGTGACGCTTGACACAAACTCGCACAGCACGATGTCATCCACGAGTTGCTGCACGTCCGTTGGCGCGCATCCCCAAAAGCTCACGAAAAATGGAGGCTCGTCTGTGAATTGATCCTCACGGTCAGTATCGCTCTTGGAGTCGTGACCTAAGCCCGTTTTCCCGGAACGAGGAGTGTCTTGTGACGTCGTAAACCCGCACGCCGCTCGTCTGCGCGCCTCGGCCCTGTACGTCCCCGGCCTTATTTCCGTGGAGGGCGTATCCATCGACGCGGTGGGCGTGTGCGAAGCCGGCGTTCTGAACGTATCGCGCGAGTTTCCGCCTGAAAGTGACCCCTCAGTACTTTCCGCGCACGTCTCTGAGTTTTCGGAATCCCACTCGCTTGGTGTTGGGTGGTCGGTCCATTGAAAACCTGAAACTTGCCTCGGCGGCGCAGCCAAGAACGCAGCGACCAAGTCCCGGCCGTTTGTGGACATAGCGTACCTCCCGTCAACTGGCTGATTCGGATCCAAATTAAGCCCTTGCACAACCTCCGCTTTCAAGCACCACACTGCATCTTCCGTGAATAGAAAATCGTCGTGTTCACGAACGGGAAAGGAGGAGTCTTTGTCAATAACGCACAAGCGCTTCGCATCCACTTCTCTTTTTAATTTTAACACCGCCCACGCGCCGTGCGGAACGCCGGGGGGGCATTTAGCCGGGAGGGGGGGGAGGGTGACTGCTAGCCATACACGGCTGATGTTCGTGATCCATGCTTTCACCCGCCACTTGAGTAAGGTGTACGTCACTCCGATACGGTCGCCGTGGGTGTTTTGTAGTATCCATCGCGCTGTAGACGCGGCGACGACGGCAAGAATAATGAAAAGCACTCCAAACTCCACCGAACCGAAAGTCGCTGTGTTTTCTCGTGTTCCCCCGAACGGCGTGGCGTACGCCGCGCCGCACGCGTCTAGGACGCTTGGGAGTCGCCTCGGGGCGAACTCGTGAGCGACCCTCGCGATCTCGAAGGGCTCGCGAAGAAGCACGCACGGGCGCTCGACTTCGGGCGACACCGCGACAGTCAGCACGCCTCGGTCTCCAACCTCCGCTTCGCTCAAAGGAAGGGCAAAGTCGCGCGTCACGAAACGCGAAGCGGGCACGGGAGACGGGCGCGGGTGCGCGTCGTGGAACGGCTGGACGACACCGCGCCACCATCGTGTGCGTTCGTCTTTTGTATCTTCAGGGTCGTGCACGTCGTGCGCGTGCGTAGGGCACGCGGAGGTGGCGTGAACGTCAACACCGTCGTCGCCCTCAACACGAACGGTCACGTGTAAGCACCGCGGAGGGCCGAGCTCTTCCTCCCGCGAGTGCTCCAGGCGCCCGAAGAGTATCGCGCCCGCGGTTAAGCGCAAGCCCGCGAGGTCTAGCGCGGGCGCGGGCTCGAGTCGCACGGAGGCCATGTCGGACATGGTCCGGCCGCGCGTGAGATGAAGTGAGGGGGACCTAAACGTTCTCCTTCATTTTCTCTTTCCTCGTCGTACACGGATGTTCAAATTATTTGGCGTCTTCGTTCGCGTCGTTGCTTTTGAAAGTGGCACTTTTCACGACGCGCCACACCGCCATGGCGAAGCGCAAGAATAACGAGAACGTCGACCCCGATGCGCCCCCGGTGCCTCAGTGGAAGCCTCCGACCGAGGCTCCCGAATGGCGAGACTGGATGAAGGATGGTGTCTACGGCTCCAACGATCTGAATAAGTTTGGTCAAGCCCTCAGCTTGCTCAGTAAGCTCCCCCTCCCGTTCTTCTCCGCGCCGGACAGAGAGATACTCTCCAAGAGCGCAGCAGCGGCGCTCGACAAAGCCATTCCCATCTTCGAGCAGCACTTGGCACAGAGTCGCAATACGCCCTAGATCTCGGACTTGATCAAAACGAGAAGAAGAAGCAGGAGTATCTCGCAAACACCTCTAGCTACGAGTACCGCCTTTACCTGTCGTGGGCAAGTCGACTGTGACGCACGTCGTCATCAGTTCAGAAGCGGTTGAAGCCTTCCACGAGCGTCGCGAGACGCCGCTTTCCGAAGAAGAGAAAACCTGCATTCGGTTCTACAAGGAGCAGTGCGAGAAATTCGGCACGCTCAAGGGCTTCGGCCACGTAAACGGAATCACACGCTTGGATATCACTATGGCTGGCTGCTGGTCCGCGAATCGTCCCAACTGGAGGATGAAGGAAGACAACGAGGACACCGGCAATCCCGACCACTGCTTCGAAGGCTATGGCTACCACGGCGACTACTAATGTATCTCCTAACAACGACCTCGCAAAGATAGGCGCGAATAATTAGACGGATGTAAATGTTACTTCTGATGACTGCTAGACTGCTAGACTGCGCTAGACTGCGCGAGATATGTCTCCGCAAAGAGAGGCGCGGACAATAATTAGAAATGAAAACGAAAAAAGCTGAGACGAAAGAAAATAAAAAATCACACGACGCTCTCTCGGAAGACTCACTTTGCTTTCCTCGTACTAGTACGTTGAGTAGAAGCGTCTGGCGTGACCCTTCGTCTCGCGCACACCTTGCTCACACCACCGCGCGCGAGAGTAACTCGACTTGACGCACGTGCCTAACGTCGCGCACGTCTTTCACTCAACGTACGTTCGCGAGTCACCCACCCACACCCCGCGCCTCTTTCCGAGCGTCTTCCTTCCGACACACAAGTATCGAACCGTCCCAGAAGTCTATCTTGACCTTTGACGCGCGTGCATCCTGTTGCGTTCATCTCAGTGACCCCTCATCCCAGTTGATGACCCCCAACCCCAACGATTTAGACCTCCAGCGAGCGCACTCAGCGGCCACGGCAAGAAGCACGTCTATGGTGATGGCCAGCAACGGGTTCAACGACCACACCGCGGTGACGGTTTCTTCTGGAACTCGACACGAAACCGCTTCCGATGGACGCACGCTTCACTACGGCGACTTGAACCGAGTGGGTGACCCACCGTCCAGTGGCTCAAAGAAGCCCACGATCGGTTCGTACAACCCCCCAATGAACGAGACCTTCACCACTTTTATTTCAGTGTTGCTAGTCGCAGGAATCGTGGCGTGCGCGTGCGTGTTTCCATACCTCGGGACGCTGGACGCGCAGGCGGACGACAACCGGTGGGAAATTACGCTAGCGCGGTGGACCTTGGCGGAAGGGCTTCCCACGTACGATCCAGTCGCGCAGTTCGCGAGGGCGCCTGCTGCGGAAGGCTTAGAGGCGTACCTCTCGGGGGGAGAAAAGCTTGACTTTGATGTAGTCGCTGAAGGGGTCGCTGGGGCGCCTGACGAAGCGCCGGCGCCGGAGCCCGCCGCCGACGATGATCAAGCAGACGCGCCGGCGCCGGCTGAGACACTCGCCGAGGCGGAAGTGGAGGAACCTACGGCTGCGCCTGCAGATAGACCTGCTGCTTCACCTTCGGCAGAACCTGCAACTGAACCTACGCCGGAATACCGCCCTATCGACACGGTCGATAAAGGTGCGCTCACTTAACGCTGATGCTATGCATGCGGAAGCGTGACGACGGAGGAGGATAGTAGTTGAGAACATTGAAATTCGATTTTGTGACAATCGTTCTTTTTCTTGGTTCGTGCAACCTTCTCAGTCTCGTCAGTTCCTACGCCTCCACCACGTCAACAACGACCCACCCCCGTCGTCCGCCCAACCACTTCGCACGCGTCAAGATGGCCCCGCAACAGCCAAATGGCCCCACAACTATCAAGTTAGCCAAGGAAGACCCCGACTGGCCCGTCCCCCCTGCTCCGAGCCCTGACCCGAATGTCCTCGACTCGCAAAGGCGACTAAAGACTTCTGCGTGGCCCCTCGGCCAAGGGTCTCGGAACGATACGAAGGCTTCTATTGACCACGCAGTTCCCGAAGACCACGCTGTGGTTACCATTCCGCGCACGGACTCCACAACGCGCGTATCCAAGTCCAAACCCACGGACACGCCAGGCAAGACACCGCTCCCCCCCTACGACCCCGTGAAGGTCGAAGCCTTCACCGCCGTTGTTCTTTGCCTTCTCGTCGCGGGTTTCGTCGCGGTGGCGTGTGTGTTCCCGTACCAAGGCAACCAGGACGAGCAAGGCGATGACCGCCGTTGGGAAGTAACCCTCGCGAAGTGGTTCGCGAAAAGTAATTACCCGCCGTACGCGCCACTCGATGCGTTTCTGAAGCTCGATGCGTCATCTAGCCAAGACGACGACACGCGAACGACACTTGACAACAACTCGTTCAGCGACCTCGAAGGTATTTTCGACACGTACCTTTTGACGTCCGCGCGGCTGGCGGTCGAAGAAGCACTGGCGCCTTCCACGGGAGCTTAGAATCCTCCAAACGAGAGAGGGCTTATGCACTCCAAAACCGACGTCAACGTCCCCCCACTGTATATGCAATAAGCGAATAGAAACAAAAGAAAGGAAAGCGAAAAAGGCGAGATAAAGTTTGAACTAAATTTTCATACTCAATACTTCTCAAATACTCGACACACATACGCCTACTCACCCCTTCCCCTACAACACCGGCTCCGCCATCACCACGTGCACGACCAGGAACCCCACAACGGTCGCGACTAGCGCAATACTAACCCCACACACGAAGTGCGCCTTTATAAACCCGATGTCGTTCGGCACGCAAGCTGTTTTTAACTCGTTCGTCAAGTGAAAAACCCGGTGACTTATACCCACGTAGGCGATCGTCGCTATGCCGAAATTCAACAAAGGGTACTCAGGCACTAAACTCATCAACTTACCCGGCTGCCCATTAGGCACGTTCGAAGTCGAAAGCCAGATGTGGAACTGCGAAATATAAGTCTCCAACGTGATCTTCCCGCAAACGCAAAACAGCGAAACGTAAAAGTTGCGTAAACTTTGCGTCAGATTCCTCAAAATAATAAAACATGTGATCGGGATCCACGAAGTGTATGGATGGACCTTGTTGTACTCCAATTTAGGCAACACGTAGTAGGTCTTGTAGTACCATGTGAGGATTGCGCACGTTGTGACACCGATTATAGACTGTATGCTGATACGAACAGCGTAAGGTTTCTCATCCACCCACTTTAAGAACGCTTCATACCTTGGATGACAGAAAGCGCAAATCATTCCGTAGATCCAGACGTACCGGTCTAGTCCGCTTCTGAAGAACCACTCGTGCATCGGGTCCACGTCGGGTTTCACTGGGTCGGTGTATTTCAGGAGCCACCTGAACGGGTAAAAAACAACTCCAAACACGCCGGGCACTTCCCACAGCACGTAGACTAAAAACGTGCAGATGAGACATTTTAATCCAAGCACTCCAACTTTGTCGTTGCCCTCCTTGTAGATCAACAAACTGAAGTAAACAAACAACGTGAACAGCGTGTGCATCGGGCAGATGTAGTACAGGGTATAGTCGTTCCGCAACGTGATACACGTGAATGTGACGAAAAAGTTCAGGCGCCACATCATCTGCCAGAACCGTGGGGCGGAGAAATCTTTCCGAACGTAGTAATAGGAAAAGTTTCCAAACCCGGTCATCCAGACGTACGCGGCGATGAACAATCGGATCGCGTTGTACGCCTCACTGGCTTTGAAGTAGTGGTACAACAGAAACAACACTTGCATCCACCCTTTCCACTCCTCGGTCTGTTCCCGGTTCAAGGGGGCGTGAGTTTTTGATTTCTGTAAACTCGTTTGCCACCCGTACGCCGCCAATGCAAAAAATAAAAACAGAAATAAATCCCGGTCGTAACTCTTTTCCGAATCTGGAATCGCGCCCGAGCGGTCGGCGAAGTAAAACAACCCTAAGACTAACCCGAACTCGGCCCAGTTTCGGAGGGTCTGGCGGCTGTTTAGCAACGCTTGCTTGTCTCCTAGGGCGATCCTAATGGGTGATAGATTTTTTAACTGGTGAGGGTCGAACGACGATTGCGATTCAGAAATCGGGGCGCTGGATTTTATTTTTGGCTCCATCGGATGATCGCTCGCCGTCGCGGGTGCCGCGTGGTGGACATCCACCGTTTCCGTCTCAACTTTCTTCCCTGACACGTCACTCAGCAACTGTTCGCGTTCCATAGCCACTGATGTGGATGTTAGCGGCAAATCACCCAGGTCCTCTCTTCCCTTTCTACCCCGACCGTGCGTCTTGGCGTACGCCGTCTCCGCCATCGCGCTCAGCACGCACACCAGCGCGAAGAGCAGGAAACATCCCATCTGCGCGGACGAGTGCATGATGTGCATGGTGCCGCCCGCCCCGAGGGACTCGACCACGATGTCGGACATCGTGTCCGAACCGCGGAGCAGTGTCACCGGCCGGTCGGTGCCCCCGCGCTGATCGCACTGCGTTCGCAATGACAGCACACTTGGAAATAACGAGGGCCTCTCATGATTTAACTCGACGTTAACTCGTCATTCTAGTCGATCTCATGATACATTTTTTTCTTTTTTTGAACAATCCGATGTCCGGACAACACAACGAGGCTGCGCGTGCCGTCATGGCGGACCCGGAACCCGGCGACCCGCCTCTTGCGCCGCGGGGTCGGCCGAGTGCGTACACAGGTGCGGTGTCCTCGACCGCCTCCTCACAGGGGACGGCTGCGCATCCGAACGCACCCACGGGTATACACCCAGATTCGCTGCGACAGCTTGAGCAGTTAAATGTTCAGCCAGATGATTACGTAGGTCCCTCTGGAGCGCCTGGCCCGAAGCCAACGGGTGACCTTAGTGCTATGTATCCAGCGACCACTTCTCCGTACGGTGGCTACCCCTCAAATTCTCAAGTTCCCAACCCCCTCCCCACTTCCAGCGCTGGCGGCGAGCGTTTAGTCGCGGCGATGGAAAACGTGGATCGGGTTGTTTCGATTTTTCTTGAAGATTTAGGCAGAGCCGTCGCGGCGGTGCGAACCGAGGTTGCGGCGGAAAGAGAAGCGTCGCTTCGAGCAGTGGACGATACGCACGCTGATGCACGGAAACAAGTGCAACAGCTGGCTCTTGACAAGCAAGATTTCGAAAGACATCGTTCTCAAGTCGAAGCTGATTTGGAAAAGCGGTGGGGCGATTTGCGACAAGAACAAGAGAGCGACAAGCGCGAACGCGCGCGGGTGGAACGCGAAATACGCGAAATGTCACAACGCGCTACTGCGGAGACACAAGCCGCGGCGCTGGTGCAGATGCAAGCGGCGCAGGCGGCACAAGCGGCGAGCCTACGAGCCGCGTTAGGGGGAGATATGTTAAATGATGGCAGTGAGCAATTAGTGTCATCCGGCTTTGGCGACTTGAGCGGGATGGGCGCCGGCGCGCACAAAATTCCCTCGGCACGTTCCGTCGCGTCTAATAACATTCCAGGACTCGATGTGCCTCACATGATGTCTTTGAAAAACGGCATGGTCGACTATTCAGCGGACGGGTACTACCCCACTGAGCACGGTCAAGGCCTGCAGCAGCACCCGCACTTAGCGCCTCCCGGGGAACTCAGCGCGTCTGGCTTTGTGGAGCCGGCGGTTTCGACGCACGCGGCGCCGACCGCGGGCCTTTCCCCCGGTCCCGAGCTGGTTTTCGCGGTCGGAGGCTTGGCGAAAGCGAACCAGCCGCTGTGGACCGCGGAGGTGTTTGAATCACAGCACGGCGCGTGGCGCGCTTTGCCTGAGATGAGCACTGCAAGAGGGTACCTTGCGGTGGCGCGTGGCGGCGCCGGTTCGTCAAGCAAAGGCAAGTTTGAGCAGATTAACGAACCCACTACTTTGTTAGCGATGGGGGGAAGTGACGGCCGACAAACGTTACGGTCAGTGGAGGAGTTTGACTTTTCTGTGGGGGAGTGGAGGCACGTCGCGCCCATGAGCACGCCTAGAATATGGCTTTCGGCCGCAACGATTGGTTCCCGAACCTACGCCGTGGGCGGGTACGACGGGTCGAGTTATTTAGATTTAGTGGAAGCGTTCATCCCGGGGCCGCAAGACGCCGCGCCCAGTAGCGTCGCGGCGCAGGGCAGATGGGAACGGTGCGCGAGCTTGAGTTCAGGGCGGAGCACGTGCGGAGTTGCTGCTGTGGGCTCAGTGCTGTACTGCGTCGGCGGATTCAGTTCCCCCAACTACCTCTCAATAGCTGAAGCGTACGACCCGGCGGCGGACCGGTGGTGGGGCGTCGCGCCGTTGTCGAGCCCGCGACGCGATCTAGGAGCGTGCGCGTTACAGTCACGACAGACCCTAGTCGTCGCTGGCGGGTATGATGGCACGTCATATTTGAATAAAGTTGAAGCACTGGACCCGCGGACGAATGGGTGGCGTTCGTTGGCACCGTTGCGGACACCGAGGCAGCTCATCGGGCTCACCTCCATGGGGGATGAAATATTCGCGGTCGGGGGTTTTGACGGCCGGGAAACGTGCAGAGCGGTGGAGGTGTACGACGCCCGAGCGGACAGGTGGCTCGACGCCGCGCCCATGTCCGCGCCGAGGCTTGGGTTAGGAATTTGCTGTGTGTAGTGGTAGTGGGTGGTAATATAAAGCATTTAATAGCGTAATCAGGATATCTTATAGAGATACTCTTACATAGACAGGAAGACAACATCACAAAATCGTTTGTTCACTAATAGGGTGAGATTAAAACTGTACCCCCAGCCAGTGTGTACCGCACTGGGTTACTAGACGCGATGTCGTCCTCGGTGCTTGTGTTCGGCGCAGGCGCGGTCGTGGGCGCTGCGCTCACGGCGCGCCGGCCCGGGGCGCATCACTCGAGAGCAGGGACCCCGACCGGCACGGGTCGCGTGCATCCCTCAAATCGCGTGTCGAGTTATACAATGAGGAACGCGTTGCCGCCTTGTGCGTCTTCGAAATACTCATCAGGGACGTCTGCACCGTCTTCGCCAGACCCCCCTGCACCGCCTTGGTCGCAACTATCAATGCCCGTGTATAGCCTGGCGACTGCGCCTGATACGACCGGCGCGACGGTCGGGGACAGCGCATCACGGCCAAGCATGAACATTACAACTTACGCCACTCCAGTGACGATCAAACCAACGCGACGATTCGCGGTTGCGCTGTACACGCATACGGCGACGGCGCGGAACATGCTCGCGACTGGGAAGGGGGTTCTACAGGTGCTACGCAAGCAGCACGCGCCCTTGGTGCCCTTGCTCGGGAAGCAAAGCGCGCACGATGTGGACAAGTTGGAGGAGTTGAAAGCGGCGGGCGTCGAGATTACGCAAAAGCACGGGGTGCCCACCATAAAAGACGCGCTCTGTTTGATCGAGCTTGAAATCGTGTCCCTGGAAACCGCGGGGGACCACCACCTGGCGCTTTGCGACGTGGTGAGTTATGATAACATAGAGGGGGAGGGAGAGGCGCTTTACACTGGGGACTTGCCGAAGGTTAAGTGATGCGATGGGGGGGGGCGACGCGCGTAGGTCGTTACGGTAGAATCGCTTTGTGAAGAAAACATATATGCTAAAAGACCACACTCCTATTCATGGCAAGCCGTTCGCCATCGCCCAGTTTAACAACTCGAGATGACCATGATCTCTCGCATAACATAGCGCATAATTGTCCCACGGGCAGCCGTTCGCGCGCAACCACTGGAGCACCTCGAGGTGCCCGCCTTTTGCCGCCTCCATGCACGTTTCCTTGCTCCACGGGCAGCCGTTCGCGCGTGCGCACTGCAGCACCTCGAGATGACCGCCCAGTGCCGCCCGCTTGCACGTGTCTGCGTCCCACAGACAGCTGTTTTCGCGCAGCCACTTCAACGTCTCGAGGTGTCCGCCCCTCGCCGCAGACGCACACGTCGATGTGTTCCACGGTGTGCCGTTCTGGCACAACACTTTCAACTCTTCGAGATGTCCACCCCTCGCCGCTGCATGACAAAGAAGTTCTTGATGCGACAGAAGACCTTGCCGTTGCAGGCGCTGCACCGCGCTTAAACATCCAATTTCCGCGGCATTCCACTTATCAAGCTCATTAAACTCAAGCCCCGTCGCCGTCACCGCGTCGCGCATCGCACTGCTCACCACGCGGAGCGGTGCGAGATCTGCGGGATCGTCAAAGTACTCAGAACTGAAAATGTGCTCGACGACGAGGTGGTCGGGGAGGCCGGGGAAGCCCTCGCCCGCGTTAGCTGCGGTAGCATCGCGGAGCTCGCGTTTTCGCTTGCCCGCGCGAGTTTCCACACCGATCGTCGTGTTTGAAGACATCGTGGAGGGTGGCGTGTGCGCGTCGTTGTGTGTCGAGGCTTCCGAGAAAAGCGTTACTGTCGTGGCTTTTATTATGAAAGCGGAACTGCCGACCGGCAACGTAACACCTCCCGGACGCGTCTTTTTCGAGCCGATCCCATCCGATGCCAGTTGGTTATGCGCCGCGGGCGCGTTTTGATACCGCCCGACTCCACACGCGCGCGCGGTTCCGGAAACTCACGCCACAGGCGTGTCACGCGACGGGTGATGGAGTGCCACGACCCGAAGGCGTTCGCGCTTCTGTGCGCGGCGATGTTTTTCGTATACAGCGACCAGAATTTGATGGCCCCCAACTTGAGTCAAATCGCGGACTTCTTCGGGTACGACGACGACGAGCGGGATGCGAAGTTAGGTGGCCAGATCTCCGTAGCGTTCTTCCTGCTGGGTTTGCCCGCGACGTTGATCATAGGGCTGTTGTGCGACGTCGTTCAAAGAAAGAAAGTACTGGTAGTCACCCTGGTCCTGGGCCAAGGCCCGTGCCTCCTGACAATCTTCGTCACCGAGTACTGGCAGCTCTTTGTGTTGCGGACGCTGACGGGCATCGCGGTCGGCGGGGCGCTGCCGTTGGTGTATTCAATCGCGGGTGACTTGTTTCCGAGCACGAGCCGAGCGTACGCCTCAGCGATGGTGGGCATTTGCAGTAGTTTAGGCTCGATGACTGGCCAAGGCGTCGCCGGGTTCATGGGTCCGACTTATGGATGGCGATTACCCTTCGCGGTGGTCGCCGCCCCAGGTCTGTTGGTAGCGTATTTAGTCTGGCAGTTCGCGGAAGAGCCGAAAAGGGGGGGGGCGGAGGGAACACATGAGGTATTGGAGGGTGGCGTGGAGCACATACCCAGCGATGCAGGTGAAGAAAAGAGTACCTCAAAGAATGCATCTGGAAAGAGAAACGCAGTCAGCACATCGTCTTTACTCGCCGATTTTCGGCAAAAGAGTACCGCCGTGTTCAGCAGAAAAACCAACCTCCTAGGTTTCCTTCAAGGCATCCCAGGCTGTGTCCCGTGGAGCATAATAAGCGTGTTCATGAACGACTACTTAGCTATGGACAAGGGTTTGGGGGTAGAGGCGGCGACTTCCGTGCTGATGGTGTTTGGAATCGGCGCGATCTTCGGCACGATCGGCGGCGGGTATTTCGGCCAAAAGTTGTACAACGCCAACTCGTTTTACGTATGCGCGTTTATGGGGATCGCGGCGGTTTTGGGCATCTTTCCGTGGCTATGGTTAGTGGACTACACGGATTACGAGTACCAGCATGAGGAGGGTATGCGGAACATATATTTAGTCGCGTTAGTTTCGGGGTGTTTATGCAGTATAACTGGTGTGAATGTCCGAGCGATGACGGTCAACGTCAACCACCCCGCGCAACGCGGCACGGCGTTTGCGTATTTCAATTTAACAGACGACTTGGGTAAGGGTTTTGGCCCGGTGCTCTCCGCGTATTTGATCCAGAAAATGGGGCGACAGAAAGCGTTCGAACTGGGGTTCTGGTTCTGGATTCCGTGCGGGGTGTTGTGTGTCCTGTGTGGGTTCACCGTGCCGGGGGACGAACGACAGGTCAAACGAGAAGTGGAGGAGGAAAAATTAGTTGAGCAAGAAAACATAGCAGCCGGTGGGTATTCCGAAACCACGGCGCTGTTAGCCAAAGGGGACGATAAAATGGTCTAGGTAGATAGTCACGATTCTTTAACATAGTGTACATAGGTTTACTCTAGTCGTGCTGGCCTCCGTTCGCAGTTTGCGTCTGTTTCGGTTCCGAAGCGCCCGACTTGATTCGCGAACGTTTTTCGTCTCAACGAACTGACAGTCCTCCACGTCACACGACACTAACAATCGGAATTCACGAAACCGCGTTCTCCGGACGCGATCTCCTCACACCTCCCGCGCCATGGTCGAGGGCCACGGCGTGCACCGCGTGGCGGTGACGCACCGCCGCGCTTTGGTGGGCAAGAAGTTCGCCGCGACGTCGCCGAACGGAAAGTTCTCGGACGGCGCGCGCGCGATCGATGGCGTGCCTCTTCGGAAGGTTGAGGTGATTGGGAAGAACATGTTTTATAAGTTTGGCAATCAACACAGTCCATCGCAAAGCTCCATCATGCACGTGCACTTCGGGATGAGCGGCCGGTTCGGGGTGTTCGCCGCGGAAACCGCGCCCGAGGTGACTGGCAACACGCGGTTGAAGCTAGAGGGCCACGGCATGACTGCTTTGTTGTCCGCCATGACGGTGAATTTGATTGACGAGATTACCTACGACAAGAAGTGCAAAGACTTGGGGCAAGATCCGCTGCGCGAAGACGCTTGTCCCGAAACCTTATGGTCTAAATTCTCCAAGTCCAGAAAATCAGTGGGCGCGGCGCTGATGGACCAGGCCATGTTCGCTGGCGTGGGGAACATCTACAGAGCAGAAATATTATACAAAGCAGGGGTGCATCCTGACGAGCGATGCGTTGATGTCGATCGAGAAATTTTTGATACGTTATGGCACCACACCGTGGAGCTGATGCAGCGCGGCTTCGTCAACGGAAGCATTCTCACCGTGGACCCTGAAGAGGCTTTAATTTTAGGAGACCCGTGGACCAGGCGGTACGTGTACAACCAAACTAAATGTGGCAGGTGCTTGTCGTCAGTAAAAACTTGGGATATCGCCAACCGCACGGTGTACGCGTGCGAGACGTGCCAACCGCTGAAAGTTAAAAACGAATCGCAAAAAAAATCATCTGAGAAAAGTGAAAACAAAACCCTATTCGTGTCGCACTGCGCGCCGGACTCTGCTAGCACCACTGCGCTTGAACCCTCGAAGCTAACGGTGGCACAGCTCAAAGACGTGCTTGACACACACGGGTGGCCTAAAGGGTTGCAGAAAATCGCAAAGAAAAGCTTGCTGGTGGAAGCGGTGTTAAAGTGTAGTGGTGATGAAACCAAGATCGTGCCGAAAAAAGAGAAACCTCAAAGCGTCTCTCAAACTCAAAGCGCGTCTCCTCAAACCCCAAGCTCTCTCAAGCCCGGAACCAAAGCTCTTGAATCTCAAATGAACTCCGCGCGCGCAGCTGCGTTTGAGAAGATCGCCGCGGGCGAGAAGGGCAACGTGGAGCATGTCGCTTTGGCGGACGACGAGACGCTTTTGGTAAAAAGTGCCGCTGAGAAAAGTAAGGTTTCGCCCGCCAAGCGCCGACGCGCGACGACGGGGCCGGTGACGCCCGACGCGGTTGAAAAAACGAAACGACGTACGACCAAGTGAGGTTAGTGACTAATAAAAATACGCATTTCAATCACTCAGTCGCGTCGTCGTCGTCCTGCTCGTCCCACCGTTCCGTCAGCACACCATCTACCCACCGTCCGTCTACCAACTCTTCACTCAAGTCCAAAACTCCAACCCCGTTGGGCTTCCCTTCGAAGAACATCCCACTGAACGACCCCCCTTTTGAGAAACTCAAAACCCCCCGGCCATCCGGAAGCCCATCCCTCCACCGCCCTTCGTACGTATCGCCGTTCCAGAAAACTTTCATTCCCGAGCCTTCCGGAACGTTTCCGAACCACTCGCCTTCGTACGCCGAGTCGTTTGAGTATTCCAAACGCACGGTTTGTCGAGTCGCGCCGCTCCGGTCGCGATCTAAAACTGAGGCTAGCCGATTTTTTACCTTGTCTTTATTGGATTCATCGTCATCCTCATACTTCTTCCCCCATCCAAAGAGACCTTTCTTTCCTTTCCTTTCCACTGTGTTATCACCTATCTCGTCGTCGTCGAAGTCATCCGAATCGTTCGTATCGCCACTGTCAAGCTCGATTTGTTTGTACCCGATGACCCTACCCGTCGGGTCTTCCGTCGGCTCTAAAATACGAACCGGCACGGCTTGCTTTTCGATTCCGGGTGGTAAAGGTACTGTTATTTTGTCGGAAAAATTAGGGTCCTCGACTGGGGTTTTAGACGACACATCTGTCGTAGACGACGTGGGCATCGGGGCCATGAGATCACGGACGGTGGGTTTGTTTCCACCAACCGCGCTCGCGTCGAACGCCACGGGAGGGTCAACGCTCTTTTCTGATTCTTTGTCAGAGTCAGAGTCTGTGGACTCCGCCTCCGCCACCTCACCTGTAACCTCAGCCACCTCAGCCTCCATCTCCGCCAGCTCAATCAGCACCGAAACAAACTCAGCTTGCACAACCTTCGGTGCGCCATCCGAGGGCTTCGCGCCCGCCTCCGCTTTGGTTTCTGGAACGCGCACCGCAGACGCGACGTCCTCGGCAGAGGGCATGGGTAAATCGTCAAGACCAGGCGCGACGACTTTCGTTTCACGCTTCGGGGGCATGGGAAGAGGAGGCGGCGGTTGAGACAGCGAGGTTTGAGAAGCATTATCAGAAGATACCGCACCGTCAACGTGTTTGGCGTCACCTCCTTCAACCTGTTCAGCTTCCCCAGTAACGCTTTGTAACGCCTTTTGCCCCTGCAAATGCTCCTCGACCATCGTGGCGGGATCCCCGAGCCCAAGTTTTCTCAGCATGTCCCCCGTCAGTTTCTGCGCCGGGCGGTTTTTTTCGCGCTCTTCTCGCTGTTTAAGTTCCTTCAACTCACGCTCCTCGCGTTTCGCTTTGCCCACAGTTTCCACGCTCACAGGAGATTTGACACCAATACTACCCAGTCCCATCCCCTTCGACATCCCCGGAATCGAGGGAAAGGACATCCCCAAAAGTTTCTTTCCCGAATCCTTTTTATTTTTAGTATTGTTTCCAGCCGAGCTCCGAGCCGCCGCGATTTCGGGCTGCGTGCTGACCAGCAACGTAACGAGAATTTGATCAGGCGGCGCTCGGGGGTCGGGCTTGGCTTGCGTGACGATCTGTGGGACGTTCACACCAACGAGTTGCGATAAACAATCGCTCGCACTCCGGACTGCGTTTTCAGTCAAAGTCACGGAAGTCTGAACCGACATCGCCACGAACTCTGCTTCACGAAACACGGAAGTCGGCAGGAAAGGTGACGTCTCCGCCGCTGTTTGTGTCGCTTCTCGAATCGCCGCGGCTTGCCCCTCGTCAGGCGCGAAGTTCAGCTCCAGCGTCGAAGTGCCGTACCCCACCACCATGGCGCCGCACCCCAGTTTGGCGTTTACAGGTCGGCCCACGGTCAAGTTCCGGAACGTCTCGGGCGATAGGAAGTTTTCGTATTTCCAAGGACGGTTGCCGTTTCTGCTTTTCGTGCCGCCAGCTGTACTTTCAGACGCCGCACCGTCCAAACCGACCCACGCTGGTGACCTCAACATCTCTAAAACAGTCCATGCTGACCATTGCGCGGTGGCATCCGCCAGTTCCGTGACTTCTTGTACGGTAAGCGCTTCGCCCGTTTCTGCTGAAACGCCTGAGGTCAGGGATTCTTGAGGCACCACCGCGACGGTGTCGGCAAACTTTTGCGCTTCGTTCAGAAGCTCGATTGATTCGGAAGTTTTCCGTGGCCCCTCGAATGAAAAAGGGGTTATCGCAGCTATGACGAACAGCGGGCCTTTATGGCTGATGCCTTGCGACCCACCAACGTTGAACCACCCGCGTTGGTTCGGGCCGTCTTTTATCGCCGCGATTTGCTGAAGAACAACAGCGTTCACGCCTTTCGCCTCTGACGCGGACGCGATGACCACCACCACGTTTGGGCACACGTTCGCCACGCCTCCGTTTAAGATGGCCCGAGCCACTTGTACTGCATTTTCTTCCACCGCGGAATCCTTCGGATCAACGGTACCGGGGGGTAAGCGCCATCGGTTGGGGGCGAGCGCGGTTTGTAACGAGTTCGCATCCGCGCTTAAGCTCCAGAACTGCGCGTTTGGCAAACCGCCTCTGGACACTAAACGGTCCACTACGGCACACCCGCGAGCGCCCAAACCCACCACCGCTACTCCTCCGCCGTCGGAAGAAGTCAACGCAGAGGGCTCCGCGGCAGCCACTGTACCGCGAGCGCGAACGCGTCGGCGGAGGGGTGCTCGGGTATGCAGCGCATCGGACGAACCCGTGAATCTCGTTCTGCCAGAGACTCGCGGGTGCGTTGCTCCAACCGCGGCGGGTTTGCTGCTAGTCGCGGCATAAGCGCCCGCGTACGCAGCCGCTGGCATGATCAAAACCGGACGCGTCGACGCGTCGACGCACGGTGCTCTGAAGCAAGCTTACGGGATCAAACACATCTTGAAAAGTTTGAACGAGCTGTTGCCTGAATTACAAAAAATCTTGAATGTATTAAAACTCGACCCTCTACGCCCTGGGTGCTCCGCACTCGACGCAGAACTTCCCCGGCGCCGCGTGCTTCACTCCGCATGCGGCGCAGAAATTACCCGCGCCTGTTAACGCCGCAGCGACGCCGAGTCCCGCCATGACTGAGGTGACCATTCCCATCCCTGCGCCGCCGGCGTCCCCAGCCGATGGGACGATTTGCGAAACGTCCCCAAACGCCACCTCCGGCGCGCCTGTGATCCCCTCCGGCGCCTTCACCGCGTACACGGAGCCGCCATCCGGTCCTCTTGTGGTGACGAAGATGGTGTCCAAGTCGCGGCCACCGAACGTGACTGAAGTGGGGCTCTTCACGGGCAGCTCGATTTCGTGATCCACGACGCCGTCTCGGTTGAGTCGGATGACCTTCGACGCGCCGCTGATCGCGATCCATGGACACCCCTCCGCGTCGCACTGCGCGCCGTCGGGGGAGCCGTCCATGCCTGACGGGAGCTCGTACATGAGTCTTCTGTTAGATAAGCCACCCCGGGGGTCGTAGTCGAACACGTACACCCGCCGGGTGGGGCTGTCGCAGAAGAACATGGATTTGCCGTCGGGGGTGAAGCACGTGGCGTTGCTGCACCGGATTTTGTAGTCGATGATTTCCTGGAGTTGACGCGTGCCCGCTTGCATGCGCCACACGCTTCCAATCTCCTCAGCATCCGCGCGCCAGCTGTTGTTGTAGGACCCAACAACTAAATTGCCGAACCGGTCGACTCTAGCATCATTCGGCCGCGTGTTCAACCCGGGTTCGAACTGCGTCAAAACTTCCTTGGCCCTCGTCTTAGGGTCGTACGCGACGATTCCGGATTCGCTCATTCCCAACAACAAAGTTCCGTTCGCGCGCAGCGCGACGAAACCTAGGATTTCTGCAAATTCTTGTTTGACAGGGTCATGCACCAGGTCCCAGCTCCACAGCGTCTTACCAGGCGCGTCGACCCAGTGTAATTGTTGCCCTACTGCGTCCCAGACGGGTGATTCGCCGAGCTCGTTTTTGACAGCGGCGACTTCTTCCGCCCACAGTTTCTCTGGACCTCCGGGGTCCGCGTTGAAGCCGAAGATCCTGGCGAAGGCATCCGCTTGGAGGCTCGCGCCTCCCACCAAGCACC
>TARA_B110000977_G_scaffold199872_1_pt1 | contig 18892 bp, 13 predicted proteins | sample TARA_B110000977 | Tara Oceans TARA_B110000977 (sample SAMEA4397798) | marine metagenome | biome: Polar Biome; feature: [SRF] surface water layer (ENVO:00010504); material: water (ENVO:00002006), including particulate matter (ENVO:01000060) such as... | depth 5 m | reverse complement strand
ACTGGCGAGTCCGCGCCTGACAGGAACAGCACGTCCACGGCTTCCACCGCGGCATCTCTGATTGAGACGTCTCGCGAAAACACCAAGCCCAACATACGACGCACGCCTTCGTCCGCGCCGTCCACGCCGAACTGTCTGAGTCTGACGAGAAGTCCGGTAGCCTCAATAGCATCAGACGGAGTAGATGATGCTAACAAGCGGCACAGCACGCCAACCGCACCGCCCATCTGCACCGCGAACCCGAGCGCGGTCTTCAGCGCCGCGACCATCGTCCGAACCGCCTCGACGCCGCCGTCAAGCTCGGGCTGAGAGAAGGTTTCGGTAGGTTGTTCTTCAGGGGCTTTCTCTGGCTCAGTGCTTTCACCTTCTACAGGCGCATCTTTCGCGTCTTCACCTTCCGCATCAACTTGCTCCTTGCCCTCCAACGCCTCTTCCACTGCGTTTTCGTCGCCTTCCTCGATGGTTTCGGGGACCGCAACCGGTTCCGGCTCGGGCGGCGCCATCAACGCCAGTTTCGCTTCGTATTCCTTCAGCGATTCCGCAAACGCAGAGCTCGGGAGTTGCGGGGCGAACGGATTGAACCCTAACATGGTGGCGAGCAGGTTCATCGCGGCTTTGCGCACTAACGCAGACTTGTCACCCAAGCGGCCGATCGCGAGGTCAGCAACCACGAGCCAGTGGCTCAGCGGCACGGCTTTCTTCTCCGCCATCGCCGACCAGGTTTGCAACACGCGCGCGCGGGTAAACGCCGAGACGTCGTGCACCCTTTCCACGAGCAAATCGAGGAACCCCTGTTTCGCTCTTAATAATGGGGCGGTGGAATCAGCAGTGCTCCGGTCCCGATCATCGTTCAAAGACCCGGACGCGGCATCAGAGCACACCAAGTGCCCCAACACGGTAACCAACGCGCTACGTAACGAGTACGCTTCGCCGTCCAAATGAGGCAATAAAAGTGAAATGTTCGTCATCGTGGTTTTGGGCATGCGTTGCGCCAACTCGGAGACGAAAACCCCGACCGCGCTGACACCCTTCGCGTCGGAGAGCTGCTGTCGCTTGTACTCCTCAGGAGAAACAGAGGCAACCTCCCTCAACAGCGCAGCCGCGAGCCGTGCGTTTTCGAACCTGTCAGCAGCGACCGCCGCGCACTCCGCAATCGGCCCGGGCAAGTGTTCGTGCTTGTTCAGCAGATGCACCAGCGTGGTGGTGACGTTCTCGAGCTGCCCCCACTTCAACGCGCACGCGCCCAGCATGTTGAAGGAGGCGTGTTTCGTGATCTTCGAACGCAGCGCTTGCTGTGATTCCATCGCCGACGATCCGAGCTTGATGAACAGCCCCAGGAACTGCTCGCTCGGTTGCCTCGGACGGAACAAGTTCCACAAATCAGCGTCAAGCACGCCGGACATGACGTGCATCACGCGTTCGCGCTGCTCTTCCCACTTCCACTCCACGAGCGGGGCGCCCTTTTGCTTCTTGCCTTTGTTCGCTGCCGCCTTGCCCGCGCCTGGCGCTGACGTCGCGGCGGCGACGCCTGCGGTGGCGCGCGCCTCGGCATCCGCGACGTCCGCGACGTGGTGCACCAGCGTGGCGTACGTCTTGAGCGCCTCGCGGTGCGAAGCCACGACGTCGGTGGCGTCCGACGCGTCACCAGCGCCGCTGGCGAGCAGGCTGGCTACGGAGGCGGACAACACGGAAAGGTTGCTGCACAACGCGTCCGTCAAACGGATGCGGCCGATGGGCTTGAGCGCGACGAAATCCCGCGCGCACGCGTACGCGCGGTCAAACACATCTTGCTCCAGAATGCACAACGCGTCGTTTTCGCACAGGTCGTACGCCACGCGCTCCACGAGCTCATTCGCCTCGCTGTCGTTCAAACCAGCCACGTCGACGTGCAGCTTGGGAGCCAAAGCACCTTCGCGCTGGGGGGTCTCCAGGTCGTTGAGCTTAAGGGGGATATCGAACTCCATCGCGCCTGGAGAGAAGAGCGCAGATCGGGGGGACGTCAGCTCCGAGGAAACCACTGACAACGACAACGAATGATGTCAACTCCGCGCGTGTGTGTCTCAGGGGGAAAGCGGACGTTTCACGAGCGCACGTACCGCTGGTCCGTCGTCGGAGCGGTGCGTGAAGTGTTTCTGCGCGGCGCGGTCGTGCGCGCTGCGGCGAGAAGTGCGCGACGGGGGGGCGAGTGCGCGGCACACCTCCATCCCTCGGGAGAAAAGCCACAACGGATTTTTCTGTTCGTGCGTTAGTCCCCCCGCCCCGACTAGAAAAACGCTCGCCAAATCCATTTTCACTTTTTGGTTTTTGCGGAGCCGCCGACTTTCTTATGTCGGTGGTTCATTAGGTTTGACGCGCAGCCCCCGGTCCCTCGTTCGGTTGAGATGGACACGACGACGGTACACAACACCGATGAGGAAGACGTGGACGCGCCCGGCTTGCCCGACCGGCTTTTACGCAAAGCCGAGACCGCAGTGTTGGGGCGCACTTCGCGCATCCTGTGCGTCATCGAACGGTGCACGGATGAGCACAACTACAGCGCGGTGTTGCGAACCGCTGAGGCGCTTGGGGTGCAGCACGTGTGGCTAGTGGACCCGGTGGTGAGTCAGGACGATCTACTGGAAGATGAGAGCAACGAAGATGGTACAAAATCCACCGGAACGACCCCCGGCAGAGGCAAGAAGCGCGGCCACGGTTCGGATTGGAGAGAGGCGCATAAGCTCTTCGCGCGCCGGGCGCAGGAGTTTATGTCGATTAGGGAGTTTCCCGATGCGAAGTCGTGCGTCGCCGCGCTGAAGCAAGACGGGCGGACGATATGGGCCACGGACTTATCGCAACACGCCGTGCCGCTGACTGAGAGCTCGTTGAGAGAAGCGATCCCTGGGTTGAAAGAATCAGAATCAGATTCCGATAAAAACCAATCAATCATCCCCGAAAAGCTCGCCATAGTGTTCGGCACCGAGTCCGTCGGCGTGACGGAAACGATCTTCGCCGCGTGCGACTTGCGGGTGTATTTACCCTTACGTGGGTTTGCTGATTCCCTGAATTTGAGCGTCGCTGCTGCGTTGTGCATGCAGAAGCTGTTCCACTTGTGCCCCGAGGCGGTTGGGGAAATGAATGAAAATGAAAGAAATGAGATTCGAAAAAAGTGGTTCACGCAGTTAGCAGCAGGTAGAGCGTTGACCAAGAGCGAAGAGAAGCGGTTAAAGTGGATTGAGTTGACGTTGGGGAGACGGGAAAAAGGGGGTGCGTTGAAACCGGGGGAGCCTTCTACTGATGAATTGAAAAATGAAGCGGATGCTTTGGAAAAAAAGAGAGCGAAAGTCGCGGCGGAAACGGCGGCTGTTTATATCCAAAACCTGCCAAAGCCTTTGAAGGATATGCGACGCGCGGATACGCACCGAGAAGCCTTCGTGGGGCGAAATACGAAAGCCAAGAACCTAGGGCACTGGGCGGGGATGCCCGCGGTGGGGGAGGGGGGGGAATAGGGTTTCAATGAGAGCGATGAGTAGACGTCACGTTGCGTGAAAAATAGCATGCTAAATTCGTAGGCGCGTACAGCTCTGACTCTTTTTCTGAGTTGCCTTCTCACGGTACCGTTGTTTCGTTCTTGTTCAACCATGCCATCACATCAAGCTGGTCATTCTCCGTCGCAATCGACAAGCACCGCTGCCGGTCCCACGAACAACCGTTTGAGTGCGCCCACTGGAGTATAACGAGATGTCCTTCCTTCGCCGCCTCCGCGCATGGATTCATATCCGTGAACGGATGCTCTTTCCACTGGCATCCGTTCGCAACCAACCACTGCAGCTCCTCGAGGTTCTCGCTCGCCGCCGCATCTCTACACGTAAACACGTTAAAAGGGCAGCCGTCTTTGCGTGCCCACTGCAGCATCTCGAGATTCCCGCCCTTCGCCGCTTCATTGCACGTACATTTGTCCCACGGGCAGCCGTTCGCACGCGCCCACTGAAGCCTCTCGAGATGCCCGCCCTTCGCCGCAAACTCGCAAGTATCTCTTTCCCACGGGAAGCCATTCGCGTGCAGCCACTGCAACACCTCGAAGTGCCCGCCCTATGCCGCACAAAGACACGTATTCGCGTTCCACGGGCACCCGTTCGCGCGCGCCCACTGAAGTACTTCGAGCTGCCCGCCCTTTGCCGCAAAGTGGCACACTTCTGACTTCTTCAGACGACCTTTCTGGAGCTTGTGTTGAAGCGTATCTAAGCACCCGATCTCCGCGGCTCGCGCAGTCTTAAGCTCCCCCACCTGAAGTCCCATCGTGTCCACCGCGTCGCGCATCGCGCGACTCACCGCGCGTAGCCGCGCGAGAACGTTGGGATCTGTGTCAGATCTCAGGATGAGATTGAGGTTGAGATTCACGTCTTCCGGAAGGCCGGGGAAGGCCTCTTGCGCGTTGATCTGGTGCGCGTGTGTCGCGATACCGCCTTCTGTGGGTGTATCGGTAGCATGTGTCGCGTTTGAGGACATCGCGGTCGGGGTAGGTCGAGTGGTTGGCGTCGTGCGTCTGTGGCGCGCGTCGTTGTGGCTTGCGTTTTCTCGGACGTTACTAAGAGTCTTTGGCTCGCTTTGGAGGTTTAAATGACGAGTCATTTTCCTATATAACGAAAAAATCGAATCTGAGTCGGATTCTGCGCACAGGGTTTCAGAGCGATCTGCACCGGCCCACGATGGCGCCCATGATTGACGACGATGACAGCGACGACGAGGTCCCCCTGGCCGTGCGCGCGGGCGTGAATAAGGAATCCGGCACTCCCAAAGGTACGAACCCGGAACCCGGTGGAACCCGACGGGCGGTGATCCCATTGACGCTTTTCAAATTGTCTGTGCGAATGACCGATCGTCGCGATCCGAGAGACCATCGCTGACCCTTCCTCTAATGCACATCTCCAAACCCTCGCAGCTCGCAAGCCCTCTGCCTCTAAGAAGAAGAAGAAGAAGAAGCCTGTTAAGGGTAAGGCGAAGGGTGATTCGAAACCCAAGGTAGAGCGCAAGGTTTATGACCTACCCGGGCAGAAGCGGGACACGCCAGATGAGACGGATTCGCTTAGAAAGTTTTACCTCTCGCTGCGGGTTCAAAAGCCCGAGAGCGAGATGGCGGAAACGTGGTTGATGGAGCACGGATTGCTACTCGAAGAGGAACAGAAGAAGGCGTACAGGAAGATGATGGCGAAGAAGGCGAGCGGGAAGAGCGCGCCGGCGAAACGGCCGTCCAGCGCAAAGCCTCGAAGCACACCGGCGAAAAAAGTCAAATCCGAACCCTCAAAGAAAAAAGCGAAAGCCCTCGTGGACGACGACGACTCGGACGACGACGCGCCTTTAGCCTCACTGAAACGCGCGGGGGACGTGGGGGGGTTCACCATCCCGAAAACGGAAGCCAAATAAGGTTTTGATGACAGGGTTTGAGTGATGTTCATGTTTCAATTTAAAAACGCGAGTGAATCTAAACTGATTTTCTACAAATCTCGCGTAACTACTCTTCCCTGCTCTTCCCCGTTGACAGTATGTCGTACACGGCGTATGATATGCTGCTCGCGGGCAGTACCTTGGCCAAGGACGGCACTATTCCGCGGTAAAACCCGGGAATCCCGTCGGTTTTCAAGATGTGCCGCAAACATTGCTGAACGGAAGTGTACGACGGAAACCCGGGTAAACCGCCGGTTTGCATTCGCGTCCTGACTACATTCAAAGGGTACGTGGCTAACATCGCCGTAGTGCTGCTCGCCATCCCACAACCCAACAACTCAGGAATCCCTGGTTCAATGCCCAAGTGCTGGTACCGCCTGGTAACGGACTCCCGTAAGCTCGAATTGGTCATCAAGTCTATCCCCGCGTACGGCACTATCCCAACTAAACTCGGGGTTAACCCGCGGAACAACCCTCGGGGGCCGGATTCGTTTAGAACGGCGCTTAACGTACCGGTAATAGTGGGGGGCCTAGGGGTGGTTTTAGCAGCGGTAGTACCATTAGTAGTGGTGCGTGAATCACCACTACCACTACTACTAGTAACACTACTACTAGTCCTAGTATTGTTACTCCCCCCCATACTACTAGCACTACTCTTACCGGCACTAACACTACTGCTCAGCGCCATCCTGGTTTTGACAATCTCCAGGGGGTATATAACCGCCTGCGCCGCGGCGCCCGCTATTCCCCCCGCGACGAACCGCTCCGAGGTAGTCGCATTACCCGGGTCAACCGCTACTAACTGTTTCAGCGCATCGAACGCGGCGAACTTCACCGCGGTTTCGGGAACCACTTTCAAGACGTTGGCGCCGTTTCCCCGCCAAAATGCGAACGCCCCGCCCTCTCTGTAAATGAAACGAATAGATTGCCGAAGCGTGGGGGGGTTGTTTACCAGTTTGTTTACGGTAGAAGAAGATGCACTTTTTGAGGAGCGTATTCGTTCCGTCACGTGTTTCGCTACTTGTGAAGTAGTTGTGGATTTTGTAGTGCTCACAGCACCACCCTCCACCCCACTGGGCAGCCGCCCCGATTGCAAAATCGTCTTGACCCGGTCAATGGGCGCCGTGGCAGTTCGCGAAATCGCCCCCGCGAACCCGCCTGACAGCAGCTTCTGAACCAACTCGGAGGTGAACGTGTCACTTCGGGAGGCGTTCCAGTCACGGGCCACAGTGTATTCGGACTCAGCGTCGTCCACGAACGCCCTGTGGACGAACGCATCGAACGCGGCCGCGGCGTTCACGCCTCTTGGGAGTAATGTCAAAACCTTTTCAAACTCTGCGAATGACAAACTCCCATCTCCATTTTCATCGAGAAACTCGAACGCCACCCTCAGCTGGGTATCGGAAATCTTCAACCCCGCTTTCTCCACACCCTTCCGGAGCTCATCGGAACTTACTTTGCCGTCCTTATTCCTGTCGAACTCGTGGAACACTCGTTTAATCTCGGACCTTCGCTTGACGCAAAATTGCTCAAACTCGGCTCGGGTTATTCGCGCATCTCCATCCACATCCAGTTCGTTGAACACCGTCTCCAGTTGTACCGCTGAAACCGCGATGCCCCGCCTTCTCAACCCTTCCCGGACCTCCGCGAAGCTTAAGCTCCCATCCCGGTTCGTGTCGAACGAGTCGAAGTCGTTCATGGTGAACGACTTCGACTCGGGGCGCCGACGGAGTGGGTGGGGAAATAACATTCTTGAACTTTCAAGTTTCGGGTGAGAAAAAGCGCTCGGCGCTCGGCCTCTCGCGTCGCTGCGGCGGGCATTTTTGTCCCTTGTGACGGTCTAATGACTCGAGGGAAACGTGCCACTTGTAAGAAAAACGAATGGTCTCCGTCCGAGAGGTCGACGTCCCGAAAAAAGATTGTTTCATCCAAAAACGTCACTTCTTTCGGAGCGTCGCAGGGTTGGAGGTGTGCCGACGGAGGGTCACTCTCGGGAGTGCCCTCCCTCCCATGAAAGAATGGCGTAGTTTTTCGCGGTTCCCGTGTACGGCGCAACAATACTACGATTTAATGCTGGACGGCTCGTTCCAGCAAAAACTGCACACGACCGCGATGAAGATGGGGTGCTACGACGTGTCCGATGACGTGCGTCCCGACGGGACTATTAAACGCATCGTATTCAGCGAACCGCGGTTAAACCTCCCGACAGTGCTCGCCCGGGTGATGAAGAAAGCACAGGCGTACCACGAAAACGCGGTGTTCAATCCAACTAAATTAGAGAGGAGAGTTGAAGTGATCCCGTGCATGGGCCACGAGATGATGGATTTTTCGTTCCACGAATGGGTGCGGCCTGATTCGGATGGCGTGGGGGGGTGCGTTGTGGAGTCTGTTATCACGTTACACGTCAAAGGCGGGTGGCTGGCGCGTATGTTGGAGCGGTTCATCAAGTCCACGTCAAAGGTGAAAATCTTGGAGAGGGATGGACACATGAATTCATACTTCCGGAAGCAAGGCGTGGAGACGTTCGACGTGACTGTTTTTAGCAAACACAGAAGTTGCGAAAAAGACGATAATGAAAAAGAAAACCAAAACGAGCCCGCCTCCACCGTCATCGTCACTTTCGGTGATACCACTTCCAACGACAAGGGCTTCGGTGCTGTGAAGCCCCAAAAATCCTCACCCGTAGCGCTCGCCGCGTCCCTCGCCGCGCTTTGCTCGCACCCGTTAGCGCCGATGCCGAAGCGAAGAGGGGCGAGCTTCAAGTGGTGATAAAAATTCCAAGTGGTAGACATAATAGAAAAGGAAAAAGGAAAAGAGCGAGCATATTTCCAAGTAGGTACGGATGGTAGCTTATATCTAATAATAGCACATCCATACAAAAACTACGCTTCACCTGCTCTCCATCCCGCGCATCCACCGCACGTACGAAGCCTCTACGACGTTCACGATCGGGTTTAAGCGGGCTAATGTGTTGCTATCGGGCCCCAACACTCCGTCCGAACCAAAGTGCTGCGCAGTGGACAACCCGCTGAGACAGTAACACGTGTGGTAGTGGTCCCGGCCTTTCCCGGGTTTGTCCTGGAGGCCGCCGTTGGGAAGCTGGCAGCACAACAGGAGCCACCCCTGTAACGACCTACCGTTGAACGCGAAACCAGAACTGCCCCGCGATTTGTCGACGGTGGGAAACAACACGCACGCTGGTATGCCTCCTTCTGCTTTTTTGTCGACGACAGGTGTCGCCCCGACACCACCCTCCTCACTCTGCCCCCCCCCTCCGACCCTTAACAACCGCAACAGCGGAAACGCACCTCCCTGCCAGAACGAGTAACACCCATCCACTAACTTGTTCGTCCGACCCATGAACCCGCCCTCCACCGCGCCTTGCCGGTGCGCCAGCCACCGGGTTAACTCATCAAGGTCTAAAACGTCTTTAAATTCCTTACCGCATAACGTCACCGCCGCTAACCCGCAGAACGAATACCCCCCGTGCGCCTCCGCTCCGGGTTCACCTGCGATGCCGCCTTCGTGTGTCTGGCACCGCTTCACGAATTGAGGCACTCCATTTTTTAGTTTTTCGTCTTCAATTCTGCACAGGTGCGCCACGGCTAGGGCGGTGAAGCATCCTCGGACGTCCGTTTCGCCGCCGACGTGCATACGGTACCCGTTAGTTTCGTTGTCCTTGCACGACTTTAAAAATGCGTGCATCGTGTGTCTGTTCACAACATGCAATGCGCCTTCCGTGGCGATATCAGCCAGGCAACACACCGCGGCGTAGGTTGGCGCGAGGTGCGGCATCTGCCCCGGTCCGCCGCCGAACCCGCCCTCGGGAGATTGGCACAAACTCAAAAACGCAACCACATCAGTTGCGACGTCCTCGGGCAACGCCTCGCCCAGCAAGGAAAGGGAGTGGACGATCCAGTAACACAGCCAGCACCGAGACGCATCAAGCACGACGTGGCCCGCGCTTAGCCTGCGTAACGACTTCAGAAGATACTCAACGTGCGCCTCGCGCTGCAACACCGCGACGGAGGTTTCCCAATCACTCGGTCCATCGTCGTCGTCGCCATCTCGGCCGGCCGCGACGGCTCGTCCGTAGATCGAACGAGCGGTCAGCTCGAGTTCCCACTGCGCCGTAGTGGTCTCGGTGGGGAACCCCAAGCCCTCCATGCCGAAACCGTCCATCGCGAAACCCGGGAAGGCGGGGTGCGGAACACACTGATCGTTTTTGGAGTAAACTCAACAAGCTCTTTCGGAGTTGCATCTCACTAGGCTACTCACTCGCGGCGGCACCGTGGAGTGACCTCGCGCGATGCCGCGCGAGGTCAAGCCGCTGAAGTGGCTGATTGTCGACCTCCTCGCCGCGCACGTCGACGAGCTCGTGGAGCTCGCCGGGGAGTCGCTAAGGGCGCTCCCTCCCGATGTCCGGCACGCTTTGCTCGCGGTGGCTCGACGAAAGGGAATACTAGATGATGCCGCACTCACGGCGCTGGTGGACGACTCATGGATCGCGTTAGACGTCTCCGGGTGCGGTGATTTCGTGACAGATGCCGGTATACGGGCCCTCGCCGCAAGAAACGCCCTGCGAAGCGTTGTCGCCGTGGACGTCACCGGTTGCACGGGCATAACCGCCGATGGCATTCGAGGCATCGTTTTGGCAGCCCCCCGACTTTCGGTTTTGCGGTGCGGCGGCGACCCGCGGTGCAACGCATCCTGTCGCGACGCAATCGCACCGGCGACACCAGGAGGCGGCGTCCTTCCAAGGCTCCTGTGTTCAAATGCAAGACCTAGTCTAGAGTCCTGGGAGGCGCTGGGCGATGATGAGAATTTGGAATTGAACGGCGAGTGTTTGGACGATGAAAAAAATAATAATAAAACTCCAAAAGCGCGTTTCGGCGAAGGCGCGCGTTTGCTGCGTTGGTTGATGTGGCCCGATATCGACCGCACTAGTCGGGGGCGGGTCCGCACACGTTCGCCTGGAATTAACGTCATAGCGCCTCCTGCTGAAGTCGTAGCGGCTGCGTCCGAAGCCGCGGAGGACGTGCACTTCGTAGCGGTAAAAGGCGAAGGGTGGATTGGGTTCGGCAATAGCAGGGACGGCGCATACGAGAGCGTATCGCGGGTGACACCTGCACAAAAACCAGGCCCTATTGGCCGCTCCGCGAATAACGACGGACTCGTTTTAGTCGCAGCAGGGCACACAGGGGCGTTGGAGGCACGGAAAAACGAGGGTCACTCGCCTTGGTGGTTCGACAAGCGTTCGGGCGACGACTCGACTTTTCGCCCCCCGCCGGAAGCAGACCCCACCACGGCGCTTGATCTTTACGCGCTTCGGTTCGTGAGGCGGGATGTGGTTCCAGGTGCAACATATGAGGACAGTATCACTGATAGCAGTGATACTCGCAGTGCGTCGAGAGGTTCACCGACTGAGTCCACCGCCGCAGTGAACGTAAGCCGCGACAAATGGCGAAGCGCGTCCGTGGAAGCGCGTCAGCTCGGAAGCTCTAAACTCTATTTGGAAAACTCGGGCTTGGAAAAGTCAGCCCTTCGCTGGCGCTTGAAGTTCGCGGAGGACGCGGAAGGCACGGAGTCCGTCGCCTCCAAGTTTGCAAGGGCGTGTTTAGAAGTAGAAACAGAGCGCAGAAAGAAAGTAGACAAGAACTGGAAAAAGCAACGCAACCGCGATCGAAACAAACTGGGAAACGCCGAACGCATGATCTGGAACGCGATGGACGATGACTAGTGGGGGATGAGGGAGATAAAAGGGAGTCACGGTAGGAGCGAGGTGGGAGAGTATAGTGCGACGTAGGAGAGTATAGCACGTAATAGGAGCGATCATAATAGGACAAGAGGTCAATAGTAACTGCTCAAAATATTTTAAGAATGATAAAATTATACTTTAGTCAAACCCGGTGAGTATTTTCTTCACCCACTCCACGCTGATAAACCGTACCATGTTCAGAGGTACTTGCCGGGCAGTCGTGGGTATTAACCCTTTATAAACCGCGCCAATACCCTCGTGCCTGACTGTTTTCAGAATGCAATCAAGCGTGCCGGTGTAGGGTAGGTTACCGTGGGTGTCGGGTTTCATGGACATGAGCCGCGATTTCGCTAGATCGATTGGATTACTGGTGAGCGCCGCAACTATTCCAGCGATGAATGACGCCCCAGTTTGTACCGCGAGCCCGTCTTTCAGCCCGGATTTGTCCAATATATTCGCCTTGCTTTTGTCATATACCGCCATCTGCGACGCCGTGACGATCATCGCGCGGTTCACTGTCGGGCCGCACCCGCGCCACAACGCCAACACCCCCTCTTCCCTCGTCACGCGGTACAAAGCGTCCACGCCGCCTTTGTAGTTTCTTCGCAGTTCGATCGGTAGCCTTCCGTCCGCTTGCATCCGCACCATCGCAAGGTCTGCTGGGTTTCCCACCGCCGCGCCTATGGCGCCTGCACCTAAGCCACAAAGCGTCATCTTCCAGAATGGCAAACTCCCATCCGCGTCTTTCGGCATTGCGGTTTTCAGCAAATCGTACGCCCCGAACTTGGTGCCGATAAAACTGGCTTGGCGCATTAAACTCGCGCCCAAGCCCTTGTACAAACCCAACGTGCCCTCGTGCTTCATCACCAGGTACCCGGTGCGGAACATACCGGGCGGGGCGGACAGGGGCTTACCGCCGGCCGCGCCAGCCGCGGTGCCATCCAGCGAGCCGTAAAGCTGCATCCGCACCTTTACCAAATCGATCGGGTGCGTCACCGCTCCGGAAAGCATCGCCCCGGTGCCTCCCGCGACGAAGCCCTTCCACGGGGCCTGCTTCTTAGCAGCCGCCATCGTATCGTGTGTGCGAGTGCCACCCGCACCTATGTGCGCCACGGAGGTCTGTTCTCCTTCTCCGACAGGTCTCGGTTTCGTTCGACTGCAGAACTTTTGAGGCTCTCGTTCGATTGAGATGATGCAGTGTGGGTTAGTCCGGGTTAGTCTGCTTTAGGAATGCGGAACATACCCCTGATATGTGCCCATGCACGCGGCCCTTTTTTTGCCCGCCGGTTCGACGCATTCGAGCTCAGCAGTTGCAAATTTCTCCTTCCGCCGCTCGTCATCGGTCGTCAATCCCAACCGCACTCCGCGATGGACGCGGACGTGCTCCACCTGGAGCGGGCGCTCGAGGCGGTCAAGGCGCGTTCCACAAGAGCGCTGGCGAATGAGGAATCGTATTTAGCGCGTATAAAGGAGCTGGAGCGCATGAACCGCGCGCTGGTCACGCAAGTCGCGAGCCTCGGGCCTGGACGTGAATTTGGGCATCCCGCAGACGGCGGCGGAGTCGAAGCGACGGGCACGGGCGTTGTGTTGCATGAAAACGGCGGGTCTTCCTCGCAAGAAGGCTCGCCACGACGACCGAACCGCACCCCAAGCTACAAAAGCATGCGGGATAAAACCAACCGGCTGAGCGTGGAGAGGGTGGGGGCAGGGCATCGTCATGTTGGGGGTGTGGGGCCTCATGAATCGGAGCGCCGAGGAAATTTCGATTCGCCATCGCCGAGTCCTCCGCCAACAGGGGGTTCCCCGAACGGCTCGGGGTCAGACGGGACAGGATCTGAGGACGTTGGACAACTCGCGGATACGTTAGCCTCCCATGCGCTTGAGGAAACACAAGGCGGTACACACAGCGCTTTGTTCGATTCCCTGGAGAATGCGAGCGGCGAAAAACCAATTCACAACCGCCATCTTCAAATCAAGTTCAACCGCGAAGACTCTGATACTTCCCTGTTCTCAGCGAACGGCGATGCGGGGAATGGGTTGAATATTGAGAAGAAGTCCCCTTTTCAGCTGTTACTCTGCAATGACGACGGGTGCGAGGTAAGGGAACCGACCGACCGCGCAATCCGACACGCGCAAATCGGAACCCCGCACTCGCAATTCGCGTGGCTCGAGCCGCCCAAAAACGTTCTAGTAGTGAAGAAGCCAAACGATAAAAACACGACCACTGCTTTGGTTGCAGTGATCGATATATTAAAATCTAAAAATATTAAACCCTGGGTGGAACCAGCGGTGCACTGGGAAACGGGGGTTGGAATCACCTGGAGTTTAGAAGACGACCCTAGGCTGGACAAGAAGATCGATTTCATAATCTGCCTCGGCGGCGACGGCACGATTTTGTGGGTTTCCAATTTGTTTCCCAAAGCGGTGCCGCCCGTGATTTCGTTTGCGATGGGGAGCCTGGGTTTTTTGACTGCGTTTGAGGAGGACAGCATCCCGAAAGCCATTGACGACGTCGTTCGTGGTGAGTTCTTCTTCACTCCTAGGAGTAGACTGGTAGCGTACGTGGTTGACGTGAATGGAGTCGAGAGCAATATCGACTCAACTCCCGACTTCCCAAAAAACGACTACCACGTGTGTCTCAACGAAGTGGTTATTGACCGAGGCGCGAGTGCAGCTTTGGTGGATTTGGACGTGAACATTGACGGCAATCCTATGACCAAGGTGTTGGCCGATGGAGTGATGATCAGCACGCCTACGGGTAGTACAGCTTATTCGTTAGCAGCGGGGGGCTCCATGGTCCACCCTGGCGTCTCCGGCGTGCTGTTCGTCCCCATCTGTCCGCACACGCTGAGCTTCCGACCGTTAGTGTTGCCTGACACGAGCGTGTTAACAATCCGAGTTCCAGAAACAGCCAGGGTAGAGCCAGTAGCTTCTTTCGACGGCAAGCGACAGCGATTGTTAAAAAGAGGCGAATCCTTAGTCGTGAAGGGGTGGCGGTACCCTGTTCCCGCTATTTGCAAGAGTGGTGAAACAGGCGATTGGTTCAGAGCCGTGAAAGACTCGCTTTTGTGGAACGTACGAGGGAAGCTTCAGAAAAGCGAGAGTAGTTGAAGGGTTTTTATGTAGATTGCATGTATAATAGTGATATTACTCAGTGGTCGTAACTTCCATCACTAATCTAGTAGTCTCCGTACCCCTCCCTCGCCGCCGCGAATGTTTCACGTCTCAGCCTCAGCGCCGCGATGCGCTCGTCGGTAACTGCGATTGACCTTCGGCTAGGGCTTCTTGTGGGTTTGGGTTTGAGTAACGGCGACGGCGTCAGCGACGCAAACACGCTGCCGTTTGAGGTTAACACAGAGCCGTCGTTGTATTCTTCACCCCAGACCTCTGCTAAGTCTTCGGGCTCTACGGACGCGGGGAACGGACCCACGTGACGGAGTTTTGTGGACTTTGGTACCGGCCTTGCGCGGAACGGGGGGGGGAACACCGGGTCGGGGGAGTCAGGCCGTTGCTTCGGTACCGACAGCGCGGTGATCGTCGCGCGAGAAGCGACGGGTTTGAACGTTTTACTCTTTTTCGGTTTCGGTTTCTTTTTCGGTTTTGGATTTGACTGTTTAGACTGTTTAGTCATACCCCCGGCGTTTATGTTTTCGTCCCTCGCTTGAAACGACCCGAACCCGCCTCGGCTCAAGTGCGCGGACATCTCCGCCAAACGTGCGCGCACGGGCATGCGCCATGGGTCCATGGAGTGTTGTATACCGTTTCTTGAGTCATTATGTGTCTCCACCACTCTCGCCGCGATCGCTTCCGCCGCCGCGATGGTTCCGCTCTTCTCATTGCCGTAAGTATCGTGCGCGGGTATGGAAAAGCTCGGTGCCGGTACGGGCGATGGTCGAGACGTGGGAAACGAGAACGAAGTAGTCTCAGTGGTCTCAGCACCTTGCGCACCCACCCCTCCCCTGACTCCCCTCACTGCCGATTTCCTCACCGTCCTCCTCGCCTTCGCAGACACGAGTTTCTGTTCAATCTCGGCGAGCATCTCGGCGGCGTAGCCAGTCGCGGCGACAACGCAGTCCAGCGCGGCTTTGGCGGACGCCGAGTTTGCGTGAGGCGAAAGCGCCGCCGCCGCGGATACCGCCTGGTCGTCCATTCGTTTTGACAGCGTCGCTAAGGTCTCCATCACCTCGTGTAACGGCCTGTCCGCGTAGTCGCTGCCCACAGCTTTGGTGCTGCCCATGGACTTTGCAGAGAACGCGTCGTTGACCGCGGAGGCGGTGCCAGGCGTGCTTTGGAAGTGAGACTCCAACGTCGTGGCAGCGCGCCGAGCCGTAGAACCGGGCGCATCAAGAGGAATATCCGCCACAGACGTAGACGCAGGCGCAGGCGGCGTGGCAGGTGTCGATGACAATATGTCAACAGTAGTAGACTCCTGTAAGTCCTGAACGTCTTCATCTACTCGCGCCTCCTGTAATCGCTCCTCCTGTACGTCCTGCGTGGTTCGTACGCTCACGGAAGCCGCTGTTGATTCAGTCGCCGTCGTTTCTAAATCGCATGCTCTATTTTCCGCAAACTCCAGCCGCGTCGCAAACTCAGCTTCTATATTTGCCCGTGCTTTTCCCTCTGCTTGCTCTATTGCTGTTCGAAACGCGTGTTCTCGGCTTCTTTCCCTCGCCTCCATTTCCTTTCTCTGCGCGTTCACCAGCGCCTCCGCCTCGGCGATGCGACTTTCCAACGCGCGCATCTTCGCGTTTTGCATCTCTGACGCTTCAACCCATCGGTCTCGCTCGTCACGCCATTGTGCATCGCAAGCGTCTCGGAGTCGAAGCGCTTCTTGAGTTTCCTCGCGTGCAGCTTCGCAAATCGCCTCCGCGGTTTGCGCGCGGTCCGCCTGCGCGTCCGCTACTCCGCGAGCGCGCGCCGCCACACGCTCACTGGCTTCTCGTTTTCGATTCGCATCAGCCGTCTCCGCTTTCGCTTTCTCCAACTGCACGTTGGCCTGCTCCAGACTCACAGCGTGACCGGCGTCTCTCTGCTTCGCGGACTCGTCACGCGCGCGAGCCGCTTCGAGCGCCTCTGACGCAGCGTGCTCAGCCGCAGAGGCGAGAGTGGCACGGAGAGTAACCAACTTGTGTTCTAGCGTATCGATGTGTGCATCGCGTTCGCCGAGCAACTTCAGATTGAAATGGAAATCCTCGCGCAGCGCCTCGAATGCGTCCGCTCGTTCCACCGCATCCGCAGTCGGAGCCTGGAACGCACCCGGATCCGCATCGCGCGGATCGTACGCACGCGGCTCGGCGTCGCCCATGACGGCGCCGAGACGGTGTGACCGCGGTCGCTTCGAGTCGTGGCTTTTTATTTAGGGGAAACAACTGAGAATGAGAAGAGCAGTGTGTGAATTTGCGTTTTGCATAAAAAGTACGGTCAACCTCTACCCCCTCTTCCCTCAAAACACAAACCCAAACCCTATGACCTCCGCCGCCTCCACTACTCTATCCTTTACCGTCTCCGCCCCCGCCCCGATGTCGATCCATATCTTCGCGAACACGTCTTCGAAGGGCGCGGCGCCGACTGTGAATGGAAACACTAGCGCTACTACGCCGAAAAAGCCAAACCTTCCAAGCGGTCCGCACGCGTCCAGACACCTCCTCAAAAAATTAGCCCGCCACGTGCACGTTGCGACGAACAGGACGTAGGTTCTCCACAACCGTAGCCACACGTCACCGTCCCCTCCTAACGCATCCACCGCGCTTCGTCCCACATGCCCACACCCCACCCCAAGCAACAGCAACAAAACCGTCGCCGGCGCGGTTTGGAACTTATTAACAACGTTGTACTGTAAAAGTTTCCACGCCACGAGCGCGAACACTACACCGCCCGACATAGCGCTAATTAAAGATTTAGAGACGCACCATATATATTCAGCAGGCCCAGGGCCTCCTGTTCCCGTAGCATAAGACCACAGTGTCCTGCTCATTGAAAACGATTTCGGTTTTCTGCGAATGGAAGTCGTTTCGTCATCACCGCTGAACCACCCGTCTGGGGCGGGGCACACGCTGACCGTCGCCGAGAGCGCCGCCACCGCCCGCCTCCACCCCCCCGCTAACGTGGCTACAAAAACAACCACCAAGCCCGCGTAGAACGCGTCTGCGATGAACAACAAAGTTTCCGTGTGCTTTTTAGCTTCTAAAGCTTCTTTTCGGTCAGAAATGTCGCCCTCCAGTTTTTCCGCCGCCAACATGTTTGCTTCGTTATGAATCGCGTTGTTTTCGGAAAGAACGTTCAAGTTTAGTTTTTGTGTTTCAAGCGCTTTGTGACTCAAACTCAAGTGTTTCTCCGCGATGTCGTTGGCTTTTTCTTTGCTCAAGACTTCCCGGTACCGGACTGCTAGGTCTAACGCTTTGAGCTGCTTGTCGTCCGCGGCCAACGACGCGGACAGCACTTGCGACGGGTCGGGGGAAAGCACGATTGAGTTAGTTTTACTTTCCGGCGTTTGTAATATCTCGGGCATCGTCAAGCCCCAATTTGAAGTACTCTTCGCGGTTGTTTTCGTTTCGGTTTCCCTACCACTCGTCGTTTCTGTTTCAGTCACCGTGATTTTCCCAACCGCGAAGGTCTCCGTGAAGGACGCGATTGGGTCCACGGCAAACCCCGAGAACCACCCTCCGGACGGCGTTTCGGAATTTCCAGACGTTGCGGAAGACTCGCTCTTTTCCACAGGAGACTCGACGGGCGTGACCTCCTGCCAGGACGACCTCGAATCTGTGGTTTTCCTTGAACGCGCAGTGTTTGAATCTTTCTTCGGTTCAGATTGAGCGGCCGTCCCGTTTGCGGCGCTACCCACATTAGCAGATTTACGCTTCTCCTCAAACGCTTTTTCAGCCGCAACCGTGAACGACGTCCGGAACTCATCCGCCGCGGCGTCTCCGGCTTCCAGATACGCTGTGAGTGCGCTGGCCATCTCTCCGGCAGCGAGACGTGCTTCCTCTCGACCTATTTTCTCAGGCGCAGACCGTGCGAGCCCGAAAACCACCGCGCCCATCGCGGAGCCGAGCCGCACCCCTGACGGCGTATCGTTTTCATCGTCAGCAGCCTCTGAACTCCTGTCACCCGCGCCGCTCTGAGGAGTTGTCTTCCCAACGACAGTGTCCATGTGCGCCACAGCGTGCTCGACGATACGCGCCAGGGTGTCTATTGCGGGGTACACAGGGGTGTCCTTTGCGTTGTTCGCGAAGGATCTCAACTTTCGCGCGATCGCTCGCACCAGATTAACCAAAGTCCAAATCAACACCACGAAGATGACCCCCGCGATGGCGGTGGCCAGGAGCAGGGTGACGAGCGTGGGCAGGGGGACATCGGAGGTTGTTGTGTTTGATGAGCCATTACCGTTCCCTGCTAAGCACGTTCCCGTAGAACTCGACCACTGCCTCCCCGCTGGACATCCCCCAGCGGGAATCTCCCTTCGAGGGAACGCGTTGCCGAGTTCCGAGTTGCGGTAACGCCGCGCCTCCGCGCGTGCCGCCTCTCGCGCCACTTCGTCCGCCTCCGCGCTGTCGAACCCCCGAGGGCTCGCCAGCGAGCCCTCCATAGCGCGATACGACGACGGAGGGCCTAGGCCGAACCGCCGCGCGTTTGGCTATACCACTACAACGCGGTAGTTGCAAGTAGCTCGCATTTCTTTGGCCATTTTGCCAAAAAATTGGCTTGTTCAGGTTG
>TARA_B110000977_G_scaffold49892_1_pt1 | contig 18909 bp, 5 predicted proteins | sample TARA_B110000977 | Tara Oceans TARA_B110000977 (sample SAMEA4397798) | marine metagenome | biome: Polar Biome; feature: [SRF] surface water layer (ENVO:00010504); material: water (ENVO:00002006), including particulate matter (ENVO:01000060) such as... | depth 5 m | reverse complement strand
TTATAGTCATTTTAGTTAGGTTATTTTAAAGAATCTTGTCTAGTTGTATTAGATATTTTTATCATGTCTTTGTTAAATTGTATAAGATTTTGCAGGCTTATTATTTTTTCTATTCTATCTGACTCTTTGGTTAGCAATCTTATTTGCTTTCGAGTCTGCCCCATTTGCCATAATGAATCCCCTTGTTCTTTTTTTGTAAGCACCTCAAGGATTTCTCTTTTTTCGGTCTCTCCCATATTTATGTCATAAGAATCAATTATCGCTTTTTTCTTTGCAGCTTTTTCTTTTTTCAGCTTTTCCTTTCTTGCTGCCTTGTTTGTAGCAACTTCTTCTTCTGTCATAAACTTGTCATCGTACATTCCAAGACTCCATTTATCCCACCCCATAGCTAAAGCGGCTCTTTGCATTGGAATAAGAGTTTCGTCTGTGTAGGCACTGTATAAATTATTTGCTTTTTGCAATAATCTGTCTGCGGGTAAATTTGTAATAGCAGAAAACACTTTGGACTTTGCCATTAACATAGGATTATCAAAAGAATACTGTCCGAATTCTTCAAGCTCTTTTTTACCTTCTTCAGTTGAATAATACTTTTTTGTTTTTAAAGCAGAGTACACTTTTTTAGTTTTAGACGACAAAGGAGGAGATATAGATAAAGCCTCATTTATAACATTACCATAATCTGCTTTATATCCTTTCTCGCTTTCACTCAAATACTTTAGTACAGTATTTTTAGCTGTAATTGCTACCTTACCTGGAGATCCGGATCCGGATATAAAACTGTCAAACATACTGTTTGCTATTCTATCATTCTTTTCTTGGTTCTTTGAGGCATTAAAATCTTTTTCCTCCTGAGACATATCTTCCTCATCTCCTCCAAACAATCTTAAAAATTGTGATTGCTGCAAAGAATAAAAAATATAACTTTGAACAGCGCTATAATATATCATTTTAGATATATTTGTTTTTCTGTCTCCTCTTCCATAAGCAAGATCTAAAGTAGCCTTTTTAACCATACGGGACATTTGCATCGGAGTATTTGCAAAAGCAAATATTAATCTACCCGCAACACCTGTTTGTATGTTAGAAACTCTATCTTGCCTAGAAGACTGCTGAGACTCTTCCGCTGTTTCTCTAAAGTCTTCAAATGCTCTTGCTTTAGCAGCTCTTGGAGTAAGCCCCGCTTTTAAATAAGTATTAGTTCTGTTCATAAGAAAAGGTGCGCCACCAAAAGCAATTGCAAAACTATCAGCTATTTGTGTAGGCAAAAATCCTACCTTTATTAATCCATCATATAAAACCCTGGCATTACCTTTGCTCCTTTCTACAGCCTTAGCTATTTCAGATTCCTCCACGTTTATTTCTAATCCCCCTCTTCTTTGTTGTAAAAAGTCTGAATTAAATATTTCTAAAAAAGTTTTACCCCACTCTTTAGGTTTTAAAACGGATTTGCCTATTGCCAGAGGGTTATTATCACTCCAATTAACAAAATTTATTGCGGATATTGTTTGAAGTACTGCTGACCTACTATTTAAAAACATAATAACACCTACAGACCCGTTTACGTAATCCATACCAGCCTGAACATCTTTACCTAAATCGGATGATCTGGTTTTACCAGTCTTCATTCTGCTTAGTATTTCTTTAAGATTTTCAGTGTAGTTTTTACCATACCCAGCTTCTATTTTGGACATGTTATCAGAAGAAAACATTTTGTCTACATTGGTTTGCCATTCTTTAAGGAATTCACCTCGTACCCCTTCTGTTGCATACTTGAAGAGCTCATAACGTACATTACTAGAATACCATGTTTCGCCTGGCTCAGGAAAAACTTTATCTGTTTTTGTTATTTTCATTATGCCTTCTGCATAACTTTTAAGTCTTGGGTCTGCATTAACTATGCTAATTAAATTATCTATTTCGTTTTTCTTTAATCCTGGAATATCATATCCTAATTTATCGTAAATAAACACGCGAGTAGCTTGATCTGCATTTATGTTCGCCTTTTCAAGGTTTGCTTTTGTATCTTTTTTTATTACAACTTTCATGTCACCTAGTTGCTTTTCTAGAGCGTCATAGTCTTTACCTAGATTATTTCTATAAGAACTCATGGCGTTTTCCGCTCGATTAAAAGGCCTTATTAATGTTTCCTTTATTACAGCCATATCCTTATTTCCTTGTTCTCCTCGGCTATAGAACTTGTACATTAATCCTGCGAAATCTTCCGCTGCCGGAGGAATAAACCAATCGTATCTACCTTTTTTCTTACCCATGTTTGAAGCAATTGCTGGGGACAATTTAGTTTTAGCAGGTATACCCTTTTTGCGCTCAATCATTTTGCCAAGGACTCTTTCTAGGTTTAAATCAGCGGAACGCATTATAGCTTGCTGCACTTCAGATTTAATATCGAATAAGCTTAAAGCATCTTTAACGGCCTCAACATTTTTTATTGCATCGTCCGCGAAGTAGAAGTCGTTGTATCCCTCCGCTACCTTACCTATCATCCAGTTAGCTTTGGCGGCGGCGGCCCCGTTTCCTAATCCTACTATATTTTCTATAGGTATTTCTAACCCTTCGGATTTTAAAAATTCCATTATAGCTAATGCCGAATTGGAAGGCCTTGCGGTTAAAATAAATATATCTTTGTTGGTATACTTTCCTTCTTTCTTTTTAGCCTCGCTAAACAATGGACCTAGCTCACCTTTCATCACCTTACTAAATTCGCTGAAATCAAATTCAGCTCCTTTAGCCTCCAGAGCCTCTGATTTTTTAGCAAACTCGGTTGCATTTAATTTGCCTTTAGTTCCGTTAGGCAAGGTGTATAGCACATTGCTTTTTGTTTTAGCAAGAGTATCGTCAAAATCAAACACACTAATACCTTTTGGTTTTTTATTAGGATCCTTAGATTTCTCAAAAGCCTTATCTATGTTTTTAGAAGCGCTTACTTGAGCACTTGTGGTTGTGTTTTGTTCACTTAATCCAAACCCCTTTAAATTTTCATTATTAAATTCTATAGTGCGTTTCTCAGCAACAACTTTACTGTTGACAACTTGATTGGTTATATCGGTAATCATCTCTTGAAAAGCTGTTTTACCTGTTTCGATGTTAAGGTAACTTTTTAAGGCCATTATATCCGTAACGGGTACCATTTTGCTAACACCGGTTGCTAATATCATTTTTAAATACTTAGCATCTGTTATAGTTGTTCCTGTAAAAAAGTCTGAAACCTTTTGACCGCGCTTACTACCTATTATGCTTTTATACCCTTCTGTTACACTCTTAACGTTTTTAGCACTGGTTAATTCACCATTTTTCATAGCACTTAAAACCTGGATAGTAAATAATAATTTAGGGTCTATATGTTCATTTTTATCTTGAAAAACTAATTTTTCTTCTATTTCGCCCGTTTCTTCGTTCTTAAATTTTACCTTATATTTTTGTCCTATTTGGAAGTATTGCTCAAAAGAAAACATTCTTATTCCTTTTCCGTCGCCCGCAAAAAGTATAGCGCTTGCGCCTTTATCAAATCGCTCCAAAGCAGTTTCACTATTTGGCTGTGCTGCTATTTTTTGGCGAGTATTACCAATATTAAGCAACATTATTTCCATAAATTCTTGCTTAAGTTTTAAATCTTTAACTGTAGCTTCTCTTCCTTCTTGATTGAAAACAGCTTCTGCTTTTTGTTCTGCTGTATATTCATTGTAATCAATTTCAACAGTTTCGCCTTTAGCGTTTTTAAACTTTACTTTGGCTCCGTTAAGTATAAGCTTAGTTGATTTTCTAAAATCTGATATTTGCTTGCTTAATGTGTAACCGCTTTTTTTGCTTCCAGTTTCCTTAATAAAAGTTGTTTCATTTTTCTTAATGTCTTCAAAAAGTTTTCTGGTGCGCTCTTGTATTTCTATGTCTAATTCAGTTTGCTTTTCTGGCTCTGCCGATAATTCTTTTTCAAATTTATTTTTAAACCCTACTTGTACCTTTTCCCCTGCTTCGTTTATTATAGTTTTATTACTGTATTTTTTATCGCCTACATACCTTGATGTATGTTTAAAAAAACCTGCTAAAAATCCACCCTCAGTGCTTTCGTAATAGTAATTACCTTGTGTAATTTTCGTAAATTCAGGATCTATTCCCTTTAATAATTCTCTTATTGCAAAATCAACGTCTAATTCATTTTTTCTAGCCGCGGCAGTTTTTTGGTTACTACTTATAATATTACCGTCTTTATCAAACTTAACAGCGATATTTTCATTAAAGTTTGCAATTATTTTTGCAAATTTAGGATCCAACCCGTATTTTATAGCCTGCTCTTCAAATTTAGTGTAAACCGTTTCTCCTTCGTTTTTGCCTGTTTTTTCATTTAAACTAACTCTTCTGTCTATTTGAGCTTTTACTACAGGTTGTAAAAACCTTGTTACTGCTTCAATCCATTCTTTAGCTCCTTCTAGTGTTTCCCAGTCTTTAGTATTACCTTCCTCAAATAGCTGAGAGTATTTTTGTAAAAACATTTCAGGGTTTTCGTATCCGCCCTTTTTTATTACTTCCATAAAAGCAGCGGATTGTTTGCTAGTATTACCTCTATCAAATTCCTTAGCTATCATAGCTACATAATTTTCTACAAGTTCAACCCCTATGTCTTCTTGCCTGGACTCTACTTGCTTTCTCATAGCTTCTGTAGACAATGCTTCCATAACGGAATCAAATCCCAGCTCTGACGACAAAGCTTCTATTACAGAGCGTCTACGGCCGTCTATACGCGTGCCTCCGTCTCCTATGAAGTACTTTCTCCATTCCGCTAGCGTTATATTCTTTTTAGTAAATATAGGCTTACCTGCTGCGGTTTTTTCTCTTTTTTGTTTTCCAGTGTCTTTATCAATAACGGGTTCTTTAAATTCTTTAAACCTTTTATTTACTGCAGATTGACTTATGTAATTTTTAAGTAAAGGAAAAGCATTGTCTATAAACTCTGCGTATTGCTGGGTAGCAGTGTAGTTGTCTTTAAGCGCCCCGGCCACCTTCTCTAGCTTAGGGTATATTAAGTCTACTGCATCTTTTGTAAGTCTTTCTTTCGTAGTTGCGGTTTTCACAAACGATTTAGCTGCGGTACCTAATTTTTTCTCTATAATTTTAGGGGATCTAGCATTTACAACATCCGTGGGCCTGCCTTCTATATTTATAACGGCTCGATCATTTTTAGAAATAACTACATTAGCAACTTCTCCATCAGGCAAAATAACTTGGCCCTCTGTTTTAGCATCTATATTTTTTAGAGGCACTGTAAGCGCTATTTTAGGGCCTACTTCCGTAATTTCTTTTCTAATATTTTCTGGTATCTTTAAGGTAACCTGAGCATTTAAAGTGTTTATCCTGGTGTTTAATTCGGGAGAAGATATATCAACATATCCCTCGTTAGCACCTCCGCCTCCTAATCCCTCTCCTTCGGCTATATTAGCGGTCCTGGTGGGATCTTTATCTAGCGAAAATGTATTGAATATATCTCTAAACCGCGGCTTTTGCATCGATGCTAAAATACGATTGTTAAGCTGCCCAAAAACGTAAGAGGTCATTGTGGCTTCTCCCCCGTCTTTAACTAAGTCAACGAAAGATTGTACTCTATGTGATTTAACACCAAATTCCTCAGCTTTTTCGTTTATTTCTGCAGAAGTAGCATTAGGATTTTCTTTTAGATACTTTATTAAATTAGCCCCTTTGATATAAGCTTGTACTAAAGTTGGTATACCTGTACCTGGCTCAGGGTTATTTATAAGCTCACCTTTTTGATTGTATTTTGGTAGCACCTTAATAGATGTGGTAACATCGGATACTAAATCTTCTATTATTGCATCTTTGTCGTCCTTTATTTCCAAACCCTTTTTAATCAAGTAAGAATTTATTCTTTGTTTGACTAAAGGCTGCATTTCATAACCAACCATAACGCCCGCTTGCTCAGGGCTACCGCCGGCGGCTATAATATCTTCATAGCCCCTAGTTGCTTTGCTAAAAATATCTTGCTTCTCCGCTGCGTCTATGTCCTTGGAAGAGTCTAAGGTTTCTTTAACTTCGGTGGCTGTTTCTATTTTTGATCCTACTAAATTCGTGAGCTTTTTACCGTCTATAATTATATTTTTAAAAGCTTCAAACGTGTTTCTTATAGCCTTGGTATTACCTCCTTCTATTGTTTCTCTAAAAGTATTTAAAAATTCTATAAGATCACTTGCCGTTTCATAATTTTTTTCTAGTTTAAATGGGATACCTGCTTTTTTGCGCATGTTGCGAAAATCCCGGCTGATACCCGTTAGAAACCCCTGCTCTAGCATAACATGCCTATTTGCATCACTTCCCAGTAGCTCTAGTACGTTAAACATGTACTCCTCCGCGGAGTTTTCCTTACCATAGGCTTCCTCCATTGCTTCCTTAAAAGTATATCTTCCTTTCCCTTTTACAGATAACCTTGTGTCTTTTAATGCTGTAGAAACGGTGCTTTCTAGTTTCCTTTGAAACTCTGTAGCAAAAGCCTTGTTCTCCTTAAAGATTAATTTAGCAAATAAATGGCCCATCTCGTGTCCAAAAACGCCCGGCTTAAATTTATTTATATCTATTTTTACAGAGATTGTTTTACCCTTAGTAATAAATTGCGCTTTATCACCATTAGATAAAGGCTTGTCACTAACCTCTATATTTTCTAATTTGTATCCAAGCTCAGAAAGAATGTCCGCCTTAACAAACCTTGTCACCTGTCTTTCTATATTTCTTTGAGTTGAGGCTATATTAGCATTTACGTCAGCTATTGTTTTTTTAGCCGCATTAATTACAGAAAACGAAGCGTTTTTTCGCCCTATAACATTACCGGCGTTGTCGTATTCTAAAACTTTTCCTGTGTCTAATATTTCTTGAGCGGCTTTTTTAGTTGCCACTTGAGCTCCTATTTCTTTTTTATATTCCGCTTTTCTACTCTGGACTAATCTATAGTCAAGCAAGTCGAGTAGATTATTTTTTTCTTTTAATTCTTTTTCAGTATAACTTTCTATACCCTTTAAATGATCCTCTAGCTGTTTATGCAGCTCGTTAGACTTTCTTGTTATTCTACTAATAGCATAAAAATCATATTTTTTCATGTTAGTACCACCTATAAGCCCAAATACCGCTGTGTTTATTACAAATCTTTGAAACCATCCAGTATCCTTGTCGTCATTTAATGGGTCATTAAAAGCCCCTTTACCATATAAGGTTTCTAACGTCTTGTCAAATTGACCGTCTTCTTTTAATTGCTTGTACATACCTTCTGTTACAGCAGCAACCTCTGAAGATACTGCTCCCCCAATACCGCCTAAACCTACTTTTTCAAGAGTTGGGTTAAGCCCTGCATATCTCCCGGTAAACCTAAACGGAAATGCGTAACGCATAAAGGTTCCCCCTAAATAAAATCCAGCTCCTCCCCCTGTGTGAGATTCACCTAGGGTAACGGCTTTAAATTTGAGTTCTTCCGTAATTGCTCCAAGAGCATGACCTATTACCCTAGTCTTTAGAGTTTGTCCTGCTTTTACCATTCCCGCTAAAGCTTTTGTTATTCCTAGGGCTCCTTGAACCTTGTTTGCTACAGCAAACTTAACTAGCTCAGGGGCAAAAGCACTCACTCCTTCTAAAACGTGCATTGAAGTTCCTCTAGTGAAAGCCGTTTTTTCTTCATTAGATAATACTATGTCCGAACCCGTCATTAAGCTTTCTAATTCGTCTAGCTCTTTCCTGGCAGAAGTGCCTACCATTGTTGTTCTTTCTTCCCCGTATATTGCGGTGCTTATAACCTCTAGGGCTCTCATAGCCACGTCCCCCGCCCCCTGGTCTACGGTAGTAGGATCAATGTTTAATAAGAACGCTGTTTGTAAGGCTTCATCTTTACGCATCATGTCGGCGGTATCTTTTAGCAAATACCCAGAAAGAACCCGCGCCTTTTCTTTAGTTTCGTCATTAAAGTAGCCTTCCAATAAATAAAATCCTGCAGAGGGTACCCCTTGCGTATAGTTCTTAAGGGTTACGTCATATCCGCCTTCTTTGTTTTTTACAAGACCATGAGCCTCTATAATCTCTGCGGGCACAGATTTTCCGGGGATTGTAGATATTTTCTGATTGAATGCTTCTTTTACTCTTTGCACATTTAATTGATGAGAAAAGTACTCAAACTCTAGCTTATCAAGGGGCATAGAGTTATAAAGTTCTGTTAAAGCCTTATCCTGCTTGCTTGCGTCTTCATACGCTCCTTCTTCTCCATTCTTTTTAAGTTCTTCAAATGTGGCTTTGCTCACTCTAGATCCTGTTGCTGGGTCTAAATACGGTTTATAATCTTTGTTTATAGCTTTTAATAAGGCAGGCAATTCTCTTTTTAATGTATCTAGCTCTCCCATCAAAGAAACCCTAGTCTCGTTGTTATCGCTTCCATACCTAAGTCTATTGGATACCTCGCGCATTGCATTTACATTACTAGCAGCTGCTGCTCTTGATGGGTCCATTGCGTCTATGTCTAACTGAAAAGCTTTATCTAAATAAGAAAAATATTCTCCTTGCTCTAGCAGGTAGTTTCTTTGCTGTAAATCTTCGTATTTTTGATTAGCTATTACCTTAGAGGCTCTTTGTGAAATGCCTGCTTCTGCAAAAGCTCTCATAAATTGATCGCCCGGCAGCTCGCGCCCAGGATATGTGCTTTCGTATTCCGCAGTAATTTTACTAATAACGGAATCAATAAACTCCGGGTCTTTACTTTGTTCGTTTATATCTCTTCCGGATATTTCGTTTCTAAATGGATTTATTGCCCAGCTTTTATCAACTCCCTCCTGTAATTCAACCTCAGCAAAATCTTCTCGGGTTGTTTTTGGGTTTGCAAACTCTGTTAAATTACTGTCAAGCATGTCTTCCCCTATTCGGGACCAGATCCCTGCCTCAGAATCCGCTGCTCTATCTGTTTTTTTAGCACGAAATTTAGCTGCTCCTTCGTAACTAAGTTTTTTATTAGAAAAATCTATTAGCTTAGTTGCTGCTGCAGAGGGGTCTTCCCCTTCTTTAATTTTTATATAAGAAATTTCTCCAGTAGTAGGGTCTGTATATATGAGGTTAGCATGCTTACTTCTTCCTTTTGAAGGAGTTTCTTGCGCTCCGTATACTTGCCACTCAACGGACATGTTCGGATCTTGGTCTGCGTAAATTTGGAATAAGTCTTTTTGTTCATCCCAGTCTCTCGAGTAAAGGTCTTCTGAAAGCTCTTCTTCACTTCCAAAAGGGTTCGCGCCCCCTTCTTCGCTTGGAACAACTTCTTGAGCTAACACAACTTCGTCCAGCTTGCCTCCACTAAATCCATCAACTATTTTGGCTCCAGGTATTGCACCGGTATAAGCCTCTAAAAGTATATCGTCGGATATATTATCTTTTATTTGCCCCGTGTTTTTTCCGTCTTTCCACTTGTATATAACGGTTCCTATTCGCCCACTTAATCTAATGTCTCCCTTTCGAAGACTGTCAATAACATCGGTAGCTGCGTAGGATTGCCCTTTTATTTCTACAGATTTGCTGTTAGTTTTATCGTCGTATTGCGAAGAAGCCGAAAAAGTATTTTCCGAGCTCGATCCCGTATCGTCTTGTGCTGCATTTGTTGACGCTGCATCCGCACTCTCTACAGGGTCTGTTGTAAAATCCTCCTCTATATTAGAGCCTGCATCTTGATTAATTATTTTTCCAAATTCACTTTCAGGCGCTTCGTTAGACACTATCTCAGATCCTTCGTCTGGGACAACAACGGATATGTTATTTTTTTCAGCCTCGTCTATAGCAACTGCCATATCATAAGGGTTGTCAAATATAACTGTTTCTCCGCCTATTATAAGTTTGTATTTCATTGATATATTTTTATTAGTAGATTTTGTTTGTAGCCAAATTGTTAGCTTGCGTTTTTGATATTTGCAAAGAATTTACTAATAAATTCTCAACTACATTCCTATTGTTCATGTCTAACACAATTGAATTTCTATCCTTTACTAGAGTACTCGCCCGATACTGAACCATTTCGGGAGGTAAAGTAACCATTGTGTCTCCATTTCCTGCAGTTACAAGATCTCTAGCCTGCTTTAGGGCATTACTACCTCCTGAGCCGTAGTATGGCGCGCCCCAAGCAATTTTTAGCGTGTTGTTTGCGTAATCAGGGGTTACTGCTGTTAGCTGCCTCATTTCACCAAATCTCACAGATGCTCCAGCTGAAAGACCTGCTCCATCTATAATCTTAGTCAGTCGCTTTTGAACAGCGCTTGTAGCCTCAGCAGGGTAAACAACGGCCTTGTCAAAATTAGCCTGGGCTAAGGTGTAGTTTTGCGAATTAGCTCTTTCTGTAGCGGAAGTGCCGTCCTTGTTTTTAGGCAGGGTAGCCGGCTTGCTTCTTTCAATTTTTGCATAAGCAAAGGGCTCATTTATAGGGGCGTTCGGATTTAGTATTTCTAGACCAGCCGCAGACGCATTGTTTTGTGCTATTGAAAATCTTAGTTTAAGGCTAGGCCCATTGCTTGCGTAATCTATTATATCGCTATCCGACATAGCGTATTGATGTTTTAATATTGAATTTCTGTTCGCAGGTGTTCCGGCTTCTTGAATTCCAGCTATCACGTAATCTGCTTGCTGATTCATAAAATTATTAGTCTCTGGAGTTGCCTTAGTGGTTATATTGTTCGTAGTACCTGTTTTTACGCCCTTTTCGTTAAAAATGGGCACGTCAGCCTGCATGGTAGGTGTTTCCTCAAGTTTACCTTGCAGGAAGTTATCTTTTTTGTCTTTAAGACTTTTTATTATTAATGCAGCAGCTTCAGGCTGTAGTTGAGTAACTTCAAAAGTGGTACTAAAATCCTCGCTGTTGAATTGAGCCAAATCAGATGTTTGCCCTCCTGAGTTAATTTGAAACGAGGGCGGGGTATATTTTCCATTTTTTCTAGAGCCAGGAACATACGAATATGTTGAAGTCCCCTCATGAAAACCGTAAGAAAAAGCTAAATTTTCGGGAGTGGTTGCGGCTACTTTTCCAGCAGAGGCTGCTGAATTGGTTTTTAACTTTATAGCTTTATCTTTCTCAATAGTTATTTTAGGAAAAGATGCGTTCATTCCATTTAAACCATTTACTATAGCCAGCTCCTCCTCTCTTAGCTCTTGTTTGCGCGCTTTGGAAAGATCCCTATTGTTTAGCTCCTGCCTAACTTTTCCAAGATCATCTATCGCTGCGTATTGCACATCCTGCCCAGTGTCTACAAGATCTTTCCCTCCTGGAATGTCTTTTAAGCTAGCTTTCATCGCAGCCATCTCGTCTTCGACTCTGTTGTCGTTAGCTAAATCTTCTTTTCTATTTTTTAAATTTAGGTCTCTTTGCCTACCTAATTCCGCCCCCCATTGCTTTGCAATGTTTGCAACACCTGCTGCTATAGCGTTGGGTATTATTAAGCCTGATTTATCGTCTATTACTTTTGGATCTCTATAACTCATATTCTATTTTTTAATTATGTTTTCCAAGCGCCTCCACCAAGCCCTGCACCAGCTAAGCTTGTAACGCTACTTATAATTCCCGCGGTAGAAGCGGCGCTAGCTGCGTTAGCATTCGCTATATCCTGTCTAGCCTGCGATTCTTGTCCAGACATCCTGTCTAATGTAGCCATGTCCCTTTGCTCTTGTGCTTGGAATTCAAACGCTTTTCCTTGAGCTTGCGCGTTTTGTACTCTTGCTTCTTCACTCATTTCCATTTGAGTAAGCTGCATTTCTTTTGCCTGTAGGGCTTGTTCCCCTTGAGCTCTTAGCTTTTCATTTTGTGCCTCTTGCTGTTCTATATTAGCCGAAACCTCTTTCTTGCTTTGCTTAGCGGCTTGAGCTAATGCGGTGGCACCACCTGCGCTTGCTCCCGATGCCTGTAGTGTATCGAGCGTGTTTGCTAATGCTATATCCGTTTGTTCCATTTGAATTTCCGCTGCCTGAGTAGCCACGCCTAAGCTAGCAAAAGGGTTAGATAAATCATCTCGCATTTCGTTAATCATATCAACATTAGACGTCACATCCTCGTAAGGGTTTATAACGGCTTGTCTATTTGCTTCAAAAGCCGCCATTTGCTTAGCAATGCGCTGTCTTTCACGCTGTGCTTTAGCTTCTGCTTCTTTTGCTTTTTTACCGCCTATTAGCCCTCCTACTATGGAGACCGCGGCTGTTCCTGCTGCTACCCAAGTCATATTGTTATATTTTTAATTAATTTATTTTTGTGCTCAATGTATTTTGCTTTAGTCTTAACAACGGTTCTTTTTTCAATTACATCGAGGTCTTCAGAGTTGTCTTTGTTTTCGTGTATGGTGGTCCATACCGTGTCCGTTATCGCATACCCTATTCTTTGTGTTCCTTCTTCCGAGACTATCATCAAAGGAGCCTGTAATAGCTCTACGCCGTTCGTTTCAGTTAACACTATAATAGAGCCTTTCATTAGAAAATTATGGTGCCTATGTTTATGTATTTTACCTATTAAAAGAGTACCCGCTGGTATTTCCATTTCTCTGGCATATACGCCTGGCGCAAACGAATGCTTTAAAGGTAACTCTGTTTGCTCCGTAGTTGGGTCCATTAAGAAATTTTTAATTTCCTCCATGCCCTCTACAACGGTTTTTTCAGTATTAGCTATTTTTAATTCCATTTAATCAATGTGATTTTACAAATTCCGTGCTAACGGCAAATAATTCTCTTCTAGAATTAGGAGGCAATGTCATAGTCACTTCTGCAAAAAATCCTTTTACTCCCGAAGAAGACGAGCTGGATAAAACTTGCCCAAAAATAGGAGATGTTTTATTTGATAAAGTTGCATAATAACTGTCTTCTATTTTTTTAAACCGGTTAGCAAACAATGAATTTTGCATTTGCTCTAGGGTAAAAAGCAATTGTGCTGCTTCTATTCTCCAAGCACTGTCGGTGTTTGTTCTAAACAAAGATACAGTCCATCCGCTATCGCCTTCGTAATTAATAGTTTGAAAGTTTTTAACCATAGAGGGAGCTGCGTTAAATACAATTTTTACACTTGAGCCATTATAATTACCGTAAAACATGCCTCTAGCTCCAATGTTTGGCATCTTCTCGTAGTGTTTATATATTTTGCCTTCAAACGCTGTAAAGTAATTGTTGTTTAAGCTAAATATCTGATTAGGATTATAATCAAAAAAGCTAGTCCACCCCTTCGATGTTTCGTCAAAAGACAACGTGTTGTATATATCGTTTGAATTGTTTTTTATAGAAACCACATATTGCTTATTATGCGCATCCCATCCCCCTCTTATATTAGGAGCAGCGCTAGCCAATGTGTCCCTAAAAAAGTCCGTCATGCCGTAGCTAGATATAACGGTTATCCCATCCATAGATAATCTACAAATAACGTTTTGATCCCTGTCTGTAAAGTACTTTCTGTATCCGTTTACAGCGAATGATTCCGGGTCTGTGCCAATTCCGTACTCCCCCGCGAATGCTACATTTTGCCCTATAACTAAATTACGGCTAGTAACACTTGCATTACCCTCAGCAGAATATATTGCGTCTTTGTCAATCAAAGATTTACTTACTTTATTTTCTTGGAAAATAATTAGATTAGTGTCTTCAGCATATAACTTTTGTATTGAGCCATTAGCTGGATCAATTGTTCTGGTTATGTCTTCTCCTACAGAAAATTGATTAGTTTGGTTAACTCCTGTTCTTGAATTGAATATGCCTGAATGAATTAAAGAACTAAATCTGTGTGATTGATTAGGCTCATCCTCTACAGCATAAGCTTTCACCCCATAATCAACGGATACGTTGTTATATCCGCCTCGTATTCTTGATTCTTCTATAACCCAATCATTTGCAACGTTGCCGTCGTAAGCCTGAGGTATATTATCAAAATTAATAATTTTTCCAAAGTTAATTTTTGTACCAGCGGTTATTCCTGCTGGAGGTGTAAGATTGACAACAACCTGGGTATCAACATTGGCTCTGCTGACTACATATCCGTTATATGTAAAATCACTCCCTCCGCTTGTCCAAGCCATAGTAACTTCTTGACCTACATTCATTTGAGTTTCATTATAGCCTGCTCCGGAAATAGTAATGGTTTTTCCAACATGGCTAACGTAGTCCAAGGTGTTACTTCCAGGCACTACGTCGGTAATATCTTTCATCTTTTTTAACCAAAAGGTATTAAAGTATTGTAATTCTATAATCGTAGCCATATATATTACCTTTTACGTATTTTTAAAGTTCCCTTTATAATTGTATCATCTGTATTTACGCCCGGTGTTGTTTGTCTGGCTCCGACCCCTACTGAGCCAGCAACAAAAACTTTTTCTCCGTTAGTTGCCTGCGGAAAGCCTGCCACCCATTTTACATCTACAGGCGTCGCAGCAGCACTGGATGTAGGCATTTGAGTCCAGGTTTCCGGAGCGGGAGTTCCAAGGTAAGATAAGTCTAATCGAAAATTTATATAAGGTACACCATCATCCGCTGCTTTGTATACGATATTGCCTACATCGGTGGTGTAAAACTCATTAACATACTCCCCGTAAGGAGTTTCTGCATATATATCAGCTTCTGCTGGAGTTGAAGGTATAGATTGCGCTAAATTAGAAGAATTAGTAGCCACTGACCTATTGTACCTAAAAAGACCCTCAACCGACGGCAAACGCGTAACAAGATTTAAGCCTTGCCACGGAACACAAGTAGGATAATGCAGGTCATTTACGTGTAGCCATGTTTTTGGAGATGCCGTAGGAGGATTTCCCGGGCTTCCGCCAACCGCTTCTTGCCCTCTAACCAATACTACGTACTCTACCCCCCTTGTCACATTTTCCTCGCTTACAAATTTTTGGTAATCGAATGCCCTTAAAGATTGCTTCCAGTAATCTTGATTAGTACCTCCTGAAGGAATATTTATAGGATTATTGCCAAACGCCGGCAACTCTTCATCAGGTGATTTTAAACCCCCAGCCGATAGCCCCATTCTATTGTATTCTAGATTTGGTGTTATAGGATAAAAATCTGGATCAGGATTATCTAAATCCGTGGGGTCTGGAACTTCTCTATAAAACCATTTCGCTGTACTTGGAAAAACTTCTCCAAAAGTAGTGTAATCATTTAATGAAAATACTACTGTACCTTTTTTATGCGGAGCTGTCCCTATTCTAAATGTGTCCGTAGGAGACTCTCCTGAGCCAGGGCCACCATCTGAAACCCCCCTACTACTAAAATATGTAAAATTTGTATATTCGTTTTCTGATATATAATAATACCTTGTAACAACCTGCCGCGACTCCTCGTCCTGATCGGCAAAATTGCCTACGGTAATAACAGAAGGGTCACTAGAAAGAGGTGTAAGTATACAAGTATTATCTATAGTAGGTAAATCCACTCTAGCATAAGTAATTTTTATTTCTAAACTTCGCGTTGCTTTTATAGCCGAAAAGCTAGGGGATGCTCCAGATACCGGGTTCATTGCATTGGCATCTATAAGTTCTAATACAACGGTATATATTCCAGAAGGATTTCCTTGAAAATTTCTAGTAGTTGAACCTGTTGGGTTATCCGGAGTAGCTTGTGTTATTCGTCCATTAACTGGATCCATAATCCAATTGGCTGGATATCCTGTACCTGATAATCTATAAACCAATCCTTCTAGGTTAGAAGTTCCTGTTGTAATAGACGTCCCATTTTTTGCGTTGGCATCTGACCATGCTGACGCCGGCATTACTTCGACATCTGTTGCATCTATAGTTATAGGTGGTATAACATCAAATGAAGGCGTTATGTTCGCTAGTGCTCCTTCTCCTCCTTCTTGCCCTCCTACTGTAAGCTGCGTATTGAAGCCGTCCTCTGTGGTCACGTCTAAAACAAACGTATATACGTTTAAGGCCTCGCTGCCTTCGTTAAAAACAATACCGTTTCCTTTATATATTATTTGATATTTACCCGCGTTTACTCCTGGATCCGCCCCCGCAACAATATCAAAAAGCCCTGTTTGATCGTTGTTTGCTCCATCAATAACAGAATCAATAAACACTGTTGATTCACCTAAGTAAGCTTGTCCCGTAGAGGATATTAAGCCAAAAAATGAAGTAACATTTTGATCTTTAACAAAACTTTCATCAAAATCCCAAGAAAGATTCTCTGTTCCGATTATGCCTTCAAAATCGTTTAATACCGCTGAATTCAAATCCACTATTAACCCAGCACTAGTTGTTTCCCAATATATATCAATGTTTGATTCGAAGGGGGCTGTTTCGTACACTGCTAAAAAAGGCGACATTGCATTAATACCTCCTGAAAGCGGCGCTGTATTTGCAACTGCTCCTATGCTTTTTTCTGTTGTAGATATTCTAGCTATTAAAGGATTAGTGTCTATTTGATAAAAAACTTTATTACCCTTTAAAGGTTGGTCACTAGTATATACGGTACCGGTAACACTATCGGTAACACTAACTTGCGACTCAGTTGACAAATCAGAAAAGCCCATATTAAAGTCCTTAGCTGGAGCTATAGCAGTTGAAGTATGTGATATTGCATTAATACCCTCCGAACTAATTCTAGGATAATATTGTTCATTAAAGGGAGCAAGACCAATCTTTGGCATTTTATTAGTAACTATTCCATAAAGAGTAACTGAACTTCTAAATTGTTTTTGGTCAGGCCCCACTTCCGCTAAATCCCTAGGTATTTTATTTATATTATCGTTAAATAAAACGGTATGTGCAGTTAAGCCGGTTTCGTTTGCTGGAAATAAGCCGTTATCAACGCCACCTGGGACGCTAAGCACCTCGGAGGTACCGACTATAAGTCCAGAAAGCCCAGGATATCCGTTAAGTATACCTGGCAAGTAAACGTTGTAATAGTCTTGTTCTGTTTGCTTTACAACAATTTTATAGCTGTACCAACCTAAATCGTTTATTGTATACGCGAATTTTAAATCTGGCGTATTTGGAGGGATATCGTCTGTCCTTAGGTAAATATCATTTACTCTACCAGCGGTAGTAATTGTATACGTAGATCCTACGTTGGTAACATTTGTAACTTCAACAAAATCCTGATAAGCCCCACGCAGAGAATCCCCAAGCACCGGGACGTTTATATTATCGGGATATCCTGTTATTGCGTCGTCGTCTAAGATAAATGTGTAAGTTGTATCTGTTATAGACGGATTACCCCACTGCATAAAACCTGTTGTTATTGCGAAGCCGTCTCCAGAGGATGCAGCTTGCTGGGGTATTGCATAAAGCCCGGGTGTTCCAGCTGATAAATTAAGATTTGAAGTTATAGGAGCGTTTATCAAAACCTGAATGGCATCGCCAAACCATGTTTCCACATTAGTATCACTTGGTAATAAGTCATAAGGACTATAGATAGTGGAGCCTGAATAAAAATCCCCATTACTAGTTGTTCCTACGTCTACAGAAGATAATATAACAGGCGATTGTCTTCCAAATTTGTCTGCTAAAACAAACCCTATTTGGTAGTTCCTATTTCTTTTTACAGAATGATTTGGGTATTCTATCCAATTGTTGTAAGCTCCTGTACCGCTTTTGTTAGCTATTCTGCAATTATAATTTAAGCTACTAGGAGGAGTATGTTGATCTCTATAGTTACCGTATATAATTCTGTTTCCAGACATTTCTTGCGAAAAAGCTCGAACAGGAACTCTATCGTAAACCCTTACCGTTTGGGCTTCAGGTAATGTTCTGTAGGCTTTTCTTGACTGGTAATCATAAGTGTAATAATTACTTGTTCCCACTTCCCCTGCTATCTTGCTTGTGCTTATGCTTTCAAGTACTTTTACAGCAATGCCATCGCTTTCTCTAAATAATATTTCTAATTCAGCTATTTTATAATTCCTATTTAATTTATTAGCAGGCGTTGGCAATGGTATAACTAATCCTATGTTTTGAACTTTGTTTTCCATAAAATCCACTATAGTAGACTGGTATGCTGAATCCTCATCCCCGTTAACAAAAAATCCATTTTGCTTAGGAATATATGCTATTTGAGTAAACGGAGCCATTAAGGAATATTCATTATCATCGTACTTAAACCTATAGCTGAATCTAACAAACTTATCTTCTAAAAAATCAGGATCCCCCGGCCAATTTGCATCGTCATTTTTGTTAGACATGGTAGATTCTATAAGAGACATGTTGGTAAATGCAGTAGGAGCACCTCCCGGGAAATTAGGGGAAACAAGTATTCTTGTATCCACTCCTCCGATACCTAAAACTACGCCTGTCACCTTAATATAGTCAAGGCCCTGGACATTGTTTTCTAAAGAAACTACAGTAGCTCCTACGTAAGGCAGCAATTCGGCTACCCTATCCCCAGTTACTTCAAAAGTGCTTGTGGTTGGATTTTTTATAACCAGTTCTATTCTATTGTATAAAGCAATAGGCAGGTAAGGATTGTACTTAGCTACTGATATTTGATGCTCTTGGGTGTAATAGGTTGGCCCCGAAGTATTGTTAATTGCCCCGATGCTAGGAGACGTAGCCAAATTAATATTAATCTTTCTAGGTTGATTCCTGTTGTCTGTCCAAAATAATAGCTCTTCAACTATATTTATTCCTATGATCCTATTTGTAGTTGAGAAATTTAAAAATTCACCTTGCACTAATAAAGTATATGCCCCTGTTTTATTGTTATATAGGTATATGTAATGCTTAGAAGTTGCAGGAGCATTTGTTGGGTTTAACGGATTTGGATCTGTGTAATCCGTTAAAAACACAAACAAGCTATCTATAGAGCTTTCTGCCTCAATACCTATTATGATCAAACCATCACCTATGTCCGTTCCAGTAACTAAGTTGTTACCAATTACGTTTTCTAAGGCACCTACATCGTTATCTTCGGATCTACCAACTGATA
>TARA_B110000977_G_scaffold201886_1_pt1 | contig 18973 bp, 21 predicted proteins | sample TARA_B110000977 | Tara Oceans TARA_B110000977 (sample SAMEA4397798) | marine metagenome | biome: Polar Biome; feature: [SRF] surface water layer (ENVO:00010504); material: water (ENVO:00002006), including particulate matter (ENVO:01000060) such as... | depth 5 m | reverse complement strand
GGTGGTGTTGTATTACGACTTTTGCAACAATATCTGGCAAAAGTGAATTATTCATTAACGTATATAAAAATATCTCGTTCTCATACTGGACTAATTGTCAAACCTGTCACTATTGATGATATTTTATCCAAAAATATTGTACAATTGAGAGAACATGTGAAAGGTGAGTATGTAACAAAGGTGTTGCAAAACAAATGTCCGATTGAAGTAAATGATATTATACTAAGTATCAATACAAATATAGTTGGTTCTGGATTTATAACTAGTGAAAGTTTCGTACTTTATATGAATCCAAAATCAAAGCTTAAGATAAAATATCTCAGTTATAAGGAAAACTATACAGAAAAAACATGTATAATATGTACTATTGAATTTCCTGCAATATATGACAAACCATTACAAGATACAACTATAATGAATTTATCATTTCAGAAGGGTTCGTCTGTTACAGCGTTGTGAGCGGCTTCGTTTGCAAGTTTATCAACTATGTTATTATAATGATTATTGGCGTGTGCTTTTACATGAATCCAATCAACTGTTAGTTTTGAATTGAGAGTATCCAGATCTCTCCATAGAGATTCATTTTTCACGTCCTTTTTATTGCTCGTTTTCCAATTATTTGATTTCCATGATTGTATCCATTGAGTCATTCCGTTTTTCAAATAGTTGCTATCAGTGTATAAATTGATAGATGTCATTTTTTTATCACTTGCATATTCAAGTGCTTTCAGAGCAGCGGTAAGTTCCATAATATTATTGGTGGTTTGACATTGACTGTTAGCCCATTTACTTACAATACCGTCATTATGAACAACAACAAATGCCCAACCGCCAACACCTGGATTACCCAAACAGCTTCCATCTGTATAAATATCGGTACTCATTCTCTTGGTTATTGATAACATAAATCAAAATCTTAAATGCTTTTTATTCAACCAGAGGCTTAACGTATTTATTTGCAGCAACTTCACCGAATTGTGCATCAGCTTCTTCTGACGAGATTGTATGATTATGTACTTTTCGATGGAGATTGATAAATTTGTTAAGTATATCTGAATCGCAAGAGGGATCGCATAACATTTTGAAAAGTTTTGAATAATCTTTTTTGAATTGATCGTGTTTGTTATACAGTGACATATTCTGTTGAACATGCATTTGAATATCTTTTATAATTTCATAAAAGTCCATAGTTTATTTATAATTTATAATTTTAAGTTAAGTATGAACGTAATGAGTATATTTTCGAATTTAATAAATAAGCGCAACTTGCCGGCAACTTCAAAATTTGCGACATTGGATTTCAAAACCGTGCTGTTTGTGATAATAATATTATATGCTGTACTCTGTGTCGATTGTGTGAAAAGTATTTTAAAATTCAATATTACAAGTAAATTGGACGATCAAAATTTGTTGGAAAGATATTTTCAATATTGAAATATTTGAATTATGAGTGTTTATTCAAATTTTTTAAAATTCACTTGAATTATTGTGTAAACGAAATAAAAAAATTACTTAAAAAACATTGATATTTTAGATCAAAAATGGAAATTTACGATTCATTGTACGAGAGTATTAAAACACATGTGCATAAGATGCATATGAAGCACAATGTGCTTCCTGAAATTAAGAACTGCTCATATGATTTGTGTGCAAATTGTGCATTTCATGGATTTCCGTGTTTAAATTGTGCATATTATCAGCATCGCGGCAAATTGGGACCTGGATTTTGTTTGGGCAAACGTACTATGATTTCGGACGAATTAGATACAGATGACGAGGAGATCAACTTCAATATGTTGCTGTTTATATTAACGAACGAAACCGGAGACATGCGGATTTTGCGAAATATATCCGATCATTCAATGCTTCCTCAAGAAGAGACGTACTTAATGATGCATAACTAAAGGTCATCATCTGTATCTGAAACTTCTTCTTCAAACTCTTGGAATTTTATTTTTTTCCAACGTTCAGGTCTTTTGATACACTTTCCATATTTGCGTTCCATGTATGTTTTGAACATAACTTTATTGGGTTTTTCATTATAATATTCAATATGCCATTGTTTGAAATGATTGAACAATGATGAGAATGAAATGATATCCGATTCATCAGTCGTTTCAACAATGTTTTCTTCAATATAATCAAGATATACATCACTACGACGTTGATATTCTTTAGTATATTTTATAACAGATTCTGGTTCTTTGAGACCTTCTTTTGTAAATTTTGCATACATTTCAATAAGTAAGCTCACAAAATATGGTGCCCATGTTTTTAATTTTTCAGGTATTTCAGTGTCTTTTTTGTACTCGTTCGGACCGGTTGGTTCATCAACAAATTTGGATGGAAAATCAACAACGCGTATACGACGCCATGTGCCGCCATCATTTGATGGAATTTCGGGCAAATCGTTGCAACAAAGGAGAGTTTTAAACTGTGGTCTGAATTCTATGGGACTTTTATATAGTTTACGTGTGTTTATCTTATCTCCACCCGTGAGTTCTTTCATATAACCTACCTGGATTTTGTCTTCTCGTTCTGGTTCCTGAAACGAAACAAACCGCTTTCCTTTTGTTTCTGCGACTTCTGGACTTGCACCAGTACCTCTTTTTCTGGTAAGTACTGTAATGGGTAATTTGCTCGTATAATCGCCCAATGCATCTTCAATAAGATCGACAAGTTTAGATTTTCCATTACTACCATCACCTGTCCATATATGGAATTTTTGTTCGCCTGTATTACCACTCAAAAACGAACTGATAAGTTTGAGAACATATTTACGAACATCTGGTTGTGGAAGTATTTTTGACAGGAAATCCTTGAGTTCTCTTGCGTGTTGTGTATTTTGTAATGTACTCCATGGAGTGTAATCGTTTTTTGTGCAAAAACTAATATAATCATCAGGACAACCATTACGAAATTCTAATTTTTTCAAATCATAAACTCCGTTTGTGAAACAAATAAGATATTTATTGGAATCGAGTACAATCTCGAAATCTCTATTGTTGAATAAATCTTCACATTCTTCCATTACCATTTTTTTGAATGGTCTATTTTTAACCTTATTCAACAAAGTTTTGCAAATTTTGATTTTGTCATCTAGATCTTTGTTTTCAGGATCCTCCATATGCATTTTTTTATATACAGCACTCATATTAGCATAATCTTGATATATTTCGGTTGAAATTTTGTCTCGAAGCTCTTTTGCCTTTGGCATTTCAATCCAACGATTTGATTTGAATTCATACCAATTGTTAAATTTCAAATCGCTGCAAACAAATTGATATTGATATTTAATATGCATCAAGGTCGCCACATCATTGTGTTCACAATCCAAGTTGGAACGCAAAAAATTTGTTACATATTTTTTGTTCACTTTCTCATAACCTTCCATATCATCCAAACGTGCCCATAAATTCAGTGATCTTACCGTCAATTTTATACCATTGTAATCGTCAAACGATTCCCATTTTCTCTCACATTCTCCGGTTTTGAATTTTTTACTTTTTTTACTAAATGTAATCCAAGTATCACACAGAGTTTTACTGATATTGTACAAGCATACACCAGTATCTATCCAGGTTGTATAATTGCCTGCGCGTTGTGTTGATAGTAACTCTGTGAGTTCTTTTGCATAAGTGATATCGTCATTTATATCGAATTCCGAATTTATAACAACCTGTGGTAACATAGGTGTTGATACAGGTCTTGCGATTTCAAATTTCAAATTTGTGTTTACTGTTTTGTTACGAATACTTAGCAATGATACAATTTCTGATTTATTTGCTGGCAATGGTAATGCTTCAAGTGTATGATCATATATGTATGTCAATTCATAAGGACTTTGGTTTTGTTTGTGTGACCCATACAACATCCATCCACTGCGTTTAATTACAGCTTCATCAATTATATCTTCCATCGTATTTTTATATGGAATGTTTGAGAAAATGTCATTGTTAACAATATTTTGAATGACGTTTTCACGTATAATATACTGTACATCGGTTTTTGATACAATATATGGATATACAATATGGAAACCATCTTTAACTAAATTACCGTCGCGCGTTGGTGCGTCCTTTTCCATTACATATGCAACGATTGAGGATTCTGGTACATCAAAATAAATTTTAATTTGATCAGTATAAAATTGTATGAATGCCTTGATAGTGTCTAAATTATATTTACGTGTCGTACCATGTACGTCATCATATTTGAAGTCTAAGTCCACAACAATTGGTCCACTTATTCGATGTAGTTCTGTTAAATGTAGATGCGCTCCTTCGTCAATAGCTCTTGCATACAACTGTAGAAATTCCTCATATATATTATCCTCACAAGGTATTGACCATTTACCAGGTTTTGGAGGTAGACTTGCGTTTGTGGTTATTTCGCCTTGTTGTGCTTTGTACTGACCCAAAAACTCATCAAGCGCATTCATGAGTGTTATTTTAATAAATACAAAAAATTTTAAGTAAAAATCTTTACTTAAATACAAAACATTTATAAAAGGAATAGAATGAAAACAGGCTTCGATGCAACCGATTCCAATATGGAGAATATGATAACACAGACTGGAACAGACTTGCTTAATCAAATGATGATATATGCCATTAAAAATGCATGTGTATATGCCAAGAGTGCAGGGAGGGATAATATGTCTGGTCTGGACATGATTATTGCTTTGGAATATGAAGCGCACGAATTTTGTTTTAGGAATATCAATAACAAATCCGAAACCCAAAGCGATGATGATAACGATTCCGAATCAGACAATGATGAAAGTAGTGATGAATCTTCGAGTGATTCTGATATATTTACCAAATCCTATAGTACGGATCCTTTGATTCAAAAAATGAATTATTATCACGAAACATGGGACTCCTGGAACCCAGAAACTGAAATCGAAAAAACCCTGAAAAACTCCGTCACAAAAGCAAAAGATATGCACAATCAAAATTGACTTAAATACAATATTCAAAGATAAATAATGCTTTTTCAATATGAAAATACCATAAATGCAACATGCTTACATCGTCCATCAAAAATATGCAAAAGTCCATATGTTGCTGATATAAAGATAGGTGATGAGGAATTTCTCGCTCATTCACCCGCTCTTGGGATGGATGGATATATTTCATCAGGGGAACGGGTACTTGTGTGTCCTCTTAAAAATCCAAAAGGTGCTTGTACGCACAGTATTCTAGCAGCATATGACAGTCATAAAAACATTTTCGTTGGTGCTAATCCGCTTCATGCGAATAAAGTATTTCAAGAAGCGTGCAAGCAAAATCTCTTCATTGAAGATTTTGGTACGATACAAAAGGTAGTGGCGGAATACACACACGGAAATTCTCGTTTTGATTTTTTCCTGAATGATTCCATTTATGTTGAAGTAAAAAGTGTGCTCATATCGAAGAATAATGTTGCTCAATTTCCAGTCGGAAACAAAAAAAACAAAACTATTTCAGAACGCGCAAATAAACATATAAGTGAGCTTACTTCATTGGCAAAAGAAGGTCACGAATGTGCATTGGTATTCATTGTGCTTCGAGAAGACGTTGATTCATTTTCTCCAAATAGCAAAGATACTTTATTTTGTGAATATATATCCAATGCAATCAAAAATGATGTTAAAATATATGCATATCAAATGAAAGTAGATACGGAAGGTATAAAATATATAAGAAGATTACCAATGCTTTGTGAGAAATTATGAGCCTTAATTTACAATCTTGCTTTTTCAAAATGATTCATTTCTTTTCAGGGGGTTGAAAACGAATCGACCTGTTGTAATTTTCAAAACCAAAAGAAGTGCAACATAAACATTAATGCACCTTATTAAAAATCGTGTAAAATAAAATTTGATTCCGAAAATATTAACAGGTTTCTTGATATCTCCTGGAAGTATTGCATTATATATTGGAGCCAGGATATCTGTGATTGAACCTTGAATGAAATCATTGAATGTTGTCAATAATAATGCACTCATTAAAATTTTTTGTATCATTGTATTATTCATAGCTTCGTTTATATTTTTTTTCTTGTTATACATCATATGAGAAATATTACATCAACATTAGTTGGCAATGCAAACGCGTTGATTGCTTCTGCAAATAATATACAAAATACCCAGGTTAATACGGCAACGAATTCTATGGCAAATACAGCAAATAATTCACAAGTAAATGTATCAACAAATTCTATGGCGTCTAATTCACAAGTAAATGCAGCAACAAATTCCATGGCGAATACAGCGTCTAATGTATTGAACTCTGCAAGTACAGTGAATAATGCAATCAATACAGCAAACCGAGCTATAAACGTTGCATCAAATGTTGGTCCAACGGCAAGTGTAGAATCTGCTGTTTCGTCTGTAGTGAAATCTGTGCAAACACAGACTGCAAATACCAAAGTTTCTCAGAAGGTTGTGCAAGCTGCGAACGTACTTATCATGGGAGGAAATAATACAATGGTGGGTAAAGAAGCAGCTGCTGTTGTAGCAAATGCGGGAGTAGCAGAAGCTCTGAATATTCAAAATGGCGAAATACAAAAGGTGAATGCATCATTGAAATCTTTGAATCAAAAGCTTAATGCTACGAAAGCAAAAATTCAACCACAGAGTCCAACCTATACACATTTTGCAAATGCTGTGAGTGTGAATAAAAACGCTATGAAAAAGATGGTGTTCACAACAGAAGGAAATATCAAGGAAGTGCGAAAGGGGAAAAATGGTGCAAGTGTGATAAATGTTAATGGCACTAAACGAGCAGTTGTTCCGCAGTTGACTGCAGTTAAACTCAACGCGCATAATAAGAAAACGAATCCTACAGGACGTCAAGTTTACAAACAAGGTGAATTAAAAAATATTTACAACAAAAAGAATCCATACACTGTAATGAATGGAGCAATGGGAAATATGAAAAGCTATTTATTCAAAGGTTCTAATGGGTTATTCAGCGGAATAAATATTTAAATTCGCTTAAACATTTAAATTTATAATAGAATAACAAAGTAATGTTACAGGAACTAGAATTTCAATGTATTTCTTGGTATGCCAAAGACGTGTCATTAAATGCCGATTCTGATTCAGAAACCGAAAGTGAAACTGAAAAAAGATATCAAATATCTATTTTTGGTCGCACAAATGAGTGTGCCAGTGTATGTGTTCATACATTTTTCAATCCGTATTTTTTTGTAGAAATTCCAGATCATTGGAAAAATCAGGATGTTGCTAAATTTCAAACTGCCCTGAAACGAGAAATGAGACAGCAACAAGACTCATTGAAATCGATAAACATTGTGGAACGTAAAAAGTTTTATGGATTCACAAATTTCAAAACATTTAAATTTGTTAGAATTATCTTTGGCACTCATCAAGGATATAAACGTGCTATGTACATTCTGAAGAAACCGTTGAATAATATGAAATTTACAATGTATGAAGCAAATATCGACCCGATGCTACGTTTTGCTCATATTCAAGATATTCAAATGGCTGGTTGGATTCGTATTGAAAAGAAAAAGTTTTCTGAACTGAAGCTGAAAAAACATTACGTGACTAATGAGTATTTTGTATCATCATGGAGGGATGTATGTGCTTCTACTAATCAATCCATTGCTCCAATTGTACAAGCGTCGTTTGATATTGAGACATATAGTCACGATGGTGGATTTCCAGATCCACATGACAAAGGTTGTCCTGTTATCCAGATTGCGACGACTTTGCAAAGATTTGGTGAAGCAACCCCATACAAACGTTCATTACTAAGCTTAGGAACATGCGATCATATTGAAAATGTTGAAAACGTAGAACTTCAATGCTTCGAAACGGAGTCGCAACTTTTAGAAGCGTGGGGAAAGTTAGTACGGGGAGAAGACATTGATATACTCATTGGATATAATATTTGGGGCTTTGATTTATGGTATCTTCACGTTCGTGCAACAATGTGTGATGCTGTTGACTTTTTTGAACTTGGGCGGGTTATTGGAAAGGAATCTGAGTTAAAGGCTGCTTCGTTTAGTAGTTGTGCATATGGCGATAGTGATTATCAAATGGTTGACACACTTGGGCGATTTCAAATCGATTTATTGGTTATTATGAAGCGGGAGCATAAACTTACAAGTTATAGTCTTAATGCAGTATCTGCACATTTTTTGAAGGATAAAAAGGTGGATATGCCATACAAATTAATGTTTGAAAAATACAAAGGTACTAGTGCAGATCGTGCAGAAATTGCAATATATTGTATCAAAGATACCGATTTACCATTAGCATTAATTAATAAACTTGCAATCGTCCCGAACATGGTAGAAATGTCAAAAGCAACGTGGGTACCTATGAGTTATCTTATTGAACGTGGACAAGGTATAAAAGTATTCAGTCAAATTCTTTATCAAACACGGCATGAAGACATGCTTGTCCTGACACTTAATAAAACAGGAAACGAAGTTCAGGAAGCATATGAAGGAGCAACAGTATTGCAGGCAATGAAGGGTGCATACATGGATACGCCAATTACAGGTTTGGATTTTGCAAGTTTGTATCCAACAATTATGAGAGCACACAAATTGTGCCATAGTACATATGTGAATGATGCAGCATATGATAATATCGACGGTGTTGAGTACATAACAGTGGATAATCACAGATTCGCGCAAAATAGTGAAGGTATACTGCCGAAAATGTTACGCCAACTTGCAACCAATAGAAAGCTCGCAAAAAAAGAAATGGCGAAAGCAGAAGCATCTGGTGATAAATTTCTGAAGGCTGTTTACAATGGAAAACAACTTGCATTCAAAGTAAGTATGAATAGTATTTATGGATTTTGCGGAGCACTTGTCGGTTTTTTACCCTGTAAACCTGTTGCAAGTTGCACTACAAGTATTGGACGTGGTATGATTGATCATACTAAACGTCTTGTAGAAGAATGGTATCCAGGAGCAACTGTTGTATATGGAGATACAGATTCTGTTATGGTTCGTTTTGACACAGGTAAGGAACGTGGTCAGAAAGCATTGGAGAAATCATTTGAGCTTGGTATAGAAGCAGCTGAAAGAATAAGTGCAACATTCAAAGCACCAATTGAATTGGAGTTTGAAAAAGTATATTGGCCATATTTGCTATTCAGCAAAAAAAGGTATGCTGGATTGATGTACACCAATCCCCAAAAACCAGATTACATTGATGCTAAAGGAATTCAATTAGTTAGAAGAGACAACTGTCCTTTTGTCAAACGCATTTCTCAAGAAGTATTAGACACAATTATGTACAAAATGGATACAGAAGGAGCAATTAAAATCGTACAAGCGGCTGCAAAAGAACTATTAAGCTATAATGTGTTATGTGATGATCTAGTTGTAAGTAAAAGTTTACGACGGATTAGTTATGTGAAAAATAAACGAGAAATTCCTCCAGCAAAATCAAGCATACAATGTAATGGCTTTCATCTTGTACACGAATACAAAAACGCAAATTTGCCGCATTTGGTAGTAGCTGCGAAACACGAAGAACGTGAATCGGGAAGTGGCCCCAAATCAGGTGATCGTGTTCCGTATGTGTTTATTGATACGGGAAATCCAAAAGATCTTCAATATACCAAAGCAGAAGATCCTGTATATGTAAAAACCAATAAAATTAAACTCGATGTTGTTTATTACCTGGAACACGCATTGAAAAATCCACTGGAATCTTTATTTGAGCTATTCCTCGATGATCCACAAGATACGTTATTTGCCGAAGCATTAAATGGATTCAAAGCAAAAAAGAATACGAGTGTAGATATATATGAATTTCTTGGTATATAGTAAATGAAAAGTATACTAACTGGTATTTTTCACTCCAAATCAAAAAGGGAGAAGAAGTTCTTTATTCAATGATGTGAAATCGACTCGACAAAGAACATCGGATTTATACATTGTTATTTTGTAGAAAATCTAATAAAAGAAAAATACGATGTTGATAATGTGACAATTTGTCCACTTACAGGGGTTGCAACAATATCTTGGTGTAAAGGGTATTTAAGAAAAACAACGTAAAAGCAATGCGAGTATATGAAGCATTGGTACTTCACCATCACAACATCTATATGTCCACAAAGGATATTTTTCATAAATAGCGGTTTAAGCAATACACTAATATATACATTAAGCATGATCAAATCCATGCATTTTACAAGATTCGATCTCGACGTTTTTGGAAGCAACATGCAGTTCCCAAACATGTACAACCTGTTGTAGACCAAATGAAGCCAATTCTCTATGACACACTAAGTGAAGTGTATAAGCCACTTGTTGATAAACTGACATCGATTGACGAGAAACTGGGAAAGATTGAAAAGTATATTGATACATTTGCACCAAAGGTTGTTGTGAATTCTTCAAACGAAGAAGTCAAAATGGTTGATACGAAAGATTTCAAGTGAATAATATTCCAAAAAAATTATGCTATCTGTTTAATGGAAAGTGATAATAAAGTTGATGAATGGATTCAAAAAGCTATGTGTTACAGGTGGCTTCATAGAAAATCGTCATCGTTTTATTATAAACTCGATATATTGTTTACATATGTGATTATATGTATTGGGTTTTGTAATGCGATTACAACCTTTGTATGTAATACATATTATTATGACGATACACATGTGAAAGAAATTGAAACCTTTTTTGTATCGTCATCTTCGTTAGCAATTGCTGGAATTGCACAATTGCACAGGAAAGCTAAATTTTACGAAACTTCTGAGCAGCATAATAATCATTCAAGGTTATTTGAAGTATATTCAAGAAAGATAAGAAATAGTTGTATACTGGATCCTGAAACGTGTCTTCAAAATATAATAAAAGAATACGACCAACTTGCAAATACAAGTCCATATATACCAAATAAAATATTAAAGACGTTCAATGCAAAATATGGCCATTTACAAATATGGAAGCCTAATGCGTTGTATGGTCTAGACGATTTGAAAAGTAAAATGATAAGTAAATCATTTCTTTTGAAAAAAACGTTTTTATTTTGGTCTTTTGTTGCAAAATGTGATAATTCTAATAATGTTTAGTTACAGCGCAGTTATTTTTTTAGAGTTGTGAGTTGATTTAGGGTTTAGGGTTTATCAGCATTAAGCGCATTAAAAATGAAATGTGTATTTGCATCGGACATTGATTCCGAATGTCGTTCAACGTATGAAGAAAATTATGGTATAAAGCATGGTGACATCACAAAAGTGGACATAACTCAAGAGTCAACCCTCCCTGAACAGTTCATCATCAAACAAGATTTTGTTTCATTGCGTAAAACTTTCAGTATTCATAATGCACCATCTATATCTAATAATGACATAAATAATAATCAAATACTAGCATCGAAACTTCGTAATATTTCATAAATGCCAAAATTGCAAGTTATAAGACAAAATTATTAACTTTAAGAAGAACTTTTGGCTTACCACGAATTCGAATGTATCATCGCAAAAGACTTGATGAAAATTTATTAAAGTTACAAGATAAACTTGGTAATGAAATAGATCTATATGAAGTTTTATAATTACTTAAACACTAACAGAATATAGTATATAAATGATTGGTAATATTAATAATATTTTGAAGAGTGCAAATATGAAATCCACCCAACAGACTTTTCCCCAATTAAAAAAAATCATTAGCTTGAATTACGAAAGCCCACAAAAAGTAATACTTGCTGGTCTTGCCCTGAAAATATACGATTCGAATTGTGATACACGTTATCACCAAAAGACGAATGGCGGAAAATATTCGCTTCGTTCAATCGAAATACATACATCAGCGTGGGGAGCATCGCAAGGATTTTTCAGTACACACTGTCCTGGAACATTGAGCAATGCGTTACGTCATAAAGAGCCTTATGATATGAACTACAGTCGTGTTTGGAGATCACAAGAGTGCAAAACTGCGTTTTTGGGAACATTTGACATGATGAATACACATCCTGTACAATGTCATGATATGCTGATTTATATGCTTCAATTACTGAAAGAATTACAGCAACAACATCTATTATTGTCAACTAGAACAATTTCTACTGGCGTTGATTTGTATACATTATTATGCAATTTATGCACACTAACGTATAACAAATCTTCTTTAATTCCAGTACATATTGTATATACATATTACAAAATGATTAAAAAACCAGGACTTATTAGTTTAAAACCGCACAACTCTCCAGACATAAAAGGAAAATCATATGCTGATATAGAAGTTCATAATGAAGGAGAAAATTCAATAATAATTGAAATTAAACACGGATTGGAAATCCAAGATCAGTATATCATATCTATGGCACGTAAAACACGAACCATCAAAAGTAAGAATTACATATTTACAAGTTTGATTCATCAGAAATATTATTATAATGAAAAATATGATTGCGTTATATGGAATGTTGCTTCATTTGTACATTATAATTTATATAATTCCAACAACGACTCTTTATATATACAATTATTGCATAAATCATTGATGTCATCTAATTTCGACCTGCACGTAAAAGAAAATATACAAAAATGTTTTATACAATAAAGTATGGGTATAAGTAATAGTTTTTTGATTTCATTGTCTAAAGGTAATAATAATAGATATCTAACCATGACAAATCAAGACGGGCAAACTCGTATAATGTGCTTTGAACACAGCAAAGATGCGAATCGTTGCAAACAGTACGTAGAACACTTTAAAACAGCATATGGAAAATGTCCTTCACTTGATTTGAGTGCATCAAATCATAAGATTGACTTCAAATCTGAAAAATTTTACGAATACAATTCTGAAGTAAGTATCAAGGAAGTAGATTCTGACACATTTGATTATTTTAGTACTCAAAAGAAAGCAAACTTTTTGGTATGTAAATCATTCACCACGTCTTTCGAAAAGAATAAACACATCATTAATTTTACTGGACAAGAAATTCTTTCGGATTCTTGCGATACTTTCTCTAATATTTCGTTTTTAAATTCCATTTATGAAAATGATTGACTTAAACAACAACTTTTTCAAATAGAAAGTAAAATGGTTGACTCCTCAAGTTGTCGTGTGACTACAATTTTGCGATCGTTGCAACGACTGCCGATTGTTCCGAAACATATATCCGAAAGTTTAAGACAAGATAAGGAGAATTTGCAGGCACGCATTAAACGCGAACGTCGCAAATATAAGATTCTCAAATTCAGTAAAATCGAATCGGTGGAAAACAATCCCGCAGATAATGAAACAGAAATTGAAGAGAATGAGGAATATGATGATGTTTTTGAAGAATCCTCTTTAGAAACCGACAACGAGATTAATAATTTTGAATTAATTTAAAGATTATTTCCAAACCGACGTAAATCAAGTTTATAAAAAGATTTTTTAAGAGTCAGAGTTGTATAACAGTAATTCAATCCACCGTGGATAGCGATGATGGTCCAGTGCTTTATACCGAACAATAGATTGTTTGGAATCGAACAAGTTTTCTCATGTGATTAAAGAAGTTTTCTTCATTTAAATTTGACTTCATGCGATTACATGTCCAACATAATGTTTGGGTGTTATTTTTCGTATATTTTTTTAATGGGTCTATTTTATCAATAGTCAAATTTGCATTAATATGACAATAAGTGCAACGCTTGTCTTTGCATAACTTTGCGTTGTCATATTTTTTACACGTATCTTGATTACTATATTTCATTTTTTGTATGCTTGGTTTGCGAAAGAGGATACAATCTATTTGGTTCAATAATTCAGTTTTCGTTTGTCCGTTGCGTATAATATAGCATACTTTACACAACGGGAACACGTTTTTATCAACAAAACCTTTTTTCCACTTATGCAAGCCAACATTTTGATAACTTTTTTTGGACGGTTCTGTATGTTTACCACAAAAACAACATGATGCATTTAGGAGATATTTAAGTTTATACTGGTTCAAATTATAAACGACATTTTTGGTTTGTGAAAATAGTTTCATTGATTTTATCATACATATCAAGATACTTAATCCTTCAATACCAAAATAAAAAAAAATCACCTAAACAGAAGATATAACATTGAAGAAAACACCATGTCGACTGATATTGAAGAAATTGGTAATACAAACATTATAAATTTTTTGTATGCAATACAGACTGGTATGACAATAGACAAAGCTAAACGTAAATACAAATTATTCCTAAAAAACAATAAAATTCTTGAAAATTATGTTCACTTGATGAATGAAAAACAAATGAATATTCTCACTTATAAGCGGGTACGATCTTGGTCAGGTGTTTTAATTATAACAGTGGTGATGAGACCCGATAAGTTCTCATGTCCGCACAATTGCTATTACTGTCCAAATGAACCAGGTCAACCTCGAAGTTACTTGTCGAATGAACCAGCAGTAGCGCGGGCAAATAGATATAAATTCGATGCTGTATCACAAGTTCATGGTAGGCTCTTGATGCTACAAAAAAATGGTCACAAAATTGATAAATTGGAAATTATTGTACTTGGTGGAACGTTTAGTGCATATCCTCGAGATTATCAAAAAGAGTTTATACGAGATATTTTCTTTGCTGCAAACACATTTTGCGACAAAGACTTTGAGAATTTACGAAGAGGCTCTTTAGTACAAGAACAAAAAATAAATGAAATTACCCAATATAAAATTATTGGGATCAGTTTGGAAACCCGTCCAGATCATATAAATCAGGGTGAAATAATGAGACTCCGAGATTACGGTTGTACACGTGTACAACTCGGTGTTCAACATACAGATAATGAAATACTAGACTATGTAAATCGAGGACATCATGTAGATGCAAGCATTAAAGCGATAAAAATGCTACGCACTAATGGATTCAAAATTGATATTCACGTAATGCCTGATCTACCAGGCAGTAATCCTACAAAAGACAAATATATGATGAAACGTATATTGGAATCGCCGGAATTTATTCCGGACTATTTGAAAATTTACCCGTGTCTTGATGTCGACTTTACAGAGATACGCAAATGGAAACAAACTGGAAAATGGAAACCATATGCAGATAGGGACAATGGAGAAGCTATTGTAGATGTTGTGCTATACGCCAAAAAATTAAGTAAAGAGTACATTAGATTCAATAGGATTCAGCGTGATTTTTGCGAAGAACGTGAAAATACAATCGGTTATGCCAGTAAAAATATACGAAGTAATTTCCGACAACAAATTCAACAGAAAATGGCAAAGGAAGGTGTTAGTTGCAAATGTATTCGTTGTAAAGAAATAAAAAACAATCCACTCGAATCATCATATATTCGATACAAAATGACAACATATAATACATTTGGTGGTAAAGAATATTTCATCAGTTGTCATTCTAAGCAGTATATTCTGGGATTTGTACGATTGCGTATCAATGAAGCTGATCATCAGCCGTGTTACAAACATTTACACGATTATGCATTTATACGCGAACTACACGTATATGGTACAGTAGTTCCTACATCAGAACAATCTTGCAAAATTCAACATTTGGGTATTGGTAAAAACTTGATGTGCATAGCTCAAGCGTTATCTGCATATAATGGAAAGGTGAACATTGCAGTGATATCTGGAGTTGGTGTGCGAGAATATTACAGGAAACGAGGGTTTGTTTATGAAAACTGTGGTCATTACATGCTGAAAACGCTAAACATGTTTGAAATTGTTTTGTTTTTTTGGAAATATTTATATCTTATAATTATAAATGAGGTTAAATTTATTTGCACAGCTTAGTGATTTATTGTGTAATATGTTTAAATTCGCGGGTGCTGACATTTGCAAATATATGAAATACATATGTTGCACCATTCTTTTGTGCTGCATATCAGTAATAATGAGCATGATGTTATAATTGTGTTTACAATCACCATATTTAATATTATTAGTTGATATGAATGATAAAATATTTGTATCAATTGTAGCATTTATGGACCCATTACTTGAATTAACAGTTCGAAATATGTTGCACACAGCAAAAGAACCCGATAAGATTACTTTCGGTATTGTAAATCAAGATACTCTGGAAAATACGACATTGTTCGCAGCAAAGTATTGCACAGAAAATTTCAAAATAATCAATGTACTTCCCACGGAATCACAAGGATGTTGTTGGGCGCGGGCTAAAGCGCAATCTTTGATAACGGATGAAATGTATTTCATGCAAACAGATAGTCATCATAATTATGTAAAACATTGGGACTTTTTGTGCAAACTTGTTCTTTCACAATGCGCAGCATTAAGTTTACATGAAAATGTAATATTGTCAACATATGCTACGCCTGCGGTCTTAAGTCCGAAATTTCAAATAACTCATGGTGACGCACCATATTACATGAAATGTGAAAGATTTTATGATATACCAAAGGTACGTTATGTGCCTACACGTATTACAGAAATAACTTCACAAGAACCGATATTATGGCATACAATAAGTGCGCATTTTATATTCACATATATACAATGGGTGAAGGATGTTCCATATGATCCAGAATTATATTTTGATGGGGAGGAAGATACACTTGCACTACGTTCATATACACGCGGATACGATATGTACTATCCATATATTAAAATAAGCTATCATTATTATACACGTGAAAACTCACGGAGACATTGCGATGTAAATGAAGACTGGCATGTGTTGAATACCAAAAGTATACAACGCTTGAATGATATTATCAAAGGAAAAGTAAAAGGACTATTTGGACTTGGTAATGTGCGAACAATGGACGAATATACTGAATTCTCTTTGGTTGATTACGTGAATCAAGCAATATACGTGCCAGAAATATACTATTTTGGTGAAAAGAAATTCACCAAAACAGGTTTTACATGGAAGAATGACGGTAAAAGTTACAAGGAGCTGGAAAGTATGACTGAATTTTTTCTATTATATGATATTTTGCTTAAACAATATGTAAAGTTGAATAAATTCAAATGCACATTAAGTACATCAAATGATTTGGTTAAATGGGATTTGATTGGACCAGATAATAATGATAAAGTTTTTTTGGTATATGGAGAAAAAGTATTCACACAGTGTCTCAAAACCAAAGCTTGGACAGAAAAATCAATCAAAAATGATTTTGTTTGGGAATTTAATCACGTTGAAACAACAAACTTATGTTACATTATCCGTGATAGTATTCGTGACATGACATTAAGATTGCACAAAGATCTTACCTGTTATGAAGCAATGTGGCCTCCTGAAAACAAGTATGTGAGTTTGTACGGAACACCAAAGACATCAATGCTAGTAGAACCGAAATCTTTGACGCCCAAACCTAAAGAACCTTACGCTGTATTATTTGGTTATAGCACATTTTGCAAGGAAGATAGTGAAAGTTTTATATGGACAGAACATTGCAGTCAGAAAAATATTCGTTACATTTTGAAAGAACTTTTGAACAATTTGCAATATTATATAATGATTGATAACGAACGTAAACTTATGTATAAACTTCACAAGGATCTTAGTAAACTTGAGATACAAACGCATGAAAATTGCTGGACGTCGTTGTATATAAACGGAACAAAAAAACAATATGAAATAGCCAATGTGGATGAAATGGAAGAAATCAAGACATTTTCTATAAATAGAAATAGTCCATTCACCATTGTTTGTATTGGTTCAAGCAATGTGCCATATTTTCAAGAGATGAAAAAAAATCATATCAGGTATGCAAAATATTATAAATACAATTACTTTTATTATGATAAGGATTGTAAGTATGATGCAGAAATTTTGAAAAAACATACAACTCAAATAAAATATTTATTAAAAATCAGTACAAAATGCATATTCACAATGTTTGTTCCGATCATTTCTATTGGAAAATATATAGATGCAAATGTGATAGTTTCAAGTATTGATGATAATGTCATCCAAACTCATATGATTTTGTTTAAATTTGTAATGCATGGCACAAGCACATTTTTCAATTATTTCGATGAAAACGTGCTTATATCAGATATATTAGATGGCGTGAAAGTAATCGACAATTCAAAACTCGCAACGCGTTTATCAAATCACCATAAGAAATGCAACACGTTATGTATGCATCTTTCAGATGCTGCAGAAATACATAAACATTTTCTCAAATGGAATACACGATTAAATATACAATAATCTTTTTTTTCTATATATTATAATGCCTGGCACTCTGAATGTTTCTAATGCAAATATAGGAAAACTTTCCCTTAGTGATATATCAGATCTAAAAGATACCATTCTTCAAATTCAATCTAATGTACAATCGCTCCAAACAAGTGTTGATACTTTTAATACAATCGTTCAAGGAGTCGAAGGGAATATAGATACTCTTGAGGGAAATATCGAAAGTATCGAAACAATTCTTGATAATGAATAAACATACTTAAAGAAATTACATTTAAATAAAATGTGGCAAAGCCACAAGCTCCTATAGCTCATCTGGTTAGAGCGTTCGGCTGTTAACCGAAAGGTGGCTGGTTCGAGTCCAGCTGGGAGCGCTAGTGAAGTAAAACTCTTTAGTAGCGCGCCTTATATTTTGTATTATTCACTTAAAAAGCACGAAGCAATAAATTAAAAAATGGCAGTGTGTAACAATGGCTTGATTCTTATTTCTAATCTGCCAGAAATTAATGGATTTTCTTGGTGGCAATTCCTCGAAATTTGGCCAAGGCAACATACCTTAATCAATGACGATTATCAATATAATTCTGAATTATATACGAATGTCAAAATCTATATATCATCCCTTAATATTGGTGTACGGGAAAAAATTCAAGAAATCTATAACAACTCCGTTAAAAAAATAAATAAACTTTTGATTATATTTGAGGAAGATACAATTTATCATTGTGTGCAAATTATAAAAATGAAGTCAACTCAAATCGTGTTTTAAATGCAATTCAAACTTTTTTTTTAAGTTATGTATACATTTGGGAACAACGTCTTTTACAAAAAAAAAAAGGTCT
>TARA_B110000977_G_scaffold75465_1_pt1 | contig 18978 bp, 13 predicted proteins | sample TARA_B110000977 | Tara Oceans TARA_B110000977 (sample SAMEA4397798) | marine metagenome | biome: Polar Biome; feature: [SRF] surface water layer (ENVO:00010504); material: water (ENVO:00002006), including particulate matter (ENVO:01000060) such as... | depth 5 m | reverse complement strand
CTCCCCTCCGTGGTGCGCGTCACGCGCCCCACGCGCCCCGACAAGGCCAGGCGCCTCGGGTACAAGTCCAAGCAGGGCTTTTGCATCTACCGTGCGCGCGTGCGTCGCGGCGGCCGCAAGAGACCCGTGAACAAGGGTATCCGCTACGGTAAGCCCGTTCACCAGGGTGTGAAGAAGCTGAAATTCGCGCGCAACTTGCGCTCCGTGGCTGAAGAGCGCGCCGCTCGCCGCTGCGGCGCCCTGCGCGTCCTGAACTCGTACTGGCTCAATGAAGATTCCGTGTACAAGTACTACGAAGTGATCATGGTTGACCCCATGCACAAGGTCGTGCGCAACGACCCCCGAATCAATTGGATCTGCAACCCCGTGCACAAGCACCGTGAAATCCGTGGTCTCACCTCCGCCGGTCGCAAGTACCGCGGTCTCGGCGGCAAGGGGCACAACTACAACAAAGCGCGCCCCTCAAAGCGCGGAACCTGGAAGAGGAACCAGAAGATCTCGCTCAAGAGGTACCGTTAAGCGGTGGGGTTTTGGGGGTGTTGCGTTGGATTTAGAGAGTGTTGTAATGCAACCGAGAAGCTTAAATAATCTTATGCTATGTACGCTTGTACATACGCTTATTCAAACTTGACTGCGCTTCACAAGAGATGATGGTTAATCACGATGATGTTTTTTTTCATTAGCTGCGATTTTATCTGGCAACATTGCTGACATAGTACTACACTCTCGGCGGTCACTCTCCCACCCGTTCATTCCCACCCTCTTACTTCTTCGCCTCGAGCGCGGACGCGCCTGAGATGATCTCAATGAGTTCCGTGGTGATCGAGGCCTGGCGCGTTCTGTTGTAAAGCAACGTGAGTTTCCCCAGCATATCCTTTGCGTTTTTCGTCGAGTTTTCCATTGACTGCATGCGCGACCCGAGCTCGGAGGTGGAGTTCTCCAGGAGCGCGTTGTACATCACCACACCCGCGTTGAACTCCGCCAAGTCAAGCAAGAACTCGGACCGTTCCGGCCCCTCCATCTCGTACTCGTCGAACTTAATCATCCCCGCTTCCGCGGCTTTTTCGTACTCGTCTGAGGAGTACACCGTCGCCACCGTGGGTTTGAAGGAAATCACGGATTGGAATCGGTTAAAGATGATGGCGTGCTTCTGCGCACCCTCCGCCATGATCGTGTCGGTCACGAGGCTCGCAGTAGCAAACGTAAGGGGGATCTTGGAAAGGTCGTTGATCACCATGTTCACCGCATCCGTGTTGCCCTTCGCCAGCTGCGCTCTGGCTTTTTCCCCGACGATCGACATCGTGGTACCCGCTTCAGGCGAAAGACCAGAAACAACCTTCGAGTACTTCACCACCGTGGTGTTGATACCGCCGCACAAGCCTTTGTCCGAAGAAACGGGGACGACCATGGTTTTCTCGCACTCAACGCCAGGCTGGTCACCCAGCATCCTGACAAGAGGCGCCACTAACCCGCGGGACTTTTCCATTTTAGTCTGCGCGCCTTTCAACCGCGACGCCGCGACCATCTTCATCGCCGCGGTGATCTTCTGAATGTTACCGACGGACTTCATGCGCTGCGCCACGATCTGTAACGAAACGGAACGCGTTCCCGAAGGGATGTACCTGTGATTGTATAAGGGACGGGATACGGGTCAGGGACTGCGAAGTACAGTGAAGAAATCGAGTCGCGCGCCGTGCTAGCTCCGAACTCCGGCCCATCCGATGGGCGAAATCGTATCGAACAGGGTTTGTGCAGTGCAGAGGGGGAACGTCTAGTCTAATCAGTACGCACGTCACAGGGGTGCTCGTCACATTCGCGTTGCGCAGCGTCCTGAGCAACGCGGACGTGCGTTGGAATCCAGACATCGTCGAACACTTAACCCTCGTGGGTTTGCTGCTCGTCGCGGCGCGGCCCGGTCTTGCGCCGTGTCTTGATCACCAATCGTAGTGATATTTTTTTGACTGTTTGGCAGCCTGGACAAGAACTTGCGACTAAAAGCTCAGTGGTGATGGGCTGTCGAAATCCTTTCCTTGGGGAGCGATTGCTGAAAAATGAAAGCTCCAACCAAACGAGTCAGTTTTCCATCTTCCCCAGATGCTGCCGCGCCGGCAGGTCTCCGGCCTGTGTGATGGTCTTTCCAATAGCCCACACCACGTACGCATGTCCTGTCGTGACTCGCGCACACGCCAGTGACCGTGGTACCCGATCGCGAACTACTAAGCCTGGGACCACGGGAGCATCGCCCAGTTGCAGTGGGCACGAAAACCTTCGGCGAGATGTAAAGTGTTTCTCGTTCAAACCTCACGTGGTGCGCCAAACGCGCGGCGCCACCGTAACACGCAATGCGTTTCCCAACACTAAAACAGATGACGTGCCCATGGCCCAACGCGCGTTGTCGGGATTTCTAGAGCTTCCCGCCGTACCAATCGGGTCGTACGTTTCCACCCCCCAGTCGTGGTTCCACTTCCTCGATCCACGAGTAAAACAAGCGTGGCTCGTGGCGTTGCTGCTGCTCCCCCCCAACGGCACGCCCGAGGAGAAAATCACGGTGTGTGTGGTGCTCGGGTTGGTCACCGCGATGGCGCTGCCCACACGGGTGTGGCGCCCGCAGTTGAAATCCCTGTCGTTGTTGTGCGTGATTCTTTTCGCGCTGATGGTCGCGGGCGCCGATTCAATCGCGCCCGTGGTGCAACCACGAGAACCTTTGTCAATGGACTCGGGGCTCCTCACCCTCCCCCCATTGGAAAGCAGCTACAACTACGTGTTGTTCCACTTTGGTCCTGCGCAAATCACCCGGAAAGGCGTTAGATTAGCCGTGTCAAGCGCGTGCCTCACCTTCACGGTGTTGCAATCCGCGCACCTCGTGTTGTGCGTCACCACGCCAGAGGCGATGGCCGCCGGGTTGCGCTGGTATTTGCGCCCGCTGCGGGTTTTTCGCGCGCCCGTGGATGAAATCGTGTTCACGTTGTTACTGTCGTTACGGTTCACGTCGATCGTGTTTGAGGAAGTTAGGAATATCTCCCTGGGGCTCGCCGCGCGGGGCGTTGATTGGAACGGGCTTGGGTTTCGAGGCGCCATCAACGTGTTCACGTCGTTACTTTCGCGAGCGCTGGAATCGCTGTTCGTCACGTCAACTGCCGTCGCCGACGCGGTGTCAGCACGGGGGTACACAGGCGCGGTGCAACACAAGCTGCTTTCGTCGGGAAATCAAAGGAGGACGTTACTAAACACAGTGCCTGATTTCGGAGCACTTCTTCTCCTAGGCGTGTTCGTGTATTACTTCGCGGACGAAGGGACATTCCCCAGACTTTTTTTGAACACCTAGAATTATAAAAGAAACATAGCTTTTTGTCACTCGCATCGGCACTCTCTGGCGGCACGTTCACCCCCCACCGCTTTCCACGCTCCACGCTTTCTGCTTCAGTGGACATCAAACGGGACTAGCCTTGGTCACACGACAGACACGCTGTGTGGGATACTTGTTTTCCTGTCAGCCAGCGACGGGCCCGCATCGTGCCCTAAAACACCCGAACAACTGCCAGGCCTGAAAAGACGCGGACCCGATGGCGTAGGAGCGTGGCACAGACGTGTCCGCGTAGGGTCCAACGATACCACCTCGACTTCTGATGTCACGCATGATTGGGACGTGCATATTCTAGGCTCGCTTTTGCAGCTAAGAGGACAAGAACCCGGGGTTTCTCCCGCGGTGGATGGCAGGGGAAACGTCCTGGCGTTTTCAGGAGAGGTTTTCGGTGGCTTTCCTGGATTGAACGTTTGCGAAAGCGACACGTCTGCGTTGCTTTCCAAGTTTGAAACGATTTTTGAAACAACGACCAATACCAATGCATTCATCGACTTGGTTTCAAAAATTCAAGGCCCGTGGTCGTTGGTGTATTGGCACGAAGCGAGTAAAAAACTGTGGTTCGGCCGAGACGTGTTCGGCCGGCGGAGTTTGTTAATACACGAAGCAACTGAGCGCGATGGGAGATTCATATTATCATCGCAAGCTTCTTTTGTCAGCGAAAATGAAAGTGAAAACGAGGATAGTGCTTTCTGGTCCGAAATCCAGCCTGGGTTGTACAGTGTTGACTTGAGTGCACAGCGTATTACAATTAAAAACCACGCATGGCGCGATGTAACGACGAACTGTTTGCGTCTGTACGACCGAGCGCCGGAGCTCGTGCAACCTACGGTTGAAAGAACCGAGGGAACAACATACAGTTCTTCCTACAACACAGTTCAGGACACCGCGATTGACGGCTTCATCGCCGCGCTTTCCTCCGCCGTGGAAAAACGAGTCACGCTGAGCATCAACAACGTGAGGAGTGACTCATTGAAATCAAATGACGACGTGGAAAACTCCAGCGAACCGCCTGCTTTTTTAGGTATTTTATTTTCGGGAGGCGTGGACAGCGCTTTGCTCGCCGCGCTCGCGCACAAACACGTACCTCCTTCAGCTGTAATCGACCTATGCACGGTGTGTTTCGCGGGTGGCACGTCTCCTGACCGACTCGCCGCGCTTGATGGCTTGCGTGAGCTGAAAACTGTGTTTCCAAGTAGAAAATGGCGACTCATAGAAATCGAAGCGACGATGCAAGACGTGGACGACGTGTCTGTTCGACTAAATCAAACCCTGCACCCGTCCAACACGGTGATGGACGTGAACATCGGCGCCGCGCTTTGGTTCGCCGCGCAAGGGGAGGGTTGGATTGAGAAGGTTACCGAGACAGGCAATGGACCCAGTGCCCAAAAAGTAAAATACAAATCGAAAGCCAAGGTGCTTCTGTTAGGGCAAGGCGCGGACGAGCAGTGCGCGGGGTACAAAAGACACCGCGCGACGTTTTTGAGATCATCGTTGGACAGTGATGAGACTACGACGCATACAAATAATGACACTCTTCCTCCCAATAGAAATAAAAACTGGCAAGCCTTGAACTCCGAATTACAACAGGACATGTGTCGTTTGTGGCAGCGCAACCTTGGGCGGGATGACCGTTTAATTTCCGATCACAGCCGGGAAGGTCGGTTTCCGTTTCTCGACGAAGGCGTCGTGGCGTGCGTTTTGAGTATGAACTTGTCGCACGTCGCGCATCTGGAGAATGAGGGTATTTGCCAGTACGGTGCCTTTCCCGGGGACAAAATTTTAATCAGAGCCGCTGCGGTGCGTCTAGGGCTACACAGATGTGCTGCACGAACCAAGCGCGCGATTCAGTTCGGCAGCAGGATATCGAAGGCTTATGACCTCCAGGAATTTGGAAGTAGTCGCAAAGCGAAAGCGATGGGTGGCGGGACGCATAAAGCAAAATCCTAGCTAGTATAGCTATCATCTCTAATGTTATATTTGTAGACTAGTATCTATTCAGCGCTCGCTTTTGCAGCTGCAGCTGCTGCCTCTGCTGCTTCCGCTCTTGCTTTCTTTTCGCGTTCCTTCTTGCCGAGCTTTCTTTTCTTCGTCGGCCCGTCGGAAACCTTCGTCTCTATTTTTTTCGTTTGCACATCGGGACCCTTCGCTTTGTGGTTGTGAACAGGTTGTTTCGGTACCGATTTGGTTGTACCAGCTTTGTCCTTTGTGGATGCTTTCAACTGTTCACGCTGGAGCGCTTGCAATTCGACCTGAAGCATCGGGGCTTGGCTTTTAATCACGCTGGGGTCCACCGCCATGTCACGTGCTCGCCGGTCGATTTCGTCCTCACCGTCGCTTTCATCAACAACCCTACCCCGCTTGGGCGCCGCAGCCTTGCGGGTGTCAACCACAGGACCCTTGGCGCGTGCGAACAGCTGTATTGTCTCCCCATCATCTACCACGGCCATTTGACTCCCGCCACTGACTCAACACGGGAGCGTCAGCGCTGTCTGAAGGGCGCGTCGGAGTTAGTTGCTTTTTGGGATGCGTTTCTCGCGGAAACTCGACTCGACCCAATATTTTTTCACCGAACCCTACCATCCAACCACATCGACCCGCACTGATCGGCAGCAGACAGAACACAGATCTCGATTCGAGTTTGACAGGCACCATGTCTCGCCCTATCCTGGCGAAGATCAAGCTGATGATCTCCGCGGGCGCGGCGAAACCCGCGCCACCCGTGGGTCCCGCGCTGGGGCAACACGGTCTGAACATCATGGAGTTTTGCAAAGCCTTCAACGCGAAGACGGCTGATTTCATCAGCGACGCGCCTATCCCAGTCGTGATCACCGCGTACAAGGACAAGTCGTTCGAGTGGGAGATGCGATCGCCGCCGGTGACTTATTTCGTGAAGAAAGCCGCGAACGTGGGAGGGGGGGGGCAAAGACCGGGGCACGAAGTCAAGGGAACCATTTCGCTGAAGCACGTGTACGAAATTGCGAAAATAAAAAAACAAGACGCGGGTGCACAAACTCCGCTGAAAGAGCTGTGCCAGAGCGTCATAGCCACGGCGAAATCGGCGGGGATCAGGGTAGTGAAGTAGCAGCTTAGCAAGTAGTTTTTAGAATAGATACCTACTGTCTCACACTACGGCAATGTACACTCGTGCGCTGCGAAGTGAAAAAACAGTGACAGACTTGCACATTTTTACATCGGCCGCTCGAAACAGGAGAGAAATAATCGTTGACTTGGTTGGATCCGCCCCGCAGATCTCCCCGCGTCTCCCTGTTGCCAGGCCTTGGGCTGCACGGACGTCACGATGTCCGGAGGCGACGCCAAGTTCTTCACCTCTCACAAAAGGGGCGAGGTTGCTGAATGGCGCGAAGAGATCAACAGCACTGACAAGGATGTGCAGAAGAATGCCATCAAGCGAATTATCGCCAACATGAGCATAGGCAAGGATGTGAGCATGTTGTTCCCGGACGTGGTGAACAGAGCACAAACGAACGACGTTGAGCTGAAGAAACTTGTGTACCTGTACCTTCTGAACTACGCCAGAAGCCAGCCCGAGCTCACGATTCTCGCGGTGAACACGTTCGTGAAGGACAGCGCGGACCCGAACCCGCTGATCCGCGCCCTCGCGGTGCGAACCATGGGATGCATTCGCGTGGAAAAAATCACGGAATACCTGTGCGATCCTTTACAACGCACGTTGGTGGATGAAGACCCGTACGTACGCAAAACCGCGGCGATCTGTGTTGCAAAGCTGCACGACATCAACCCGGAACTGGTGGAGGACCGCGGTTTTATTGACCAGCTCAAAGAGCTTCTCGCGGATAGCAACCCGATGGTCGTCGCGAACGCCGTCGCGGCGCTGACTGAGATTCGCGACGCGTCGGCGTCGCCCGGCAACATATTCAACCTCAACACGAACAACGTGTACAAGCTGTTAGCCGCGCTGAACGAGTGTACGGAGTGGGGCCAGGTGTTCATTTTGGACTCACTGGCGTCGTACAAGCCTTCCGATGAACAAGACGCGTCCAGCGTGATCGAGCGTGTCACCCCTCGACTGCAACATGCGAACTGCGCCGTCGTCCTAAGCGCGGTGAAGGTTATTATTTCCCAGATGAGTTTCATTGGAAACGAGGAAACCACGAAAGGGCTGATTAAAAAACTCGCGCCGCCGTTGGTTACCCTGTTATCAGCCGAAAGCGAAATCCAATACGTCGCACTGAGGAACATCAACCTCATCACGCAGAAATACCCGAACATGCTCACCGGCGAAATCAAGGTTTTCTTTTGCAAGTACAACGACCCGATTTACGTTAAGCAGGAAAAGCTCGAGACGATGGTCAAGCTGGCGTGCGAGCAGAACATCGACATGGTGCTGTTGGAGTTCAAGGAGTACGCCACGGAGGTTGATGTTGATTTCGTGCGGAAATCTGTACGGGCGATCGGACGGTGCGCTATTTCCATCGAAGCCGCCGCCGAGCGGTGCGTTTCAATTTTGCTCGAGCTCATCGGCACGAAAGTCAACTACGTGGTACAGGAAGCGATCGTGGTGATCAAGGATATTTTCAGACGGTACCCGAACCAATACGAAGGCGTCATCGGCGTGCTTTGCGACTCATTGGACACGTTAGATGAACCTGAAGCCAAAGCCTCGATGGTGTGGATTATCGGCGAGTACGCGGAGCGCATCGACAACGCGGAGGAACTTTTAGAGGCGTTTCTGGATACGTTTTTAGAGGAAGCGCCTGAAGTGCAGTTACAGCTACTCACCGCGACGGTGAAGCTGTTTCTTAAAAAGCCATCGTCCGGGCCTCAAGCCTTGATTCAAACCGTTTTGAACCAAGCCACCGCGGAAACAGACGATCCTGATTTAAGAGACCGAGCGTATGTGTACTGGCGCTTGTTATCGTCAGACCCCGAAGCGGCGAAGGACGTGGTTTTAGCGACGAAGCCCACGATCAAAGACGACAGGAACTTGCTCGACCCGGATTTGCTACAAGAGCTGCTTCGGCAAATTAGCACGCTTTCGTCGGTGTACCATAAGCTACCTTCGACGTTCGTGCCGAACACACGCGTGCACCACTCTTCAGGCGGCGAAACCAGCACGGACGGAGTTGGACTGGACAACGGAAACGGAATTCAAGAAACCTCAGGGTCGTTGGTGGACGTCGGGCAACTGGGATCAAACCCCGTGGCCGCGCCCGCGACTTCTGGTGTTGACCTTCTCGCTGATTTGATGGGAGGCACTGCGGTGACGAACGCACCAGCACCAGTGGCATCCACCAGTGTTTTGGACGCGTTCGACATGGGGATGGGCGTTTCTTCGCAGAGCGCTCCCGTTGCGGGCCCCGCGCAAAACCTTTTGCTCACCGCGGAGAAGGGCGACGGGTTACAAATCTCAGGCGTGGTCATCGCCGGCCCTGCTGGTTCGCCAGTTTATGACTTGACGTTCACTAACCAAACACAGACGCCTCTTGAAGGGTTCCAGCTGCAGTTCAACAAAAACGCGTTTTCCTTAGTGCCGGCGCAACAACCTGCCGTGGGCGTCGTGGCGCCGGGCGGAAGCGCGCGGTGCTCGTTGCAGTTAGCGAACACCGGACAGTCCTCGGGAAGCGCCGCGAGCCACGTTTTGCAAGTCGCGGTGAAGTCCCCGTCACAGAACAACGCCGTGTTTTACTTCAGCGACGTGCTTCCCTTGGAGTCGCTTCTGTTGCCCGACGCCGTGGTCGCCGCCGACGTCTTCTCGCAGCAGTGGCAATGGATCCCGGAAATTTCGCGGCAGATCCCGTGTGCGATGAGCGACGTCGCCGCGGCGACCAGCCGACTGCAAAACCTGAAGTGGCACCTCGTCACGCAGCAAGCCATGCCTGGGACGCTGTACACCGCGATTTACGTATCTGGGAAAATGCCCGGACCGGAACGCGAGCAAACTCTTTTGGTGCAGGTGGTGTTTGCGCCTGGAGCGCAGGAAGTGAAAGTCGCCGTGCGCTCGCACGTGCAAGGCTTCGCAGACATGGTATTCGCCTCCCTGCAACGCGCGCTGGCGTGAATAGATAGATGAAATACAAAGTTAGATTACAACACTCGCTAACGTCTCACACGACACTCGTCCCTCGCCGAAAAAAATGACACGCCAGCGCGGCGGCTACTCGCGCCGCGGCTGTCAGCCCTACCTGGTCTTCCTCTCCCGCGTCGTTTCCCGCCACATTTTTCGAATCCGACTCGAGGTGAAGCTTCACCGCGACGAGCGCGCTCCTGAAGTCGCATTGGTACTCGGCCATTTCTGATTCTGAAACGTCAAAGGTTTCTGGCGGGTTTCTGTTCTGCGCGTCATTCACCTTGCGGAGCATTTGGTTGAACGCCTTTTCCTCGGAGGAGCGACACAGCGTGTACGCCACCCCAGTGCGTCCCGCGCGCGCCGTGCGCCCTACGCGGTGCACGTACGTCTTCAAGTGGTTCGGGGCGTCGTAGGAAATCACGGCGCCGACGTTTGAAACGTCAAGCCCTCTTGTCGCTGCGTCTGAAGCGATTAGCGTACTACTCTTGCCTGTTTTGAACGCCCTCAGCGCCTCAGCTCTTGTTTGCTGAGGCGCGAAGGAACTGTACTCCACCGGCACACAGGGAAGGTCGCGCATCGCCGAGAGTAACAAAAACAAACGGTGCGTGGCTTCCACGGACGCGGTGAACACGATGACGGGCGTGTTGCCTAGTTGGTTGAGCAACTTCACGAGCTTCAAAGGCTTATCGTCGCTATCGGTTGGGACGATGAACTCGGACAGCGTCTCGGGAAGAAGGTACCGAGCAGCTGTGTTGTTATCGTCTGTATTGTTTTCATTCGACGCTGCGGTGAGCATCCGAGGCGCATGCAGGTGCATCCCCGCTAAGCGCACCGGGTCTCGGGTAAGCGTCGCGGAGATTAAAATCTTCTTCAGCCTTTTGCGCGAGACGCTGCGTTCGCCGATGTATGTTCGAGGCGGCCGAGTGCCCACAGCGGACATGACTTGCGGGAGCCAGCCTTGGTACGTTTGCCGCAAAATACGATCCGCTTCATCCACGACTAAGTACTGAAGGTTGTGTAAAGAGAATTCGGATTTGGTCTCGCGCAGCGCCGTGACGAGACGGCCGGGTGGCGTTACCAAAACGTCCACTACGCGTTGTTTCGATTGTTCACTTGAACTCGTCGTGTCGAAAACGCACGGCATCTGCGTGTCTTTCTCATCGTCACCAACCACGTGGTTCACCCCGACTCGCAAGCCCACAGCTTCACACAGCGGCTCGAACACCTTGGCGACTTGAAACGCCAAGTCGCCGGTGGGCACGACAATCAACGCTCTTAAATTGTTTGTGGTTTTCGATCCCGACAAACCCTGGACCACGGGAAGGGCGTACGCCAGGGTCTTACCGCTGCCCGTAGGCGCGCACACGCACAAGTCTCGGTCAAATCGCAAACCCCCGCCGGTGTGTTTCCACACCGCAGATTGCACGCCGAACAATCTCGTCACGTCCAGGGATTGCAGGCTGGTCTTCAACCTTTCATCGAGGCCCGACACATCATCGAGCGCGATTGGTTTCACAGCCGGGAACGCAGTCGGCCGCCGCATCCATGGTAAAGCCGCTTGCTTCATCGCGCGCGGCTTTCGTCGCTCACGGACACGCACGCGTAGCACGTCACGTAGCACGCCACGTACCTCGTACCTCGAGCGCTGACACAGCACTTCACCGCCGCCGCCGACAATGATTTGTTTACTCCCGTGCCAAACCATTCCACTTTAATTGACTCGGAAATTCGCCAGTTCACCATTTAGCCGGGAGCCGGCGTAGTGCATGCTTGTCCCCCCGATGAGCATGGGACCTCGCAGGGCTCGGTGTGCGGCTTTCATGACGTGCATGTTTCTGGTGTTGGGGTTTGTGACGTGCTCTGCTGAAACTGCCGCGGGTGACGACAACGATCTGGGTGGAACGGGAGACGACAACAGCATTTCCGAGGTCAGTGCTGAACTCGTGTTGAAGGACTTGATGTTATGGATGAGAGATAACCATGGTGTCGCGCCTTTGCTTTTACCAGAGAATAGCGCGTGGCTTGAACAGTTTCAGCCGCAGGGCTCGAGTGGAGAGCACACCGTGGCTTTGTCGTTCGCGATGAGAGAAGCGTTGTCTCGCGAAATTGAGAAGGCTTCTTTGCTGCTGGAGGGCAAGGTTGGAGACGGAGGGACGGACGTGGTCGGCGACGCAGGTGACGCACAGAGTTGCGGGGCTGAGCTGACGCAGTTGTCACATGAGTTGCAAGAGGCGCAGCAGGTACTCTCAACCCACAAAGCCGAGGCAGCTGCGCGTCAGCACAAACTTGGCAAACAGCTACGCGAGAAGAACGCGGCGTACGACAAAAAAAACAGAGAGTATGATGAAGTTAAGGCGCTTTACGAGCAGGCGTTGTTGAGTGCGGAGCAGGCGAAAGAACGGGCTCAGGTCATGCCTCGTTCTTCTCCTCCTCCTCCTCCAGTCATGCCTGCTCCTCCTCCAGCCATGCCTCCGCCCGTGGAAAGAGAAGAGACGGGCGGAGCGGAAGGAGTTGAGTCGGGTGGTGCGAGTAGTGAAGCAGAGAGTAGTGAAGCAGAGAGCGCAGACGGTGAAGAGGAGGACGATTACGAAGAGACGTCAGGGGAGAGCGACGGGGAAACGATTCCTGACGATGCGACGCCGGCTGAAAGTGAGGAAACGATTCCTGAAAGCGAGGAAGCAATTCCCGAAAGCGAAGAAGAACCGGTTCCCGAAAGCGAAGAAACTTCACCTCCGACGGAACCGACGGATGACCTTGAAACTGCGGAGGCCTTGAAACTACTTGAAAACACAGGTGACGATCCGGATGAGTTTCCTCCTTTGGAAACTGATCCGGCTTCGGGTGGCGGTAAAACAGCGAAAGAAGCGTTGAAACGCGCGGGCCGAATCGCGAGTAAAGTACTGGCCAAAACGTATCTGATCATCGAATGGTTCATCATAAAGTTTATGAGTTCTTCGATTGGCGTACGACTGAACGTCGTGCTGGACAACGCGGCGATGAGCACGCAAACGTTCGCGACGACAGTAGATTCGTACATAGGTACGTCCCTTGGAAACGGCGATACACAGAGGTTCCGCACGTACGTCAACATCGGTTTCGTCATCGGCGTGTTAACGGTGCTGCTCACGGTGCAGTGGATCGCGCTCAGTTGGTACCGCTGGACGTTCAAGCAGCGCGTACCGACCCCTCCGGGAAAACCGAAACCACCCACCGCGGGTGTTCCCAATCAGCCCAACGGTCAACGAAAAAACGTTGACTCTGGTGGACCTGTCGTGAACACCGCGTTTCCAGCGCCCACGACGCTTCGCCACCGGGGTCAAGAGCATTCTTTTTCCAACCAGTCCGTCCCTACACAGCAAGTTCCCACGCAGCAAGTCCCTACGCAACAAGTTCCCACGCAGTGGCACCCGACGCCGATGGGAAATCCTGCTTCTATCCCTGCCGAAAACCACCAGCCCGTGTTCCAACCTGCACACGCGCATCACTTCAGCGCGTACGGTGACCCACAACAACACGCTGGATTTCACCAAGTGCTGCAACAACAAACGCCGATGATTCCGGCGCAGCAAGCGCCCGCGATGCGAAGAGGGCCGCCTCCGCGGGTTAACCCTGTGTACAAACACGAGTAGCTGTGTTGTGAGAAAATGTATATTATCATACTCATATCAATGTACTCTCTCTACTTCTTCACGTACGCTTTGATTGTTTCCTGAAGAACCTGTTTATCGAAATCCGCGGTGAACACGCACTTGCCCAACTCGCCCTTGAGCAAAATCAACCGCAATTTACCGTTCGCGGCTTTCTTGTCAATCGCCATGAGTGATTCAAACGTGTCGAGGGTCATTTCCTCTGGGACGTCCACTGGGCAGTTGAATTTTTTCAGCAACGCCAGGGTCCTGTCGTAAATGCTTCGGTCCGTCCACCCCAAGCGTTCGGACATGTCCGCCGCCATCACCATCCCGACGCTCACTGCTTCGCCGTGAAGCCACTCGCCGTATCCGATTCCCGTTTCGATGGCGTGTCCGAACGTGTGCCCTAGGTTCAAAGTAGCTCTCACTCCGCCTTCCCTCTCATCAAGCGCCACGACTTCCGCTTTGTTGATGCACGACCTTTCGATGGTGTGCACCACAGCTTTTTCCTCCCGTGACATCAGCCCGTCGACGTTAGCCTCCATCCACTCGAAAAACTCCGCGTCCCTGATCAACCCGTACTTCACAACCTCCGCTAACCCCGACACGTACTCGCGATCGGGAAGCGTTGACAAGGTCGACGTATCAATCAAAACACACTTGGGCTGGTAAAACGTACCGATCATATTCTTCCCGGAAGGGTGGTTCACCCCGGTTTTGCCCCCCACTGAGGAATCCACCATGGACATGACCGTCGTGGGAATTTGAATGAAATGAACCCCGCGCTGGTACGACGCGGCGGCGAATCCGCACATGTCCCCAATCACCCCGCCCCCCAGCGCTACGAACGTGGTTTGCCGATCCAACCGCGCTTCCAAAGCCTTGTCCCACACCTTCATCAGCACCTCCATCCTTTTGTGTTCCTCGCCATCGGGAAGGACCACGACCTCGACCCTGATATCTCCGCCCTGCGACAAATTAGCCACCACGCGATCGAGGTACAACGGCGCGACGGTTTCGTTGGTCACCACCAAAGCGGTGTTCCCGGGGACGTGCTTTCGCAGAAGGTCGCCTTCTCCCTCGAGCAAGCCGCTACCGATATAGATCGGGTAGCTCCGATCTCCCAGCGCCACTTCAACCGTCGCCGCGGGGGACGCCGAGGCGGCGCATACCCGTGAGCTGCGTACCAAGGCACGACCCATTTGCGAACCCGAACGTGAGCTTCCCGAGAGCTTACCACCGCGTGTGGGTTTGGGTGAGCACGCCGATCGTAACCCGAGGGCGGCACGGGAACTAGAGAGGATCGACGATTGCATCGGCAGTGCGTCTCGACAGTCGCCTCCAAAGTCGTCAACGAATACAGCGCGAGCTGTGTTGCCGCGTATGGGTAAAACTCATCTCGACACTCTCGACGTCTAGAGTCTGGAGCAGCCGCGACTTGGAAGGCGATTTTTGGCTAACTCGTCGTTTAGGGGTTAAAGTGGCCTCACGTGACTCGTCAACGGGGGTTTAGAACTCCCGATACGAAGGTTCAAAACCTTAAAATCTCTGCGGTTGTGAGGTTTTTTTTATCCGCCGCAGGTTTCGTGTTTCTTCTTCGTGTTTCCCCTTTTTCCGCGAATTGCCTGGGCACGCCACCATACCCCGAGGAGCAGGCGCACGTCCGAAATCTAACGCCTCGGCGCCTCGCGCAAAGTCACTGTTTCGGCGGCAGCGGCCTTTTCACGCCATCCGCGCCTGGGCGCTGTAGTGGGTTCTCGTTAACCCCGTGTTTTGCGACGCCGGAAACATCATGACCCATCTTTCTCTCGCATTTGCGTCTTCAAGCGCGTGCGTCGCGAAGCGCTCCGCTCCGAAGGGCGCTTGCGGAAAATCTGTCCGCCTGGCGTCGCGACAACACGCCACGAGAAGCGGACGGTTTCCCACCACAATAAACTCGCGTTTCACGAGCTTGTCCGTCGCGTCGGCTGATTCGACAAAAGTCAATGTTTCACTTTCCGAGGAGCCGGTAACCCAGGAGGCTGCTGAGTCGCCGAGCGCGGTGGAGCCCGTGGCGCCCGCTCCTCCAGCGCCCGCTCCTGCGAAGGCGAGCTTTCAGAAACGCGTAGAGGAAGCCGCTGCGGCTTTGCGCTCGGGAAAGATGGCTGGGGTGACTCGGAGACGGGCGCCTCCCATGGCGCCTACGATTCAAGTCAACGAAGATGGGTCAGTCGGGTTTGTCACGCCTTCGCTGGCTCGCGAGAAAAAGAAGACCGGCGCGCCTGCGTCTTCGAGTGGAAATCAGAGCTCAAGCTCTCGGCAACAACCCAGCACTTCGCAAAACCCAAACTCGTTGATCACGAAAACAGAAAGCGAGACGGAAATGGCTGCGAGCCAAAGACGGTTGTTTGAGCAGATGGTCACGTTGCGCACGCGCTTGAACGAGCGACTCGCCGCGTCAAACAAGTTTGCGAAGTATTTGGAATTCACGCTTCAAGCGCGGGATAAAGACATCAAGCACGCAAACGAGCGGTTAGTCGCGGCGATGTTGGAGATTGAGTCCCTGAAGAGCATCGCGCAAGATGCGATCGATGCGGCTGCCGAGGATGCCGCCGCGGCGGAAAGCGGGGCGCCAGCTGAGGAAGGAGGGAGCGCGAGAAAAGTGTCAGTGACGAACCGCCTCGATACGTTGCAGCGACGGTTGGACTTGATGTCGAAAGCGTTGAAACGCGACGTGGAGAAGGTCGACGCGGCGTGTATTAAAAACGTCCCGATCCGGTGGGTCGGGATGGCGAGCGACATTCGGATCATGGGCTCGTTCGACCACTGGACCAAAGGCGTGGCGATGTCCCCGGAGCACATAGAAGGAGGGAGCAACGTGTTCGTCGCGGACATGGAACTCGTACCGGGGGTGTACCAAATCAAATTCGTGGTGGACGGGATTTGGCAAACTGCGCAGGAATGGCCGACGGAGGGCGACGGCCTCGACGCGAACAACCTTCTCATCGTTGAGTGATCGTATCGTCGTGGGAGCCAGTGTAGACGTTCGAACTTTTATTTATTTCTTCTTTCGTATCATTTCGTCTTGGCACGAGCATCTCGCAACGCTTCTCTCTTCGTCCGCGTCGAATTTATACGCTGAGTACTTTTTTCCAGCAGCAACAAATTCAGGTGGTCACACCTTCGTGTCGCACAGCGCGTCACCGGTTGACGTTTTGCTTGCTTCGTGACTAATTCAATTGGGTCCGCATATGACACACTCGTTTGCTACCCCGACGCGTTGCCATCCGACTTTTGTGCTCCGAAAGAAGGCTCCAAACGCCACAAACCGTGGAAGTCACTCGTCGAAATGTGCGATCGCGAACGGAGCGTGCTTGTCCGATGATTGCGATACCGCCGTGGGTTTCGACACACTAGGGTTCACAAGACGTGATGCGATAATTTTGACCACGGCGGGGTTCACCACGGGCCTATCGTTGCTTACCCCCCCCGCGTTCGCAGAGCAGCCCGTGCCTGACCCAACGCGCATGGCGGTGTTTGTGGATGCGAAGAACCTTTTCAGGGTGGAGTATCCCGAAACCTGGGTTCCCGTGAACAAAGCAGGCGCGACTTTGTTGCTACGAGACCCGTCCATGAAGTACTCGCAGATCGGGGTCACGGTGTCCCCGGTGAGGATCAGATCCTTGGGAGAGTTCGGCACCGCGCACGAGATTGGAGAAAAGTTGCTAAACGCCGAGGCGGCGAAGGAAAGCACGTACCCGGGAGGCGTGACTTTGGTGGACGAAACCGAGCGGGTCGGGAAAAGCGGCGCGACGTTCTACGAGTATGAGTACCGCCTCGTCACCACGAGAGGGAACAAAAAAGTGTTCTCCTCAGTCGCGGTGGAGAACAACACGCTGTTCATCATGAACGCGCAGGTTTTCGAAAAAAACGACGACGCGAGCGAGGAAGAGAAAAATAACGTCGACGCCGTGGCGGAAACCCTGAGGCGAGTCGTGCGTTTATTCGACGTGGGAAAGGAAAGCGTGGATAACACGTGATGCGAGGACGAGTATATACGCGTACAGTACGGCTTTTGTTAACATGTCATCATGTACGATCAAAATATAACAGCACCGTCTAGTCTCCGTCGTTTTCGTCACGTCCACTCCACGAAACAATTCGTGACTTCGTCGTACCACCACCATTTCCCCTCGCCATCTGTGAAGGCTCCGTTTTCGGGACTGTACATCAACCCACTTTCATGGTTTTTAAATAAACCTGTTTGGGGGTCAAGAACGTACCCGTCGGGAACCGTCGCTTCGTCGTTCGACGAGCGCCGTTCGCTCTCGTCGCCCCCCCCCGCTTTCGATCCCGAAACCTCCGCGGCTCGCTCGATTTCTTCCCTACGTACGTTGTACACGTCGTACACACCAGCGCTCATCAGCGCGCTACTCAACTCTGTGAGTTTGCCAAACAGAATCTTGTCATCGGCGGTCATCATGGACGGCTCTGGCGTTTTTTTCTTCCCGCTTTTTGCGAACGTTTCGCCGGCGCGCGCTTTTCCCCCCCTGCCCAATCGCTTCAACGCGCTTAAGACGGTTTCTCCCGACTGAAGATATTGACACAGCTCTTTCTTCATCGCCGCAACCTCCGTGTCTGTCATTTCCGCTTGGTCGTGCGATTCATCCACCGCTTTGTGCTTATGCACGCCCGCACTCTGGTCGACAGCCGTGGAAAACGTCTGGTCCACGTCGACGTTTTCCAGCCACGCGTCTTTTTCTTCATCCGATTCGTCGTTTTTCACGTACTGATATGTTCCGTCATCATCAAAGTATCCTTCCTGTCGCTCTTGCTCAAGATTGAAAGGCTCGAACACAGTTTCCTTGTCACTTTCTTCTGGCGCGAGCTCGGTCGCATCAAGGTTCTCCACACCATGCGCTGTACGTCGTTCCGGGAAGGGAAGGGTGTTTTTCGTTAGTTTGAACGAAGAAATGTCACTACAGTACCTGGAATGCCCACTACAGTAGCTGGCAAGCGTCGACGCGACCACAACAACCCCAACACCAAACCGAAACGCGAGAAGTGAACCGTGTACGTCGCGGAGTGCGTGAACTGAAATAATTTTGAACGAAGAAATTGCACAACGCGTTTTCAAGATGCGTGCCCTCGGGACCTACCTCTGGCTGCGTTCTCCGTTCGCAGGAGAGAACGTTGCTTGACTGCCTTCGCGATCATTTCCTGCGACAAAGAGTGGTCATTCGGTCCAACCAGGTTCCTAGTGTCCTCAGGAGGGTTGAGCCCCCGTTCGCTTTTGGTGTTGTGCATTTTTTTTCGGCTCAGTTTTGCGGCCCGTTCGTCAGCCAGAGCAGCTTCTACAACTCCAGTGGTGGTGTCATTGACATCACGCTGACGAACCCGTGTACTCATGGCTCCTGTGAAGTTCCCACGCCCGAACAACCACAGGTTCTCAACCAGTAAGCATATGAACGGACGCTTTCGATGTTCGCTCTGGCCGCGCTGTTTTAATTACTTTACCCTTCTACCAGGAGGATTATTAGACAACAGATAAGCTTAATTTCCCTCCTGCTTATACCGCGTACATGTACGCATGCTGCGCAATAAGTGTTTAATTTTCTGGATAAGTACTTCCTGGAAGTATTATTACAATTTACTATTGTAGCCAGCTCTAGATAGAGCTAGCTAGTTTTGTGCTTTTATCTCACTGCTAATGCCACACGGGACTCGGGCAGCGCGGAAGAATCAACATGTTCAGTATGTGTGTTCCGACGGAAAACGTTCACTCTTCAGCGCAAAAGCTTGGCGATGATAATATTTGCAAGCTCATCAACATGAGAAAGTGCAAGACTGTCTTGCCAGTCCATCCGAACTTCGCGCATGACATTTGGACTGTGCACCGCTTCTTTTACTTCTCCGATGCCACGTGTGCGCACTTCAGCACTTGATACAATCAGAGT
>TARA_B110000977_G_scaffold138503_1_pt1 | contig 19002 bp, 14 predicted proteins | sample TARA_B110000977 | Tara Oceans TARA_B110000977 (sample SAMEA4397798) | marine metagenome | biome: Polar Biome; feature: [SRF] surface water layer (ENVO:00010504); material: water (ENVO:00002006), including particulate matter (ENVO:01000060) such as... | depth 5 m | reverse complement strand
CCGTGGCTTCGCTCCCCCCCGGCCCCAACGTCGACCCGTCCCTCTTGTTGTGCCGCTCCAGTTTCCTTTTCGTGGCGTGGAAGCGGTTTTTAATCGCGTTCGGCGATCGACCCGGCATCAGCCGGGCTAACACCGCCCACTGATTCCCGACGTGCGCCTGTAACTCCACGAGCCGCTGCTGCTCCTCCGCGCTCCATGGCTTCGTTGTGAGCCCGGGTTGCAAATAATCCCGCCAACGCGCGTACACCTGCTTCTGTGTTTTGGTCTTCAACCGCGTCGCGATGAGCGTCCACTTCCTCGGGCCGTGCTGCTGCACCAGCGAACGAACTAATTCATCCTCCGAAGGTAACCAGCTCCGCGACCGCGATTTCGTACCCCCTTTGCCACCGCCCTCCGTGCCTTCCTCGTCGTCCTCGTCGTCACCGCCCGTCATCGCAGTGGAGACGGTTTGCGACGGGAGGGGGATCCCAAGACGGCGCGCGGCGGCTTCCGCCAACGCGGCGGCAGATTGCCCGCCCCCCGTGTTTTGCTTCACCAGCCCCGCCAGCGGCACGTCGTCGTCATCCGACGTCGCGCCGAGCGTGGCACCCAAAGACGCAGCCTTACCCTTCGAGCCCCCTTTTGAGTTTGCTTTCTTAGCCGCTTTGGGCTTGGACCCTCCGCTTTGTTTCGAATCCGCTTTTCGTTTCTTCCCCGTAGCGGCGGCGGGTGCGTTTCCATTCGGATCGTCCCCGAGACCGCCGGTCGGGTCTTTCCACCCCGGCATTCCCGGAAGCAAATCGTTCCCGTCCCCGGGAGGGAGGTTCATGGAGAAGTGGTCTATGCCCGGGAAGCCGGCTAAGGAGCCTGGCGTGAGGCCAGTAGGAGTCAAGCCGGTACCCATGAGCATGCCGCCATGAGGTGTCAGGCCGGTGACTAAGCGCCCCGCTGATCCCGGCAAATCAGAAACAGGCGACTCGCCCATCGCGCCAGACAGTCCACCGCCTGACATTAGCGATCCGCCGTTCGCGTTCGCCTCAATTGATTTCGTCCGAATCGGAGGCAAACTGCGCATGTGGTCCGGCATGCCGCTCATGGACATGTCGAAGCTCATCGCGGGCCCGGAGAGCGGTTTACCCGAGGATGGCGGTTTGTTCGCCCCCGACGCGCCGCTTGGCGCTTTACCTTTCTTCCCGCCGAACACGTTCTTGCCTCTGACGATTGAAAACAGCTCGCTCAGCTCGTTGTTGTTGAAGTAGCCTGGGCTGTTCCCACCACCTGCACTGACATCATCACTCCTTCCAGTCCCAGTGCTCTTGGTCATCATCATGTTTCCTAAACTTCCGCCCCAGGCCCTTGACGGGGGAGGGCCCATTGACGACGGCGCGCCCTGGCTCGCCGCCGGCAGATTCTCCCCTGCTTTGAAAAACGTGGGCTGCCCTTGCGAGTTTATCGACATGTCTGGTACGGCTAGGTACGGATCGGACATAGCCATGCCCTGGCTCAACGTTGGGAGCGTGATTTTATCACCAAGCACATCTTCCGCGCCGAGCATCGGGGAGAGGCCTGGTGTTAGGCCCCCGCCAGACGCCGCGGGGCGCGCGCGAGTCGACCTTGCAGGGGAAGGTTTGCCCGCATCGGGGCCGGTTTTCTTCGCGTCCTTGGCTGCTTTCGCCGCCACCTCATCCGCCTTCGCCGCCGCTTCCGCTGCTTTCGCCCTGCCGCCCGCGTTCGCGCGTGAAGAACGCCGTCCGCCCTCGGAAGTCTGTGGGTTGGGAGGGGGATAGAGGGAAGGAGGTCAGTGATGAACGAAATAGGAAACCGGGAGACAGACGCGGACAATTAGAAAATTACGACGAGGACGCGGAGGATGCCATTCGTGGCGTTCGTTCGTCGCGACGCGTTTGTTTCCATGAAAGCCACGTCGTGGTGGTAAGTGGTGCTCGTGGTGGAACATGATGATGAATACGCAACGTACCGTCGGCTCCGCGGCTCCGGGTTCTTGCGAATTGCTCGGCGCCCCAGCTTCAGCCTTTGCGTCAGGATCGGCCTCTTCTCCTCGCAGCAACGTGTTTAGTTGATTCGCCTCCGCGGCGTTAAAGAACTCCGCGCCGGGCCCGGTAGCGGCCGAGCCGCCGGGTTTTCTCCGGTTCAGCACGCCCATCCTCGGTAGGATGCACGTGTGGGGGCCGAAGAGGCCGCGCGGCAAACGCTGTGGGGACCTGCCGCGGGAGCTCGATGACAAATGTGAGTTTGGACAGCGACAAACAGACAATTGATTCGGAACTAGTCATAGTCCACAGACCGCTAATAGACCGTCAACACAGGGGACATCCCAGATCCGCATGTTCAAAATACCCAGGAGATTTTTCCGTCCGCGGCCCCTTTGGCGTGCAGCGCACGTTCGAGGTTTCTGCAGCTTTTTTTGTCGAAAACTAAAAGTACCTGCGTCTCCCTCGACGCGTCAGTCGCGAGGGCGCTGACGATGTCGGGCGACTCGGCGCCGTCCGGTGGCAGCGGACGATCCGGAGAACGTGGTCGAGGGCGTCCAAAGGGACGTGGCCGGGGAGGACGAGGCGGGGGAGATAAGAGCGAGGCACCGCCGCCTTCATCCACTTCGCGAGATCTCGCTCCGCCGACTCCTTCATCGGAAAACTGGTTGCGCGCGAGTAGCACGCCGTTCATCCCGAGGTCGCTCCCTTCAACGACGAGACCGGTGCCGAGACCCGTGGTGTCGTCAACATCCACCCAACCCAAAGGGCGAAGGGGTGGAGGGAAAGAAGAGGCCCAGAAGCAAACGAAGTCTCAGCGAGACGCGCCATCTGAAAAAACCAAAAACCCGACTCCAAAGAAAAAGAAGGACCCACCACAAAAAGCAAACACCCCTCAAAGACCTCCTGGGTGGTGGCGAACCATCGACGCAAGTGACCCGATCACGCTAGACCCGTTGTGTGAGCTGGAGTACCCGCCGTTCGAGCTCATGAGGGCGCTAGGGGAGACTTACGATGTGAACGAGACGTCGACTTCAACTTCAAATAAAAAACAAATAAACAAAACAACGAATCAGTCCGAGGATATAAACGTCGCGCACTTGTTCGACCCCTCCGTTCTAGCGGAGTACGTGGTGAAATCCAAGCAGTTTGAGAACCCGTTGAACCGCGTGCCGATGACGGAAAAGGATTGTCAACGTTTGGACGCGCATTTGAACAATTACAAGCTTCCGAAGTTTAACGTGTTTCGGACGTTTATCGACGCAAAGGAGGAACGCAAACGCGCCGCGGCGGAACGATTAGCTCGTGAGAACGAAACCGCAGAAGCAGCGCAAAGGAGAGTAGAGCAACTGCAAAGCGAGCTCGCGGAGAGTCTGTTCATGAGCTTGAGGGCACGAGGCGCACGCGCAGCCGCGGTGGAAAGGGAAGGCAGAGGCGGAAGGAACTCAGAAAGGAGAAGACAACAACACGGAGCCCAACCCGCCGTGACTGGCGAAGGCGGGTTGGTGATGGTGGACGACGACCAAGGCATGCGCGGCCGCACGTTGGTCGGGGCGTCGGGGGGTGATGGGTGGCAATGGGAAGACGCGTCGCATTTGCTGCAGGTGCCCACGGAGGCGTTCCCAGCGCTGGGGGGGGGCGGAACGGGAGCACAAATGATCCGTACCCTCATCACCTCAACGACTCAACAAACGCCGCGCGCTGGACCTGGGGCATTTCCCGCACTGTCAACCGGCAGCGTTCCTGTTTCTTCGAGCGGCGGGTCCCTGTGGAGCGCAATGGCCTCTTCCGCGATCTCTACGCCGGTTCCTACCGCGCGTCGCCCTATTCGCGTGCAGTCCATACTGAGGCGAACGGAAGAGGAGCAACCCCAGGCGCTCCCCACCGGTCCCTCGGCGTCTGGTGAAGACGACCCGGCCGCGGCGCGCCGGAAACAGCTCGCAGAGGCGTTCGGAGTGCGCCGGCCTGATGAAAGGCCCAGCGTGTTCGCCGCGAGCGCGCTGGAACAGTTCACCAAGGAACTCGTGAAAACCGCGCGGGCGTTTCCTGGTGAAATACAAAAGATGGAACAACAGCTGGAACGGTTCGTGGAGGGAAAAAAAAAAAACCGAATCTCATTTGACGTCGCGCCGCGACGCATACGTGCGGTGGGCCACGCGTTAGCGAAGACCTACGGCTGCGCTTCATGTGCGTATGGGAACGAACCAAAACGGCACATCGACGTGTTCAGAACGGATGCTACTTCGTTCCCGTCAATGAGGCTTTCGGACGCGGTGAAGTATGACGCCGAGCAGAGTAGGGTGGAGAACTTTGAAAAGAAGTTGGATAAAAAAGAACGGGAAGACAAGGACGCGGGGGTAGCGGTTCGACTCTCCGTGAATTCCCCGGACAATTTTGATCCAGAGAACGGCAACGAATCAGACCATTACTCGATCAAGCTCACGCTGGGTCACGGTAACTCGTTCGGAGCTGGAAGATCTGAAGCTAGTGATACTCAAACTGTTCAGATGTCGTTATCCTTCGCACCTGATGGTGCTCGTAGTTCTCGAACCGGCCCCGTCGCGGGCGACCCGTGGTTCCCCGAGTGGACAGAATGGTACAGCAGGGGCAAGTGGAGCAGACTCGAGATCAGGTTCACTGACTATGATTCTGTGGATGTCGTGAAGCGGAGTGTAAGTGAGTTCGCAGGGGAGTTCGCGTGGGAGGTACTGAAGAAAGACGGCTCCAGCGGCGGGTCGGTAAAAAAGTTGGACGAAGGCGACGACCTTTGCGCTCATTTCTTTCGAAAGGAAACGTACGACCAAGTGGTTGGGAAAATAGGAGGAGGCGCTCGCGGGCGGTTCCGGGCGAAGGGGTTTGTGGAACGGGGGAATGGCTATAAAAATGACGCGGAAGACGAAGCGGCACCCTGCGACCCTTTGACGGCGGCGCGGCGGCAAGCGGAACGAGCGGCGCTTGCGCTTTCCGGAGGAAGAGTAGGACCGCGCGTGCCCGGTGCGTTCGGGAAGGGGAAGGAAACGGCTGAGTCATCAGAGCAGTTGGAATCGGCGTGGGATAACGAGGAGGATGACGACGACGATGAACACACCATGAACGCGTTCGACGCGCTGGGGGAAGACGGGGAGTAGGTAATCGTAGAGGTGATAGGTGTAAAAATCCAAGTTTGGAGAATCGATTTTCTGTCTTCTCGCGTTCCCAATTAAGGATGATTGGCATCGTCCGATGACAGTTCGGCCCGCACTCCGCGATGGTGTCTACTGTGAACATCGAGCTCCCTGCCGTGGATGCGTGCGGCGTGCGGCGTGTGACGAACCCGTTCGCGTCTGGAGTCACCATGGTCGCGAGTGACTTGAAGAGCCGGAAGGATCGTTTAGGCCTTCAGCGAAATCTGCAAGTTAAATGCCCCGTGACTGGATTGTTACTGGAACCCCGGGCGAACGTTGTTGGTGTGAACCTCGAGAAGCAATCCTCGGCGTACAACCGTACTCGGAAAGTATACGTGCGCACGATAGCCGAGCTCGCGATTCAAAGCGTGCGACGCACGCAGCTGTTCACCGAACGCACGAACGAAAAACGAGTGCCGGTAGGGGCGAAAGCAGATCCATTCCAGTAACGACTGAGTAATGATTGTATAACATGGAAGGATGTGGACAGAGAGTACGAACGCGTGAAGTGCTTTTATTGTAATATCTAAACCTACTATAGCTAAATGCATTCTATTCGTCGAACACTCTCCTGCCACTCCTCCAGCGCCCGTCGGAGGAACCCGAGCTGCTGCAGCGCGTCCGGGCGCCACACCCCTATCCGTGTCCGTCCGTCGCCGCCGCTCGTCGCCGCGAAAACGCTCTTCTCGCGGACCGAATTCAGCTCAAACGCGCCGACTATCGCGAAAATGTCGCCCCGGCGTAGGGTACTCGTGGCAGAGGGAGTCGCGGATGAAACAGAAACGCGAGCAGAAGAGGAATCCCTTCTACTGTTCCCTCCCGTATGGGTATTTAGTCTGCTCGAACTCGAACTGTCGTCGACCCCGCTCGCTTTGTGCGACGCGTACACCTCGACGCTTTTGCTTTCCTCAACCGCTGCTCCGCTTTCCACGATATACACGCCATCGCCCGGGGCGCCTGCCGTGATGATGAGCTCTCCGTTCATAAACACCTCCGCTTCAAGCGCGTCCGCGGCCCTTTGTCGTTGCCGAAAGGTCAAGTGTTGAAGCGCCACGCAAACCTCGGGCGCCAGCAACGGCAGGAACCTGTCGCGCTTATCGTCCACAGCGTACCCAGCGCTCTGAAAAAAGTCCGTAAGCGACAAGTCCCACACCGTGACGTAGTTTCCTGGAGATGAAGGCGACGCACACGCGATCGAACTGCACGTCCATACTGTTTCGGAGCCTGGGTGAGACAATGCCGCGAACCCGCTCGTGTCGCCGGACGTGAGCTCGGCGGCGATGCGCAACCCTGAATTTCCACCGGGCGCGCGGTGGTCCTGCGAGTGCGCTGCTTTAATCGCTGCTGCTGTCAACGCCTGCGCATCGCTGTCACCTCCGAACGCGTGCCGTAATCCTCCATGGGTAGACACGTCGCCAGCCTCCTCCGGAATCTCGACGTGCTCGTTCCCGAACTCGCCGCCGTGCGCGTCGCCAACGACGCGAACCGTCCCACGCTCAACCACATACGCCCCCGTGAACTTGTCGCCCCTTCTGTTTATGAAATCGCCAACTTTTATGCGTCGCGGGCGCATGCGCTTCACCGCCGCTTCCGCGTTCGCCACGACAGACCTTCCGACGGCTAAAAACGGCCACGTCGTAAGCAACGCGTCGAACAAAACTCGCGCGGTGGGGCTTCCTTCGGTCGGCGGTTTGTCTTTCACTTTTTCCCACTTCCTTTCTTCCTCGGCGACATCGCCCGCGACGCCGGCATTTTTCAGTCCTTGCAACACGAAATCAAGCGAGTCGATTGTTTTTTCTGGGAGCACGTTTCGGAATGCATCTCGAGACAGAGCAAGAACACTAGTAACGTCCCGCGCTGTCGTCGTTGCAGACGCTTTTGATTTGGAAGACATCAACGCGTTCGCGCCGAAATAATCCCCAGGGTTAAATGCACCCACGATGGACGTCTTCGGCTTTCGAGACTGTTTGGGAGTGTCAGAGGACACAGAGGTTGATTCAAGATTTTCCTGTCCCCCTGCCTGTCCTTGCGATTCAACTGACTGTCCTCGCATCACGTCATCCTCAGTTTCGATTTCAGTCACGTGCGCGAACACCCGTCCCTTTTCCACTACCCGCAGCGCGTCGCACGGTTTGTTTTCAACGCAAAACACATCGCCTGGTACGCGCGTCTCCCTACGTGCAGCGTCCACGAGGAAGTGCCGTTCATATGGCTCGAGCTTTTGAAAGAAAGCCACGGAGGACCACAGGGAGTCGAATCGCGCGCGGCGGCGTAACAGGGAAGGCGCCATGGAAGCGTACGCGCCTGGGTCAACTAGCTCCCACAAAACTAAACCCTCCGGTTCCGAGTCTTTGTTGGAGTGAGCGGTGCTTGGCCCCACCACGACCAGAAAGTTATTTGGCGTGCCGAATAAAGACGCCAGCACGGCGTGGTCTTTGGAAAAAACGTGTCCCCGCGTAAGCGTCGCGACAACGCGCGTATTTTCGAAAACATTTTCGGACGTGTTTTTTACTTTTTTCACAGCGTCGCTTTCAAGAGCCACGCGAATCTCGACGAAACCGTGTTCGATGACGCACAGCTTTGGTGGGTTGGTGTCGCCACCATCCGTCTCCTCCTCAAACTCGTGTAATAGAACTTCACCAGGCGTGTCGTAAATTATCTCCCCGAACCGATCGCGAATCAATTCAGCGCGTTCAAAAGAGCTCTCGTTCAGCTCGTCGGACAAAATAACGTTTGCGTTTAACGAGTCGTCTCTCCGTTCTCTGAGACGTTCAGCTGCCCTCTCCAATTCCAACGCCCGTTGTTTCGCAATCTCGCCTGAGTACAGCGTGGAGTACACCGCTTTCGATACGACGTCGAACGCTTTTCGGTACACAGACCTCCCGTCCAGTGCTCTTCGTCGCTCTTTTTCCTCGCGTTTCTTTTTATACCTATCCCGGAGTTCTTTGGTTTTAGCTTTCCTCTCCTCGCGTTTAGCAGCCGCGGCGTTGGAATTGCCTTGGTCAGGGCGATAACTATCCAGCCAGTCCACGGATTTAAAACTCGAGCCCTGCCGAGTGAATTCTTTGTCGCTATGGCGAGACGAGGCAGAGTCGCGCGAAACGTTTCGTCGTGCAAACGATGACGACGCTTCGCCGTTTTCGTCACGTCTAACAGATCCGATCTTCAACGATAACCCCTTTTTCACGCTTCCCATCTTGTCCACCTGCGCGACCCTGTCGACCCGCAACTGTTCGTCGCGAATCAGCAAAGTATCACGCACGTCGCCGGCTTCATCGCGCCACCGTTGAATATCGCGCTCGCGTCGTGTGTCCCCTTTTTTCGAATCAGTCTTTTGGACGTGCGCTTGCATCAGCTCGAGAGAGGTTGACGTGTGCGCGATGCGCATGTCCTCCGGGAGCATCGCGTCCAGGGGGGCGATGCCTGGCGGGCGCTTCGAACCAGTACCGGGGGTTTTCGAGCGACTCGTAGAGACGCCGAGCTTTGTCGTTGTCTCAACTTGCAAAGACAGCGCTTGGCGCTTCCTAGGATCCATCACGGCACCGCGTGTGTGTTACGTATTCAAGCCAGGGTGGAAGGTGTGTAGGCTCGTTACCGGAGTCCGGCGAGCATCGTAAAGTGTATCCGCGAGTCTACCCGCGCGGCGACGATGCGCGTCGCGGAGTGGGCGAAGGACGTCGAAGGTCGAAACGGTAAAAAAGAACGTTTCCAGTGAAGTCGGAAAGGTTTTGCGGGAAAGGTTTTCCGCGTGATCGCGAGACGCGGGCCAACACACTCGCTCGTGCAGATCTGCAACCGTCGACACGCTGTCCACGATGGCCCGCGTTTCCACCGCCATCCGCTTCGGCGTCCTGTGCCTCGCTCTTGTTCTGGGCTCTGCCGGTGCGTAGTGGTCACCACACAGACCCGATCGGATCTGCCGACAATCTCGTAATCGGATTCACGACAACCGCGAAGAGACGCGCCTACGATCCGTGACACCTTCCCTTCTCTCTTGACTTGAACACCACCTGACCGTGTCATTCCCTGATTCCCTCTTTCGACCCTTCCCCCACACACAGTCGCGCAAGATTCCCTTCGTCACATCCTAACCGACATCCCCGAGGCGAACGACGACATCGACGCGGTAGCGATCTTCCCCGGCGACGTTGATGTTTCCGCCGGGTTCCCGAGCAAGCACCCTTTGAAGATCCTTCTGGGGTTCCGGAACAACGGAGACGCTGCCGTGAACGTGACGCATATCGCGGGCTCGTTAAACGTCCCGCAGATGTTCTCGTTCTATGTTACTAATTTTACGACGCAACAGGTACACACCCTGGTTGAGTCCGGCAAGGAAGCGTCGTTCGAGTACCCTTTCCTGTTGGATCCGTCGTTGGCGGGGCACGAGTTTCAGCTATCGGTCACCGCGTTTTACGAAGACGAAAGCGAAACCTACGCCTCGACGTTTTACAACAGCACCATCGCTGTCAACGACCCGGTCGGCGTGTTCGACACCCAGACGTTCGTGGTGAAGCTGGTGCTGCTAGGCATTGTCGCGGCGGTGGCGTACGCCGGGGTCAGCGCCGCCGGAGCCATGCCGGCTGTGGAAAAATCGCTCAAGAAAGCAATCGGGTCTGGCACGAAAAAGCAAGCTGCCCCTAAACGGGAGACGGGCACGGCCAAGAACTTTGGGAAAAACGAGTGGCTACAGGGTACTAGCTTCAAGGAGGGTAAGGCGCAGTAGAGGTATGGGTAGAGACTATTATGATGTGAATAATAACTCGTAACAACTCAAGAGCTCTTGGTTCGCAATAACACTGATTCTTCCAAATGCTTATTTGGTGACCTCGTGAATCGCCTTCGCCAACCGTCCAACCGTGCTCGATGTAACCCCCGCCATGGAGATTCGCCCGTTCCGCGTCATGTAGATGTGGTGGTCTGTTCGCAATTTGTCAACCTGCTCGCCAGTCATCCCTGAGAAACAGAACATGCCGATCTGCTCCGTGACGTGATTCCATGACAAGGTCGACCCGCTCGCTTCCAACTCTTGTCTCAACTTGGCCCTCATTGAAATAATCCGATCCGCCATGCCCTTCACCTCCCCGTACCACATCTTCTTCAACGCAAGGTCGCCTAAGATGGTGCTCACGATCGCGGCGCCATGCAGAGGCGGGTTGGAGTACATCGGGCGGGCCAATAACTTCATCTGGCTCTCCACGCGTTGCGCTTCCTCTTGATCCGCGCACATGATCGAGAAACATCCAATGCGCTGCCCGTAAAGCCCCATGTTCTTCGCGAACGACTGCGAGCACCCCACTTTGTGGCCATCATCCACGAAGATGCGAATGGCTTGCGCGTCTTTTTCGCAGTCACCTGACGCGAACCCCTGGTACGCCATGTCGAAGAAGGGAAACAGCTGTTTTTTCAACATCAACTGGCTCATTTGTTTCCATTGCTCGGTGGAAGGGTCCACGCCCGTGGGGTTGTGCGCGCATGCGTGTAGCAGGAAGAACGAGCCGGCCTCTGCGTTGTCGATGTCTTCCATCAGCCCGTCAAAATCTAACCCTCTTGTTTCGGGCTTGTAATACCGAAACAGCTTCTCTTCGCACCCAGCATCGGCCCAGATCTGGTGGTGGTTGCTCCATGTCGGCACGGGGATGTACACCTTCGCGTTTGGCGCGAACCTGTGCATGAAGTCCGCCATTAACCGACAGCTCCCCGTGCCGCTCAACGTCTGAATCGCCGCGATCGTCCCCTCGGCAACCGCTTTCGACTCCTCCCCGAACGCCAGCTTAATGCTGTGCTGCACGAAATCCTTGTTACCGTTCGTGGGGAGGTACTCCATGAACGACTTCCCCGCAATGCGGGCCTCGGCTTCGCGAACGCAATCTAAAACGACGGGCTTGGCGTTGTCGTCTCTGTATGCGCCCACGCCCAGGTTCATCTTCTCGGGGTGCGTATCCGCGAGGAACATCTCGGAAATGCCCAGGATGGGGTCCTGTTGATGGTGAGGAAATTTGGCAGATGGAGTCAGCGATGAAGCGTGGGGTCGCGTGACGAGGATCGAGAAACGTTCTGTCAGCCGGCGCCGACAAAACAAAAATCACGATCGCTCTTACCTTGGGAGCCATCGGGACGTCCGCCCAGAAGTTGCGGACGGCGCCGACCATGGCGGGCGCACTACGCGTGCCGACGGCACGAGCGGCGGTAGCGGCAGCGGTGGCGATCATCTCCGTCGACGTGCGAGGGAAGGGAGACGCGAGCGGAGATATGGCAGCCGCACTTTTTGAGCCGACTTTTTACACGCGTTTTGAACGAGTCCGCCGAAAAACCTCTTCCTTGTTTCCGTTCGCTCACTTCCAACGTGCGCACCACCGCGCACCCCGTCACCCATCTCCTCTACCCATCTCCTGCCCCCCACAGGCCACGCGCATCGTATCGCGAGTCATGACCACCATGCAGGGTACGCATCACGCGCGCTCGCCCCCACGCCTCTCCCGGTTTCACCCGCTCCCGTTCTCGGCTCCGGACTCTCAACAACTCGCGTTCCTGACGCGCACACCCCAACCCCCCCATCGCAGGCGTTCGACAGGATACCCTGAACGCGACGCGCAGCTCTAACTTCGTGCGCTTCATGCTCGCGTACGTGACTCGACCCTTTCCCCCACATGCGCGCGTCTATCCTCACGAAATCTCCGCACGGTTAGACCCTCTCGGAAAACACGTACCCCTCACAAAAACACAGCTGTGCGCAGAGCTGTCAAACCTCGCTACGCAAACCCTGACCGTCTCCTTTCAATCCATCTCACGTATCGCCTCCAGTGGCACCTTACACAAGATCGCGTTCAAACGCGGCATTTTCCCCGGCGGATTCTTCACCCCGAGCGACCGGTTCGGGGGCGCGGAGGAGCTCAAGGCGAACGGTGACCCCGTGGCTCGAAGACTTTTGGATCAATTAGGCAAAGGCGTGTTCGCCGCGATCAAGGCGAAGTACGCGCGCACGATAACGTACTACGTCATGGCCCCTGAATTGAGTCCAACTGACGACTCCGAAATCGTGTTGGAGGAGTACCAGTTCACCATCAAGTACGACAGCGATGACTCTGGTAAGGACGACGCGACCGTCGAGGAAGTCGCGGTACGAGGAACCTCGAAGGATTCTAAAAAAACCTTATTGGACGACGAGGAAAATATCAAAGACGCGGGCGACCAGATGCTGCGGCAATTAGAAGTGCTGATTTCCAATCTTGACCCACTGCCGGAAGGCGCCAAGATCGGAATAAGAATGGCGTACGTGGAGAACGTCCCGCCCGAGTACGAGCCGCCGTTCTTCGAAGCCGCGGCGCCGCCCAGCGACACGAACGCGCTCGCGGACGCCGAGGCGTTTGACTGCGGGTCCGTGGAAACCCGCTTCCACACCATCGCGTTGCGGTGGAAAACCGGCGGGAGGGACGGGGAGGAGGACGTTGGGGTGCAGGAGAAAGAGAACACGCACGTTGCATTGCGAGGGACGAAGGGAGACAACACTGCTGCTGCACAAGTTCCCGACGAAAACACCAACGCCGTCGTCGCTTCGACAAAGGCTCTCGCGGGTGCGGACGCGAACCTTGAGGACGGGAAACCTCCACTCGCGAAACAGAACCAGAAGAAACATCCCCCCCCCGTGTTCCACCCGCCCCTCCCAGGCCCCCGGTCGTACCCCAACGACCTGCCCTTTGAGTCGCAGGCTGAGCCTGGGCCTTCTGATATGCCACGCGACTACCACTACCAGTCCGAACCCCAAACGCAATCCGAGCCGCAGTCAGAGTCGCAAGGCGGAGGCGAGTTACGAGGATTTTCCGACGCGCTCGCCATGCGCGCGCCCGCTCTGCGCCAACCCTCACACCTCACCGGCTCGATCGGTCTGTCCATGTCCCAGGGAGGAGGACGTCGTGATCCTACGTCTTCTAAGCGCTCTCCCTCTAGCCCGTTCGGAACGCTGGGCTCCGGGTTCAAAAAACAAAAGCAGTCCACCAGCTTTTCGTTCGGGAACAACGACGGCGGCGCGTCCGTCGGCGGCTCGCAGTTCAGCCGCGAATCGTTGGGCGGCGTGCTGTTTGGAAGGGGAGGGAACACGAACTTCGGGAACGGTTCGGGAGGATTTGGCGGGGGCTTCGGATCCTTCGGCGGCGGGTTTGGGTCTCCTATTCGAAGAGGAACGCGAGGGTCCGTGGGTAACGATACCGGTCACTTTGATTTCGACGCCGCGCGCGTCTCCGCCGCCGCTGATAACAAAAACGCGAAGACCCGCAAAGGGTTCCCCTCGACGCCCGAAGCGCCATGGAAAAAGCGACTGCGGTCCAAGTGATCCGGAGTATGGTGGAGCACTACGAGACGAGAGAGACGAGAGAGACGGCATGTAATTGATGTTTTTTTACTTCTTTTTCAATACCAAATCTTACTATCAAAGGAACTTGATGAAGCTCGGGAGGGCTTCGTTTACCCTTCGCAGCGCGTTGACAGCTTGCGCCAAAGTCACCTCCGGCCCCGCCCCCGCCAGCGATACCATCCGAATCCCCTCCTCCACCACGGTCAAGTCCTTCCGGTAAAGATCGTCCAGATTGTCCACCAGCATCTCCTTCACCTCGACGTCCGCGTCGACTTTAAATAACACGGTTCCGCTTTCGCTGTCCATGGTCACTTCCGTCACGCCAAGCTCCCCCGCCAGCACGCGCATGCGGTGGAAGTTGATCACTGACACAGTGGTGCTGTCCCTGGGTTCCCCAAAGCAATTGTGCAACCCCTCGATGACTTTGTCGATCTCGCCCGTGGTTCGCGCATTTGCGAGTGAGTCGTTCGCAACAACGCGCGCATCAGTGGTGGCGACGTACGAACCGCCAAGCGTCGGCACGTCTTGCCACCCCGGAGTGCTCACCGACTGCGGCGCGATCGGGTTTAGGCGCAGTTTTTCAATCTTCTCCAGCTGGTTGTACAGAAGTTCTAGGTACAAATCCGCCCCAATAGAATCGACTTCACCAGACTGCTTATCCCCGAAAATAGTCCCGACGCCTCGAATGGCCATATCACGCTCCGCGAGCTTAAACCCCTCCCCTAAGCCGCAGCACTCCTCAAGCGCCAGCAAACGCTCGTGCGCTTCTTCGCGCAAATCCCCGAGCTCGGCGTGGAACATGTACGCGTACGCTTGTCTTCCCGCTCGCCCAACCCTCCCTCGCAACTGATAAAGACTTGCCAGCCCGAACTGCTGCACTTCTTCGATAATAATCGTGTTGACGTTTGGAATGTCCAGCCCTGATTCAACGATGGTCGTGCACAGCAACACGTCTGCTTTGCCTTGTGAAAACTCATCCATCGCCGCGTCCAGCATTTCCCCTTTCATCTGCCCATGCGCTTGCATCACGCGCAAGTTCGGAAACAGCGATTTCAACCGCTTGTTCGCCTCATCCATCATGCCTATTTTCGGCACGACGTAGAAGATCTGCCCGTCCCTTGCGAGCTCGTGCTCAATCGCGTCCCGCACCGTGCCGCCGTCGTAGGTCTGGAGAACCGTGTTGATCGGCCGGCGCTCGGGGGGGGGCGTGGTGACAAGACTTGCGTCCCTGAACCCCGCGATTGCCATGTGCAGCGTTCGCGGAATCGGCGTGGCGGATAGCGTGAGCACATCCACGCTCGCTTTCAACGCGCTTATCTGGTCCTTGTGCTTCACCCCGAACCGCTGTTCCTCGTCAATCACAAGCATCTTCAAATTGCCGTACATGCTCGGTTCCAGGTTCAAAAGCGAGTGCGTCCCCACTATTACCTGCGTCTCGCCGTTTTTCCACCGCTTCATCACCTCTCTCCGTTCGCTTTCCTTCACGTTACGTGTCATTAATTCAACACCAGCCCCGAACGGAGTGAACCTACTGGAAATCGTCGCCGCGTGTTGCTTCGCCAGCACCGTGGTAGGCGCCAACACGAACACCTGCCCGCCGCCCGCGAAGACCCTGAAAATCGCACGCATCGCGACTTCGGTTTTCCCAAACCCGACGTCGCCAACCACGATGCGGTCCATCGGCGTGTCGCGGTCGGTCAGGTCCTCGTAGCAGTCGTTCACGGCTAAGGATTGATCCGGGGTCAACGTAAATGGAAACAGCTCGCCGAACTTGGAATATACGTCGCTGGCTGGGGGGGTGTAAGGCTCGCGCACGCACTGCAACCGCTGCAGATACACGCACATCTGGTTCACGACTAACTGCCGGATGTGTTTCTTCGTGTTTTGCTCTTTCTGCGACCAACCTTTTCTATCCTGTATTTTTGACAGCTTGGGGGGTTTAACGCCTTGTTTCAACGCGCCAGGCGAGGCGAACCGGTACAGCTGCTGCGCAGCTTTTTCCGGCCGGATCTTAGCTGTGGAATCGGCGTACTCGATGAAGAGGAACCCGATTTTCGGCGCCGGCGCAACCATTTGGCCGGTCGCCGCGTTCACAGGGTCGCTGTCCACGGCGATGCTCCTTATTCCCAAAAACTTGCCAATCCCAAACTTCCTGTGCACGACGTACTCGCCCGGGATGAGCTTGAACGGGTCGATCGAGTTGTTGGGGCTCAAGCCGTTCCCCCCGCCGGTCAAAAAACTCCCCCCGGCGTCGATGGCTTTGTTTTCCCGATTCGCCTCCGCCGCTGCGCCGAACAGCTCCTCGCCTTTTTCCAGCCGAGACGCCAACGTTTCCCGGTCTTTTTCTGAGTCAATATCTCCAATAGAAGACCCCGCGAGTTCGTCGAACATCTGCTGGTTTTCAAACTTATCCCTCACCCTGGCGAGGCCGCGCTCGCGCTTTTCACGGAACAGACGCTTCAAGCGCTCGCCCGGGGTTTCGTCGGGAACGGCGGGTTTCTTTTGTTTTGTTTGGACCGAGATTGCGTCGGCGTCGGTGTCACGCGAAGCCGTGCCATCCGCGTTGTCGTCTTTGTCGTCTTTGTCGTCTTTGTCCCCCCGTCTGACCTCGCTGACTTGCTCCAGCACCGACAGCTGGCGCGGCACGAGCGCGGCGTCGGGGTTTGCGTTCGGTTCGCCGAACGGCGCGCGGACGCGGGTAGTGGATTCGCCGGCGCCGACGCCCGTCGCGAGGTCGTCCGCCGCCGCGTCCAGTGCGATCCGTTGCGCGAGTTTCTTGAACTTCGCAGCCGCCAGCGTCTCCTCCGCGATGCGTAGCGCCGAGACCTCAGGCTCAACAACCGTGTCGTCCACGCGCGCGCGCTCCTGCACCGCCTCCGCCACCGCGGCGTTATTTTTCAATCGCCGGACCGTGCGCTTTTTCGGTGTAGCCGAAGACGTCTTCTTGGCCCGGGGGAGCGTCGTGCTGCCCGACGCGTCGAAAGAGGTTGACGCAGTCGATGACGTCGCGCGACGCCGCATAGGGGTGGGCGGTTCGTCGATGTCACCGGACGCGACATCGGACACGGCGACGCGACGGACCACCTTGCGGGGCTTCTTGGGCGCCCCGCCGCCGCCGACGTCATCCGCGGCTGCCGCGCGAGTGGAGGTTGACGTCGCCGCGTTCGCACGCCGGGACGTCGACGGCACGTTTCGAGCCATGGCGAGCGTCCAACAAAGCTGACGACCGAGCATAGGACCAGTCATCGCGCGTCAAGCGGCTGCCGTGTCGCGCAAAACGCGATATCCACTCGTGGGTTTACGCCGTGATCCCAGTCCCGAACACTTGTCTGCCCCTGTCACGCGAGATCACGGCGACGGCGACGCAAACCTGTCAACCCTCGTCCACGTCGCTTGGAAAGCGATTCCGACGATACAGACACGCACGTTGCGCGCTGTGTCACTGTGTGGGGTGTAGGCGTGTCCACAAGAAGGAGGGGCATCGGACATCCAAAAAGTCGGCTTTATTTAGCCTCCTTCAGCCCCGAGATTCCAGGGAGGTCAGTCGCTCGGTCCCGAACACGTGTCAGTTGCGCTTTTTCCGGTGGGCACACTGACAAGCACACGCCAAGGCAGAGAAAGCGGTGGTGTCCGCGTTTCGCGAGTCCCTCCCGAAACGCGTGTTCACTTCCCATGACGCCCGAGGAACGCAAGCGGCGGCGTGATGATGATGATGATGACAAAAAAGAAGACCCCCGTGCCTTCGCGTTCGATGCTTCCGTCAGCCTCGAGTCGTTGAGGCTGGCGCAGGCAGATTTCGCCACCGCCCGGGATTGGGACCAGTTCCACACCCCGCGGAACGTGTTGCTCGCGATGGTGGGCGAGGTCGGCGAGCTCTCGGAATTGTTCCAGTGGCGCGGTGACGACGAGTGTTCCGTGGGTTTGCCGCAGTGGAGCGAACACGACAAAACGCACCTGGGCGAGGAGATGGCGGACGTGTTGCTTTATTTAGTGCGACTTGCGGACCAGTGTTCCGTGGATTTGCCGACCGCCGCGCGACGCAAGCTGGAGAAGAATAAGCAAAAGTACCCGCCGGAGCTGTGTAAGGGAAGCGCGGCGAAGTACACGGAGTACCAGACGAAGAATGAATGAGGCTGGCAGCGAGGCTGTAAGCTCGTCCTACGTTAGAATAGAAGATTAGATGTTACCACTTGAAGCTTGCTGACAAACAAATCTACGCGAATCCTAAATCTTGCCCCAGCCTCGCCATGGGCGGCGCGTCCGCCATGGACAACGGCGACGGCGGGTTGTTCCCGAAAGCGCCCACCGCGTCTCCCCAGCACACTACGAAGCACGGATAAACAGGGTCTTGTTGCGTACCGAGCAAAAGGAAGAAAAAAAGTTGCCATCCCATCTCCACTGTGAACCAAAGCAATACGGGCGTTACGAGCCTACGGAGATGTGCTTTCGTAAACAAACCAGTGCGCTGCTCGGTTTCGCTGGTCGCGTCGCAATCGGTGCTGTGAAACGTTTTTGACACCACGAGTGCGACGCGTCGCACAACAAAGGCGAGCGACGTCACCAGCGGCGTGGAATACTTTTTCTCAGCTCGTTGAGTCTCGTCGAGTTTGTCGGAGCAAGGCAAACACGTCAACTCTTGTGAAGAGTTTGTGTCTGTCGTACCTGCATCTACCGCACTCTCGCTACTATTCCCCCCCATCCCAAGCGCGTACGCCGTGACCATTGCCATGGCGCATGATTTCTGCGTCAAAACGCTGGTCCAGTACGGGGCGGTGCACCACGGGCATCGCGGCCCGCCGTTAAGGTTGTGCGCGTTGCACCGCGACCAACCCCCCATCCACGGGAACGTGCACTGACACCGCATCACCGCGCCGCACAGGAAGTCGTGTCCGACGAACATCACGCCCCACGCTATGGTGGTGTACAGAGCTACGTCCACCAGGTACAGGGCTTTGGAGGGAGGGAAGGAGTAGTTGGTGGTGGCGTGTTTTTTATTCATCGACAACACCATCCCGGTCGTTCCATCGCTCTTCTCGAGATCGGGCAGTGCCATGGATGACTCGGTGGATACCAGCGAGGCTCTTTCTGCTTTGTCCGCTTCGTTTGATTCGTATACACTGTCGTCGTATGCGCTGTCGTCGCTGCCGTTCAAAGTGTCATCGCTCACGACGTGTCGTCGCCGGCGCCGCGTCGTGCTCGCTCTGTGATGCACCACCGTAAGAACCACGAACACACACGAAGCCGCCGTCAGCGCCACGTCAACCGCGCCGCTCAAACTGCGCTGCGCCTCCGAACGCCAACTTGCGCCGTGGAGATCCACCATACCACCCTGGGTATCGCCAGGTTAAGGGCGCCCTGTTTGCCTCAAGGGTCTCGCCAGGTTAGGGGCGCCCTTGAGTGATCGATCAACGCCAAGTTGATAGGACAACTTTTGGCCGCAAAAAGGGCCTCGGAAAAAGCAAAAAGCGTTTCTGCAATTTTTACAGCATGTGAGCGTTTGACACTGTGCTACTCACTCCCC
>TARA_B110000977_G_scaffold37820_1_pt1 | contig 19003 bp, 21 predicted proteins | sample TARA_B110000977 | Tara Oceans TARA_B110000977 (sample SAMEA4397798) | marine metagenome | biome: Polar Biome; feature: [SRF] surface water layer (ENVO:00010504); material: water (ENVO:00002006), including particulate matter (ENVO:01000060) such as... | depth 5 m | reverse complement strand
TCTGAAGTTCGGGCACTGCGAATGGTGTTTCTGAGAAACGCCCTTCTATAGCTTCATCACCGGTGATATTTTTACTTTTTTGTGTGTGTTTCGCAAGAGAAAAAAGTCGAGACCGGGCTCATGACTGAATAGTCACACCCAAAAAGCAAACGTGTCTCGTCGGCCCGTGTTGCATGTCAGTGGTTCACAGTTTTCTCAATCACGGAAATCTGAGGGAATCCGAATTTGTGTATGTCATCATCCACAGCAACCAGACCGACACGCTATTCGAACCTAAAAACAAAAAACAAAATTAATCGTCCCTCCCGTCACACTCTTTGCGCTTCAGAGTGTGTGTAACAAAGGAAGGTGTATCAGCACCGGTTACCCTTGGAGAAATCCGCTAATGCGTTCCTCATGAGCGGAGGTGAGGTGGAGGGACAATCTGTTTTGCCTATGTTGCAGGCGAGAATAAAAAGCCAAATCCAAAAGACCCATCCACGCCAAAAAACGTCAGTTAGAGCTAATACTTTCAATCAACAGCAAGTGCCGCCAAGCCGACCAAGGTTTGGCGACGTCTGACAGGGATAACGTATTATTCATCCCTCGCTTTGGGTATGTGATGAAGGGATCTTTCGGACTGTTTCGATTCTGACTGTTAAGTCATACGCTCATACGGGCGAAGCAAAAATAAAAACATTCCATCCAAAAAACTTAATGCGTAGGAATGTAGTCATCAACAGAAGTGCGCTGGCCACAGCGCGTTCAGCCAGGGATAACAGTTGATCGTCACTCGCATTGGGGGAGTTACTTTTGGAAGACAATGAGGTGTCGGGTTCGGGTCCGTGCGGGGTAGCGGCGGCACTACTTTGCAGACTACTTACCATACATATCCAACTCATTCTTTCGTCATCGCTGAAAGATTTAAGGGATTCCGTGGATCGCGCGCCGGGTAGTTCTTCAGCGGTTTTAACGCTTTTTCCTTAACTGCGATCCAGCGTAGCACCCGCTCATCCGTTCGCATGTCGTGTTTCAGTTCATCAAGAACAGAGGGTGTTACATTGAAACTTATCTGCACCGTGTGCGCTTCGAAGTGCTTTTCGTTCGGAGATTTGAACTCGTAGGCTAAACTTCGTGTGCCGTAGGATGTGATGTCGGTGATGACCCCCCCGGCATCCAACACCCGCGTGCCGGTTCGTTTCAAAATGTCCCCTAGCTGATTCTTAGGCACGCTGCTCTTGACGACCATTAGGAAGTCGTAAAGGACCATGTTGTTTGATCGGGTATATAGCTTGCTTCGCCCCTGCCCCGATCAATGACGATGAGAACCTAGCCCCCCTTGGAAACCCCGTCTCGATGTCGGCGGGTGTATATGACGACTACTACCGTAGACACTGGATGGATAGATACTCGTTCCCTCCAACCACCCGCTTCACTCGTGTCTAGTACTGTCCGCGCCACGCGTGTTTACCCAAACCGGTCGCCCACCACGACACCGCGTGCGACCGGGCGCGTCGAGGTGTGATGGTGGTCACTGCAGGCGGCGCGAGAGGTTCGCCGTCATTTCCATTTTGTTCGTTTCCATCGTTTTCTGTTTTCAAACCTCTCACCCGTCTCTCAGTCGACCTGCGCGCCACGGGGTGACGGTCCGGAACACTCGGTTGCCATGTCTATCATGTCGTACAACGGCGCGGCCATCATCGGTACGTGTTTGTTTTTGGTTAGGGTGAATGCCCATACCGCAATCGATCACCCGAGGTGACTAGATGACTGATGATGCTCCCGTGGATCTTACCGCCCCTCAGATCTGACACGAAGTTGGAGGTCGATCTGTCATGCGGTTTCGAGACTGAATGCCCCTACGAGTACCCCACTGCCATTCAGTCTCGAAAGCCCTCGACCGACACGTACTGATGGACAGCACACCCACGCCACGACCACCTCTCACAACCCACCACCCACCGCTGACCGTGCCTCCCCACCCCTCATCGACGCGATCTCGTTTCCAAAATACTGAAAAATTACCATTCAACTCTCATTTCAATCACCCAATCAACGCAGCGATGGTCGGCAAGAACTGCGTCGCCATCGCGAGCGACCTGCGTTTCGGAATTAACCAGCAACAGACCACCGCGGTGGATATGAAGAAGATTCACAAGATTCACGATCACCTTTATGTCGGGTTGAGTGGATTGGCTACCGACCAAATGACCCTGGCGCAAAAGTTCAAGTTCAGACACAACCTTTACAAGTTGAGGGAAAACCGAAACATGAAACCCGAAACGTTCGCGCACGTAGTTTCCAACGTGCTGTATGAAAAGCGGTTCGGGCCGTACTACGCGGAGCCTGTTGTGGCAGGTTTGGACCCGGAAACTGGTGTGCCGTTCATCACCGGGATGGATTTAATAGGCGCCATGGCGCCCACAACAAACTTCGTGGTGTGCGGGAACAACGAAGAGTCACTGTTTGGGGTTTGCGAATCAATGTACAAAGAAGATCTGGAGCCGGAGGAGCTGTTCGAAGTGATTGCGCAGTGCCTGTTGGCGGGGGTCAACAGGGACTGCCTTTCGGGCTGGGGGGGAGTGGTGCACGTCATCTCGAAAGACAAATTAATTACCAGAACTTTGAAGGGGCGCATGGATTAATGGGAACGAAGCGCGAATAGTTCAAGGGTAGGTCTACTAGTCTACAAAGAATGCACATACATAACAAGCATCTGCGCACGTACACGTCATACCCTCCCTGGTACCCTCCCTGTGGACCCTAACCCTTTGACCGCAGAGTTGCCCCCCAGCACGCGCCGCGTGGCTCTCATTGATTCACCCTGCCTTTTTTTGGCTTTGGCAAGTTCTAATTTTCTTTCAGCATCCCGCACTTTACCCTCCAGCTCCCGCGCCAAGTCCTTCACCCTGACGTACTCCCCGACCGGCGGGTTATCCCCACTACTACCAGCCACGTGCAGGTCTTTATTGCTCTTTTTAACCTTCGCGTGGTCCGCCTTGACTTGGATCATCAAAACGTCGAAGCTCAAAATCATAACGCGCTTCGCCGCCATGTCCGCTTTTAGGAATTGCCCCTCGCCGGATTGGTTCTCGAGTTCCAGTTTGCATTTTGATAATTGGTCACCTGCTCTAGACGCGACTGACGCTAACCGTCTCAACTCAGCATTCCTGAGTTCCAACCGTTCGTGTCTTCGATTTCTTTCAATCAACAGCGTCGCGTGATCAACAGCTGTCAAGTGCTCCCCCGCGTGTTCCTTTTGCCGCAACGTCAACTCCAATTGTTTGCATTTCAGCTTTGCGCTGTTCGTCTTCAAATGGAACTGCTCCGCTTCGGCTTTCTTCGACGTCGACAAACTGTCGACGTGCTTCGTCCACCGCTCACTGGAGATTGCCCCGGAAGAGTTCAGGTGCAAATTGCTTTGACTGGCACTTCTTTTCAGGGTCAAGCCTCTTGGATTACCTTTCAAACCGTCGTCGCCGCACACGTCTCTGTCAAACTCGAACATTTCCTTCGTCGTCGATTGTAGCCTCATCTCCGTCTCTTCTACTTTCGCCCTCAACCCGTCCAGCTTCTTCTCACCTTCTGCTAAATCGAGCTCTAGCTCACGCTCTAGGGTTTCTAACTCGGAATTAGCGAGAACTCGCTTTTCCCGTGCGCTCAACATGGCCAACGCCCCGCCTTGTCCTCCTTGATTTTTTCTGCTCTTCTTGCTTCGTCTGCTTTTTCGTGATGCCCCCCCCATCGACTTGCCGCCTCGTGACTTGGCGCCTCGTGAAACCGCCGTGGTAGCCGTGGTGTGCGTGGCGTGCGAGTACACGGAAGCGGTTTCGGACTGGTCGTTTTCGGACTGGTCGAACACGGAACGCGTGTCGTCATCCCGGTCATCCCCGAAGCTGGTGTTCATTGCTCCTTCCGTCCCCACCCGGGGGGAAAGCCGGCTTAAATGCGCGGTCAAGAGATCGCGAGCCGCGCGTAAGCGGTCGCACTCAGAGGCGAGCGCATCCGCTGTGACTCTTCGTTTCGCGACTTCGGCATCGTCCGCGGTGGGCGGTGTGGTCATCGGAATGTGCCGAGGACCCTCCGACCCGTCACCCACGCGCGTGCGAATCTAAAACGGGATTGAGAATCTGACTTTGCTTTGCTCCAAAAGCAAATTTTCTCGGGCCAGCCAAAAAGCGCGTTCCCTCCACGGACTTCGCACAGCTCCGATGTCCCACCTCGCGGCGACCACCACTCAAGTGGTCACACTCGGTTGCCCGCGGAAGCCTTCCACCACGAACGCGTGCACTTCACACAAATCAAACGCCTTGACCTTACATCCTCGACCCAGAGGCGCAGGTGTGTTTCGAGGACGTCACCCAAAGTCCGTCAGATCTCTGACGTCATCCGCGATGGCAACTACAGACACCCCCGGCACTGGCATGACCGACATCGAGCGCTACCTGTTCGACCTGAACGGCTTTCTAGTCGTGCGCAACGTGTTCACCCCCGAAGAAATAGCCACCGCAAACGCCGCAATCGACAAAAGGTCATCCTCCATCGTAGAAAGAAAGGGAGACTTGAGGCTGGGAGGGGAAAAAGGTGACGCGTTAGCAGGTGATGGAGTAACAGGCAGGGAAGACCTAGGCGGCATGCTAGGCTGGAACCCGAAGGAAGACAGAGACGTGTTCAGGTCAGTCCTGACACATCCAAAATTGGTACCTTACTACCACGAACTCGTCGGCAAGGGATACCGAATGGACCACTTACCGTTACTGATCCAGCAAAACCCGGGCGCGGACGGGTTTGTTTTTCACGGCGGAAAAATGAATGACGACGGAACGTGGTGCGACGACTTGGCGTACACCTGGAGCAATGGGAAGATATACAACCGGCTGTTAGCGGTGTCCATGGCGCTGACTGAAACGAAACCAGGTGACGGGGGGTTCTGCGTGATTCGAGGGAGCCACAAAGCGAACTTGCCGTGCCCGCCGGCGGTACAGAAGCACGAAGAGTGCCAAGAGTTTGTAGAAAATCCTGCATTACGTCCAGGTGACGTTCTTCTGTTCTCTGAAGCCACTACGCACGGCACGTTGCCTTGGAGTGGGGGGCACACTCGCAGGTCTTGTTTGTACCGCTTCGCGCCCGCTACTAGCGCGTACGGCAGGGCGTACATGACTGGGGCACAGCCGAGCTGGCCGGAAGATATGATCGATGATTTGACCGAGGCTGAAAAATCCGTATTGGAAGCCCCGTATCATCCCCGCCTGGACCGCCCGTCACTGGAACAAAACGGGGAAATTCACGTAACCAGCCGCGCGGACTTTAAAAAGGAACACGACGCGAAAGTGTTCGGGAGCAAGTACTTTTAATGGAGTATTAGGGTAAAGACATCACAAGCATCCGTAACTCTCAATCTCTCGCGTTCTCATTCTCTCCCATCTTACGCCAGCACGGTGGTGGCTTCCCACTCCCCCCCCGCCTTCACGGTGGTCTCGGCGCACGTCGCGTTCTCGACGCACACGAACTCTTTGTAACAAGCCTCCATGTCCGTCCACGGCGACCACACCACGGCGTCTTTCCACCCCCCGGAGCCGCTGACGGTGACGGTTTCGCCGCCGCCGACGGCGACGCTGATGTCGGTGGGCACGTCGTAGTAAACGGAGTCGACCGGTCCAGAGATGGTGATCTCACCATCCACCTTGCCCTCCTTCTCCGCGAGCCGGTCCATGGACTTGCACCCCTCGAGTCCCGAAACTGCAACCTCGTCAATCGCGGCGGCCATGTAGGTGTGGAACGATCCGGTGAATGTGAAATCTTCCTTGCCCGTGTTTTTCACCTTCATCGTGGCATTCAGTTTGCCATCCGATAACGTGATGGTTTGCGTCACCACGAATGCCTTGTCCCACATCGATTTGGTGTAGTCGTTTGGCGTGAGGGTCATCTCGATTGAGGGTGCGTCGCCTTCCGTTTTCCCGGTCAAAGCCCAATCCACGTTCCGCGCGAATCCGTGAACCTGGATCGCACCAGGGCCGAACTGGGGCCAGCAGTGGGGAAGGCCGCCCGAGATTGGCTTGGATTTGTCGAACACGGCGTCGGGGCGGACGTACAGGACGTCCCTTCCGGACTTGACGAAAGAAGTCACGACGCCGCCGAACAGGTACGCCTCCGCGGTGTCGCCGTTCTTGGACGTGAGGCGCACGGCGGGCAGATCGCCCATGCCCTTGAACTCTTCCACGGAGGCAGCCGCGTTGACGCGGACGACGCCGCGAGTGGCCTTGCGAGCCGTGGTGCGGCGAGCGGTGGGTGCGCGGAGCGCGGGGGCGACGAAAGAGGCGGAGCAGGAAGCCATTGTTGTATGTGGAGACTTTGACAGTGCGACAAAGAGTGACCCGCGGTGTCGGAGCCCGATCGCGTGACAAACTGAAAGCTGGCAATGGATACCGGAACTGGTAAATACGGTTAGACCATGAACAGACCGCCACGGCGAGGGACATCTCAGATCACGCGCCAAGTGGCGATAATATTATCCAAACCAAACGAGCCACAAACAAGGGGTCTTCGGATTGGTCTCGGTGATACTCGATACCCCCCACCCACCTTCCCCCTTTCATTCTTCGCTCGCGTCGAAATACACACACACACACACACAACAATGTTCGCCGTTGCCAACACCACTGCTCTTACCGTGCGCGCCAAGGCCCCCGTCAAGGCCCGCCGCACCACCGTCGCCCGCGCCTCCCTGGTGACTGACGCCAAGAAGGCTGTCGCGAAGGCCTCCAAGGTTGCGCTCGTCGCGTCCACCACCCTCCTCCCCGCCGCGGCTGCGCTCGCCGAGGAAGAGGTCATCCCCATCGACCTCAAGCTCGCGGTTGGGTTCACCGTTGCCCTGGGCATCGCCGCGTTCTCCACCCTCCCCGAGCCCGAAAGCTCCAAGCACGGCGGCGATCACTAAGCACTGAAGGACGGTCGAGTGCGAATTCCAGCCGTCATGGGAAATATTAAGATGGGCGTGCATGGGAGTGGGGAGTAGCGTAGTCTGTAACCGACACACCGAATCCCTTGATCGAAGTCACACATATTTCGTCTCGTATCGTCTCACATCGAACATCTCCCAGTTTTTGCATCCCTCTTGCCCGGGCTGGAAGCTGCAAAACCAACGAACCTCTCTGCGATCATCTCGATTTTTCCAAAAAGAGCGACTAGAAACAACTGATGAAGGTGCGACAAAAAAGAGAGAAAACACTTCACTATTACAACCCCGGCGGTCCTTTCCTTTGGCGTTTCGCGGCTGGCCCCAGACCCGGGGGAAGCCCTGGAGGCCCCCCTGGCGGCGCCGAGGGTCTTCCCGGCGGAGGCGCCGGTGGAGGTGCTCCCCGAGGCGCACCAGGTGGAGGCGCGGGGGGCGGCGCGGGCGGAGGCACGTTTCGCGGCGCGCCCGGAGGCGGAGCGGGAGGAGGCGCCCTACCTTGTCCCGGTCCGAACCCCGGGAACCCCTGTGGCGCCCCCCCCGGTCGTCGTCCGCCTTGCGTGCTCCGCCCCCCTTGTGCCGCTCGTGCCTGCTCCTGCGCCTGCATCTGCGCCTCTATCAACGCCTGTTCCGCAAGCGCGGCGGGCCCCGTGCGCACAGAAGTGTCCCTGGGAACTTCACCCGGTCGGTTACGGCACCAAAACTTCGAAGTGTTGTCGTTGCTCCCCGAGCAAAGAATGTGCCCCGCTGGGTGCCAGGCGAGGGACCAGATAGCCGCCTCATGACCGCCTCTTATCTCAGCACAAGGCCCTGTGCTTTCGCTGTGCGCTTGTCTTTTCGAATTATTTCCGTCCTCGTCCTCGTCGTCATCCGCGCCCCGGCCGACGATCCAGTACAAGATCGTTCCGTCGAATCCGCCCGAGGTGAGCAAAGTCTCGTGGTGCGGGTGCCACGTCACGGATGTGATTTCCTTCTGGTGCCCCCGGAACGTGTCTACTTCTCGTAGCGTTCGTATGTCGAAAACTTTCAGTTGTTGCCCTCTGCACCCACTCGCCAGCCAGTTGCCATTCGCGTTCCATTTCAAACACCCTACCTGGTTCTTGTGCGCGTGGATAGTAGCGGCGGCTTTTCCGGATTTGGCGTCCCACAACTTCACGAGAGAGTCCTTGCCTCCTGACGCTAAAAGAGCTGATCTAGGATGCCAATCCACGCACTTCACGTCCCCCCCATGGCCTGACAGCGTTGACACGCACTGCGCTCGGGCAAAATCAAAAACCTTGACAGTCGTGTCGTCGGAACACGATGTGAATTTTAAATCGCTGGGCGAAAACGCCAACCCCCGGACCGGCTCCGTGTGCGCGTTGTCGATTGACTTTAAATTGTTAAGGTTCGTCTGCCAGTACTTGATGCACCCCGCGTCGTCGCCTGAGAGGAACCAATTTTCATTATGCGCGAACGTGCACGTCCTGATAGCACAATTGTGCGCCTGAAGAATGGTTTCGAAATTAAAACTCGCGCCGTTCCACATGGTGAACTCGCCGTTGACGCTGCAGGTCAAAAGTCTGTTTCAAACGTATGGAGGGTTAGTCACGGAGGATGTAGGGAGGTGGTTAGTGGGATTAGTAGGGGTAGTAGACGTCAACGGTTCGAATTCATACGGTGCACCAGAAGAGACTCCTCCTGTATGCGCAAACAGTCATATCCCCAAACGTACCTTCTTCCGTCGGGGGTGAATAACACGCAATTGATGCCGGTGCGGATTTTGTTCGTGCTCACGTGTACGAACTTCGTGGCGAAGCTAGTTGCTGGTGTGTGGGGGTACGCGGACGGGGGGAGGAAGTCTAACATGGCGCCTGAAGTGGGCTGGAGCATCTCGTTGTCCCACGGGTGCTTTTGGTACACGCGCGACTGTTTTTTGAGAGAAAAAGGTTTTCATAAGGCATCGATGAAAAGTTGGCGGGATGAGATGATGGTCAGCTATGCGTTGAGATGTATGCGTATGGGTGACGATCGCGGCGACAATATCTGTGCGCATGATGCATTGGTCGCAGTGTCGTGTGCTGTGGTCGCATAAACCCTAAGCGGTCGTCACGGACGAGGCCACGACGTACGTCGGGAGTGCCAAAACAAAAGAAATCAGCGCGGGATTCACAGATCGGGCCCGTACCTCTATGTGTCGCACCGTGGTGGCGGTGTAGTCCACGGTTCTGCGCTGCACGGGCTTCCTACCCTGCCCCTGCGCACCGCGGAACGCATCCGCCTCGCCGTCTACGTAGACGTAGGTGGACATGCCGCCCTTCCCTATCTCCGGGCGCCCAGGAAAGTGAAATCAAAACGAGAAAAGGCGGGTTTTAAAGGCTCGAAAATACAAATGAAAAAACATGAGTAGACGCTGATGGTGTGAACCGACAGAGCAGCTGGCGACAGCCACCAAAAGAGACGAGAAACACAACAATAGAGAACCCTTATGGAATACTAAATGAATCGTGATTACAACGCTCAACTCACGCTGTGGCGGGCGCCTCCGCTTCCGCCGCTGCGGCTTCCGCCTCCGCCGCCGCCGCCGCTTCAACCTCGGCGGCTTCCACTGAGACTTTGTTGTGCGCGATCATGCGGTTGAGGCATGCGACGTAGGCTCTGGTGCTTGACACGACGATATCCGTGTCCGCCCCCGTGGCGGTGAAGTTCCTGGCAACTGCGGTGCCGGTCTGCGCGTTTTCCTTAATCATTGAGGATCCACCCGACAACGGCGGGTCGGGTCGGATGGAAACCCGCGTCTGCGCCAGCGATTCGATCCCCTCGACCACAGCCGTGACACTGTACTCCACCAGCTCGACGTTCACGCGAACCAGCTCATCAACCGCTTTATACGCCGCATCTACAGGGCCTGATCCCACTCTGCTCGCCACCCTCGTCATGGCATCCGGACCAGTCATCTTCACCGTCGCGGTGGGTAATCCCATGGTGCCGCACACCACCTGCACGTCGTCCAGTTTCCAAGAAACCACCTCTTCGGACGAACCAGGTTGCGAGGTAGCCAAAGCGATAATCTCGTCGTCATCCACCCCCCCTGTTTTCTGCTCAGCCACTAACTTGAACCGCGTAAACATGTCATTCAGCGCGTCGCCTTCCATGGGGAACCCGAGCTGGATCAATTTCGAGGAAAGCGCGTGCCGCCCGCTGTGCTTCCCCATCACCACCCCCACCGAATCTTCCCCCCGGAAATACCCAATCGTCTCGGGCGCGATGATTTCGTACGTTTTCTTGTTCTTCAACATCCCGTCCTGGTGGATACCGGATTCGTGCGCGAACGCGTTGGCGCCTACGATGGCTTTGTGAGGCTGCACCGCCATGCCGGAGAAATCCTTGACCATCTTACTCGCGGGATAGATGTACACGGGGTTGATTCCGGTGTATGCGTTGTGTCCTCCGAAGAACTGCTTTTCTTGTCCGCGCATCCAGATCGCCATCGCGACCTCTTCCAACGACGCGTTCCCGGCGCGTTCGCCGATGCCGTTGATCGTGCACTCCACTTGCCGCGCGCCGTTCGCGACACCGGCTAGGGAATTCGCGGTGGACAGACCGAGGTCGTTTTGGCAATGCGTACTGATCACGTATTGACCCGGGACGTTCTCCTTGATACCCGCAATCAGGGTGCCGAACTCCTGGGGAAGGCAGATACCTACCGTGTCCGGGATGTTCAGCGTTGTAGCGCCGGCCTCTACGACTGCGGTGAGAATACGGTGTAAGAATTCAGGCTCCGAACGCCCCGCGTCTTCGGGCGAAAACTCAATGTCGTCGCACCCCAAGCTCTTGGCGTACTTCACCGCGTCCACCGCGATTTGCACAACCTCATCCGGGGTTTTCTTCAACTTGTCCTCCATGTGGATCTTCGACGTGGCGATGAAGGTGTGGATCCTTGGGCGTAGGGCGTGGCGGACGCCTTCCCACGACGCGTCAATGTCTTTTTTGTTCGCCCTCGACAGACCGCAAATCACGGGCACATAACCATCAGCAAAAGGTTCGTTGCCCACCTTCTTGGCGATGTTACGCACGGCTTCCAGGTCATCGGGGGACGCGATGGGGAAGCCGGCCTCGATGATGTCGACGCCTAGTTTAGCGAGATTACGCGCGATGTCGAGCTTCTCCTTGGAGGTTAGGGTGGCGCCTGATGGATTTTTGGAAATTTATATTGATGTGAAAAAGGTCAGTGATGAGGGTTTATTAACAAGTTAATGGTGGTCGGGTTTTGACGCGTGCTTTGATCTCCATGATCATCGATGCCTGACACGTACCTGGACTCTGCTCTCCGTCTCTTAAAGTGGTGTCGAACACCCGCACGTAGTTCGCATCGTCGATCTTGTTCGGGATGTACTCCGGTCGGGGGGCGCGCACGACCTCGGCGTCCGTTGGGGCGCCACCGCCCGTGGAACTCACAATCACGCCCCGGCCGCCGAGACGCGTTTGTGTTTTACCACCCGCCGCCCGGGTAGCGCGTGTGTTGGCGCGTCTGATCGCGGCATGAGCGGCGATGTGCGCGACCGCGGCGGTGCTCTGCGCGGTCATCGTTTAGGTGACGGACGAAAAGGAACTCGACCCGTGAAAACCGCAGGCGGGCGAGGGATCCCGCAGACGCGCGCGTTTTAGTGAATGATTTAGAGAGCGCCGTCGTGAAGAAAACAGAGATTGATCACGTCCGAGTGGCTCGGCTGGGAGATCGAATAGAAAAGAGTCTGACTCAAGAAACAGGGTTTAAATCGCTCGATGTGGATAAGAGAGCTTTTGGTTTTTTCGATCCAAGCTCTTCACAAAAATAAAAAATTCTACGTCGGCGGCATGCTCAACCCCACGCCTTGTTTCCTGTTCCCGTCCGGGACGTTTTCGGGACCTGAACCGCCAGAACTCGAACCGTCACCACCCGGGGGGCCTCCCCCCCACCCATCATTCCTAGTCACCAATTCCCGTAATCGAGAAAGAACCGTCGCCGCGCCCTTGCCCACGCCGACGCCATTTTTCGTGCGCTCCGCGCCTGAGATTAAATCATCGACGGTGATTATTTCCCTGTCATCCCGAGCAGCTAAAAGGCAGGCTTCGTTCACTACGTTCGCCAGCTCCGCGCCCGTGAAGCCAGGGGTGATGCGTGCAATCGCGTCGACTGTGATTTCTAGGCTCTCGAAGGTTTCTACACCTCGTAGATGCACCTTCATGATTTGCACCCTTCCGTTGAAGTCAGGCGGGCCGACAAACACGCGTCTGGTTAACCTCCCTGGTCGTAATAAAGCCGGGTCCAACGCTTCCGCCCTATTAGTAGCCGCGAGCACCAAAACCCCCCCGGGTTTGTTGAACCCGTCCATCTCGACGAGCATCTGGTTTAAAGTCTGGTCGCGTTCTTCGTTTAAACCGGCGCCTCTGCGCGCGCCGATCGCATCCAGCTCGTCGATGAAAATCACAGCGGGTGAAGCTTTCCGGGCTTCGCCAAACAACTCCCGGACTCGCGCGGCGCCTCGTCCAACGAACAGCTCAACGAACTCAGAAGCGGCGACTGAAAAGAAAGGCACGTTAGCCTCCCCTGCAACGGCTTTGGCGAGTAAAGTTTTGCCCGTACCAGGCGGTCCTACAAGCAAACACCCAGTAGGAAGTCGATTCCGCACGCCTTTGTATTTATCCGCGCTCTTTAGCATCTCGACCAACTCCACCAATTCCGCCTTCGCTTCATCTACGCCCGCGACGTCCGCGAACGTCACACGCTGCGCATCATCCACCTGCCCCCTCGATTTCGCCTTCTTCGCCGCATCTCCGCCGTTCTGTTTGTTCGCCATGTTGCGCATGATGAAGTATAGGGGGATTAATGGGGTCCAAAGCGCCATCGCGGTCAACGCGCCTTTTGATAAATAACTCGAAGGCGGCGCGGCGATTGATCCGAAATCAACGCCCGCCGATTCCATGCGGCCCATGAGTTTTTCATCCGGAATGCGCTTCGTAGCCAGAATGGTGCCTTTTTCTTTAGTAGAGATAGTAGCAGTACTAGTAGCGGCCGGGATTGTTTTACCAGTAGCAGTTGTTTTACCCGGTGCACTGGAGCTAACCCCGGGTTGCAGCTCGTACAAAATCCGGCTCGTGCCTTCCTCGAACCGAACTTGTTTCACTTTTTTTAAGGAGAGGTCTTTGATGAACGAGCTGTATAAAACGGAAACAGGGGCGCTTGCTTTCAAAGCGGTTCTCTTGGCCAACCCCGCTTTCACGGTGACCGCGCCTGATAAAACCACGAATACGGTGAACACCGTGATGAAGGCTTTCGACGCGAACAGCCCCTTAAAAAACTTAACCGACCACCCCGTGGTGAGTAGGAAATACAGTTTCATTTTGAGCAGAAATCTGCGCCACGGGCCGAGAGGTTGGCGACTATTTTGTTTGTTGCTGGTGGAGCTGCTACTGGTGGTGGTGGATGCTTCACTGGATGTAGCGCTAGAAGATGCGTTCGCAGGCACCTCTGAAGATGTGTCTGTATCTGCGTCCCCATTCATCTCTCCGTCCTCTTTAAATGGAGGGGTGGACACCACCGGGTCCGACCTTACTTGTCTCTCCAGCTGCTCCACCTCGCCTGGGGCGGCGCGGAGACGTGTGGTGCGTAGAGCTGCACCCCATCTGCCGTCCAACGAGCCGATAGCAACTCGTGAATTCACACCGAACGCGAACGTTCGAGTGTCACACTTAACACGACGACGCACCACTACTCGGCTCGAAGGCCACGTCGTCGCCATTTTCATCTTCGTCGCCGCGCCGTCTCTACGCGCGGTGACCACTCCGGCGGTGACCGGACCCGCAGCACCCATCGCACACATCGCCACCCCGTTCATCTCGAACTACCCGAACACACCCACGAGTTTGCGAACCCTACCCGTACGGAGTGTCGCCCCGCGTGGGGGAGTATGGGCACGAGGCTCTACTAGCGAGATTTTCAGTTGCGTTCTCATCCGTCCAATCGACGTGGCGATATCGACTAGAAAGCTAAAAACATGGTCTATTCCTGAGTCAATGCTCCATTCAAATGTGCTCGCGAAATTTTGGAATCACTTTTTCATTGGAGTCGGAAAAACGCGAAAGGTCGCAGCTTTTTGGATTGCAATCGCGAGGGTTACACGTTCACTTCCCCACACGCCTATGGCCCTTACCGTCGATTGTTCGACTGTCACGGCTGACAGCACTTTCACACGCGTCACCACGCACACCAAGGCCCGTCGCGTCGCAGGCTCCTCCGCAAACAGCGTCGAGGTATGGGTCACGGCTTGACACCTCCGATTTTGATATTTTCGATTGCACGCGTCAGATTGCGTCTCGTTCGATGCACAGGGTGCCGTCGGACGCACACCCTTCGGGAGTCATGTTTCCGATTCATACTCTAAACGATTTCATCTGACACGCCACCCACCTCTCCATCATCCCCAGGACCTCCGCGTCACCGCCCCCCTTCGTCGCCGACGACACGCCCCTCGCGCTCGTCGCACGAACGCGAATCTGCGCAAAGGCTTCCCGAGCCTCGTGTGCGAAAAACCAGTCACGCGTACGCCGACCATTTCCCCCCCCGCGGTCAAGCAGCTCCAACCTAAACTCACGAGCGGTGTTACATACGCCGTCGTAGTGAAAGTCGACCCTCAAAGGTTCCTAAAACTCAAACCGAAAGTAAGACAACTCCGGTTGTTAGGCTCGGTTGCGAAACGTTTCGCTCATTGCTTTTCGGACGTTAACTTCAACCAACGATGCATCTCGCCCCCCGTGAGATCGACAAGCTCGCGCTTCACGCGGCTGGGTCTTTGGCCCAGAAGCGCATCGCAAGGGGAGTTCGCCTCAACCTCCCAGAAGCCACCGCGCTCGTGGCGACTGTTTTACTGGAGCTCATTAGAGACGGGACGGACGGCAAAAACCACGGCGTTTCCGACCTCATGGACCTCGGGCGGCGCATTCTTGGCAAAAGGCACGTGCTCCCCGCAGTGCCCTCCGTTCTCGTCGAAGTTCAGGTCGAAGGCACGTTCCTGGACGGCACGAAGCTCGTCACGATCCACGACCCGATCGCGACGGACGACGGGGACCTCGCGTTGGCGCTGTACGGCAGCGGACTCGCCGTGCCGAAACAATCAATCTTCCCGGCAGCCGCGTCTGGGACGCCGAGCGGCAAGAAGCGAAAAGCGGATGATACAACCGATGGGTCAGCATCTACCGCTGTCGTCGTCCGCACTCCTGGTGAGGTTTTCCCCGTTACCGGCCACGATATCGTGTTGAACTCTGGGCGACCTTGTGTCGGCGTCCCCGTTACGAACACCGGTGACCGCCCAATCCAGGTCGGGAGCCACTACCACTTCGCGGAAACCAACGGTTTGTTGCGCTTCGACCGGGAGGTGTCCATTGGTTTACGACTGAATGTGCCCGCCGGCACCGCGGTTCGCTTCGAACCTGGTGAAACCAAAACCATACCGCTCGTGCCTATTGCCGGCAATAAAATCGTCAAAGGCGGGAACAACCTCATCGACGGGAAAGTTGCGGGCGCCGACGTTACCGCGATTATGGCAAAGATGGCCGCGGGTGGATTCTTGCACCAACCTTTGCCCACACCCCCCACAACGTTACCCCCGGTCACGATTTCTCGAAACAAGTACGTCTCCATGTACGGCCCCACGGTTGGCGATCAAATCCGCCTGGGCGACACCAACTTGTTTGTCCAAGTCGAGAAGGACTACACCGTGTATGGGGATGAATGTAAGTTCGGCGGAGGCAAGACGTTGCGCGAAGGTATGGGGCAACAGTCTGGAGTGGCTTCGGAACATACGTTGGACACCGTGATCACCAACGCCCTAATCATCGACTACACCGGCATCATAAAAGCCGATGTTGGGATTAAGAACAACCTTATCGTTGGCGTGGGGAAGGCGGGTAACCCGGATGTTATGGAGGGGGTTACGCCCGGTCTCGTAGTCGGAGTGAACACCGAAGCGATCGCGGGTGAGGGACTTATTCTCACCGCGGGCGGTCTCGATACGCACATCCACTTCATTTGTCCCCAGATCGCGACTGAAGCCGTGGCGTCAGGGTTGACCACCCTGTTAGGAGGCGGTACTGGGCCTGCGTCAGGATCGTGCGCCACCACGTGCACCCCCTCCCCCAACCACGTCGCGATGATGTTGAAGTCTTCAGACGCGTTTCCTCTTAACTTCGCGTTCACGGGCAAAGGCAACACGGCGAAACCGGAGGGACTTCAAGACATAATCGACGCCGGTGCCGTGGGTATGAAGCTTCACGAGGACTGGGGCACCACGCCCGCGGCGATTGATTGCTGTCTCACGGTGGCTGAGAAAAACGACGTCGCCGTCACGATTCACACCGACACGTTAAACGAATCGTGTTGCGTCGAAAAGTCAGTACAGGCGTTCAAGGGCCGAACGATCCACACGTACCACAGTGAAGGGGCGGGCGGGGGGCACGCGCCTGATATTATCAAGATCTGCGGAGAGAAGGAAGTGCTGCCATCGTCCACGAACCCCACGCGGCCGTACACCGTGAACACGGTGGACGAGCATTTAGACATGTTAATGGTGTGCCACCACCTGGATAACTCGATTCCTGAAGACGTGGCGTTCGCAGAGTCCCGGATACGAGCCGAGACAATCGCGGCGGAGGACATTCTTCACGACCTTGGGGCGATTTCGATTATGAGTTCTGATTCTCAAGCCATGGGACGAGTCGGAGAATCCATCACGCGAACCTGGGTAAGTTTTTTTTCTTTTTCATCTCCTGACTGTTCGCGAAGTAATTCATCAGATTGTTTACCCATACATCGCCCCTACAATAAACTGACATCTTTCCAAAAACACTTCAGCAAACCGCGGCTAAAAACAAAGCGCAACGCGGCGTTTTGCAATCGCCGGCGGCTATGGGCAAACAGTCTTACGCTGATAACTTCCGAGTCAAGCGGTACATCGCGAAGTACACGATCAACCCCGCGATCGCGCACGGGATGAGTCATTTAGTTGGGAGTATCGAACCCGGAAAGCTAGCTGATTTGGTGCTCTGGAAACCGGCTTGGTTCGGGTCGAAGCCCGAAATCGTGTTGAAAGGAGGTCAAATTGCGTGGGCACAGATGGGCGACCCCAACGCGTCAATTCCCACACCCGAGCCGGTCATAATGCGCCCGATGTGGGCGGCGACAAACCCGGGGAACACGTGCGTTGCGTTTGTCAGTAAGGCGTGTGTTGATTCTGGCATCGCGAAGTCGTACAACCTACAGAAACGCGTCGAGCCCGTGGTGAAGTGCCGCGGCCTCACGAAGCTGGACATGAAGCTCAACGACTCGCTTCCCGTCATCGAAGTCGACCCGGAAACCTATGTAGTGACCGCGGACGGCGTCGCGCTGAAGTGCGAACCCGCAGAGACGTTACCGTTAACGCAAAACTACCAGCTGTTTTAGTAAGGCTGTTGATGTTGGTAAGGGACACGCAGTAAAGTACGAGTAAAGTAAAGTAATAGTAAAGTAAGTACGAATAAAAACGACGAATAAGATGAAGAACCAGACCCGCAGTAAAAAGAGAGGACGCCTGGAGGAGGACAACACGCAAGACTCAGACTCAGAAGTCTGCGAGTTCGGAAGTTGGTCCACGTGGCAGCTGATCGACCCTCTTTTGCCCACGGGCGGGTTCGCGCACTCGGGCGGGCTGGAAGCGGCGGCGAACTGCGGCGTCGTGGCCGGGGGCGACACTCGAGCGGAGCGAAGAGGAGACGTCGAGGTGGGCTGGGACGTCTCTACGTTCGCGAAGGAATCCGTTGCAAACGCGATTTCAGTCAACGCACCGTTCATTGAAGCGTCTAGGGTGGTGTTTCTTGAGCTCCGGAAAGACTTGGGAGGTTTGAATCCAGGTGAAGATGACTCCTCTACCGCGATTGATGTGTTAGTCACCGAAGCGGTCAAACAGTGGACCAAACTCGATCGCCGGTTAGCCTCACGCGTCGTCGGGAACCAAGTTGCGACCAGGGCGTCAACTGCGACTGGCGCGGCGATGTTACGAGCCGCGTCCGCTGCGTTCGGGTGGTCGGAGGATAAGGACGAGGAAACAGAAAATAAACGCTCATCAACAGAGTACGGCTCTTTCTTTTCCAAGCCCCTCACGCAAACGTTCAAAAAACTAAAAGCCGCTTCGCGAAAAGAGTCCGACCGAAATTCAAAACTGCCGGGGGGGCATTTAGCCACGGTTTTCGGTGCCGTCTGTGGCGCCCTAGGGTTTAGTACTAAACACACGGCACGGGTATACACCTACCTCACCCTACGAGACACGTTAAGCGCGGCTACGAGATTGAATTTAATAGGCCCGCTCAAAGCGGCGACAGAGTTACGGCGATGTGTATTTTTCGCAAACGCGGAGGCGGTTAAGATTTGCGATAAATTGATTAAAACGAGACTAAATGCGCAGCGAAAAGGCCAAAACGTTGGGTTACGACTGACTGCTTTAAGTGCTTCTACGTCGCCGCTCGTGGACATCGTGCAAGGGGGGCACGACTTTTTATACTCCAGGCTGTTCAACTCGTGATTTGGAGAGTTAACTTTGAGTTATAAAAATGAGTAGCCGCGCGGCGAAGCGCGCAAAGGCGAGTAAGCCGGTGGAGAAGGTACCTGTCGAAGAAGCCTCTGATGCTTGGGTACAGGACCTTTGGGGGACCAGTGCTGTTGAGAAGGCTACTAACACCAATGAAAGTACCAATAATTTACACGACTTGGTGACTGCCGACTGCGCCGCGCGCAAAGCCACTGAGTGTGGAATTTTAGAAATTAACCTAAGTGGAGGCGCCGCGAGCGCAACGCGTCTCTACCACAAGTACCCACTGCGGTTGCTGTGCCCGAAGCGAGTTGTGGACGGAACGAAGTACCCGGACGCGTCGGATAACAGCGTGTGGTGCTACCAGGTGAGTTTCGGGGGGGGGCTAGTTGCGGGGGACAGGGTGGGGATGACCGTCGACGTGAATGAGAATTTATGTTGTGTCCTCGCCACGCAGGGAACGAACAAGGTGTACAAACATCTAAGTCCGGGGTCT
>TARA_B110000977_G_scaffold120095_1_pt1 | contig 19011 bp, 13 predicted proteins | sample TARA_B110000977 | Tara Oceans TARA_B110000977 (sample SAMEA4397798) | marine metagenome | biome: Polar Biome; feature: [SRF] surface water layer (ENVO:00010504); material: water (ENVO:00002006), including particulate matter (ENVO:01000060) such as... | depth 5 m | reverse complement strand
TTTCTTTTTTGGATTTGATTTGTGTATGCGTCTTTGTGGGATCCAGTAAATCTTCCTCTCGTTTTTTTAACTTCGCCGCCGCTCGCAGCGCTTTCTTGGCTTCCTTCTTCGCGCGCGACTTGCTCATTTCCGCGGCGTCGCCCAATTCACTAGCGTATTTAGTCTTCAACTTATCCGCAATCGCGTTTTGACGGTCTCTCTGTCTTTTTTCCATCTCGGCGACGCCCTCGGGGAGCGGCCCTACGCGGCCTACCGCTCCAAACGGACCGACTCGGCCAAAACCTGTTTTCACGGTGGTGGAATTCGCAGCCGCTCTCGTGGCTCGGTATTCGCTCCGTCGTTCCTCCGCGAACTTAATCCGGTCCACAGTGGACGGATCCGAAACGTCACCCAGCTTTCGAAACGTTAAACTCGCTCTGAAATCAGAAACAGGCGGGACGGCGTGCTCGTACACGTCCGCGGCGTCGCCGCGCAGCGAAACAGCGGAGTTTTTCGGCAAACATATAATCGCTTCTTCGCCTGAACGTTGCGCTGGATCAGACCCTTCCGCGAACACGTCTGAGGGGTCCTTCCCCTCTGGCCACCGCATGCCTCGGCCTGCTGTCATTACTTGCGTGCTCCTTAAACTCACCGTGACGATCGGTCGTTCGAACTGCGGGTTGTCGATGTGCGGCGGGATCCACTGCCCAGGGTTGTATAGGTTGACGGTACATGAATCCGGCAGATGTTTTGTTGACGACGCTAAGGGTTGAGTTATTGATGAGTCATCTTCATCCTTCGCATACACCCCATGCTTCCTCAAGCTCTCCACGACCTCCAGTAATACAACAGGCATGGGCTGCACCACCACATCAGTCTCCACCCGGTTCGAGTGCGTGTACACGCCGAACTGCAACATCTCGCGTGATTGGTTCCGCTGTTTCCACTTGTCCGGGATGGGCGCGTACGTGTTGCCGGTCAGGTTGCCGTTTCTGCCTTGTTCCAAAGTCTGTAAAAGCCACTCAAATACCTTGTCGTGCTGTGCATCAGTGAGGACGTTTTCGTACACTTTTAGGCCGGGCACACCGTGGGGGGAAGGTACGTGCAGTGATGTCGTGGTTGGTGGTTCCGCCGCCGCCGCGGATCTCACACTCGCGCGACTTCCCCCAGGACTGTTTGCCCCTACATCCCGACTCGCATCTTGTATGTTCCCGGGAGACGTCTCCTCCTCCCCCGCGCACGCCTCCTTGCCAGCCTTGTTGCCCATAGTACGCGCGGCGCGCGCACCTAGGTGTGACGGGCGACAGGGAAGAGCCACGACAGATGTACGAGAGTATATTTTAAGCTGACAGGTGCGATTATTGTTTTTTACAATTGGAAGTAATTCCTAAAACCCTCAAACCCCCCTCCCCTACCCTAGAACCTCCTCATATCCTTCGGCGGTATGAAGGGAATGTTGGGATGTGTCTCCTCCGACGCGTCCTCGTCCACTTTCCACATCTTGATTGTTTTATCGGCCTCTACGGTGATGAGGCGCGTGCCCGTTTTGTCAAAAGTAGATGCAAACACTCCAGCTTCGCTCTCCATGCTTCCCGGCTGCACCTTCGACTGGTTCTCCTGGAAGCAGTGCCCGGACTCGTAATCCCAGAACCAAACACTCCCGTTGTCACCGCCTGATACAACAACCCCGTCTTCGTTCACACTCAACGCGTTAACAATAGTCTTTTGTTTCTGCAACATGTTGTGCTTGAACTTCGCGTTGCCGCCGAGGTCGGACGAGAGGCCAAACTTTTTAATATTATCCGCCGACGCGCTGAGCAATGAAAAGTCAGTCGGATGCAAAGCAAGCGCCCGGACACCCTTCTTGTGGTGCGTCAGCGTGTTCGAGCACTTCCCCGCCGCGAGGTCCCACAGCTTTATTGTTGAGTCGTACGAACCAGTCATGACTTGGGGGTTTTCGCGCTGCGACACGATGGCACCCACGGTGTTGTCGTGCCCGGAAAGACACATGGCTTGCGTTTTAGTGCGCATGTCCCACACTCTACAGGCGGAATCACGACCTCCAGTCATCAGCACATCGAGCTCAGGGTGCAGCGCCAGGGAATAAACCCCACTCAAGTGCCCGTGGTAGTGCCGAATCACCTTGTTGTACTCAAGGTCCCAGCACTTGACTTGCTTGTCCAATCCACAACTAAACATGTAAGGATGTCTATCACTCACCGCTAACCCGGTGACTTGCTCTATGTGCCCCGTTAACGTCAACTTGAGCTGCCCGGAGGCTAGGTCCCAGATTTTTATTGTTCTGTCCGCGGAACCCGTGACGAACCACTCGTTGCTGGGGTCGACCGTCACAGAGCGCACCCAGCCCAAGTGCCCGGAAATAACGCGGTACAGTTTCCACGGCGCGTGCCACTTCGGTTTTGGCCATTTGCTGGCTAACCGGGGAATCAACCCGGCGCTCGTTTCGTGGGCCTTTTTGAACTGCGTCAGGACGGTGTTGGGCGCACTACCTGTCGCACCCTTGTTCGCCCCAACAACAGCCAGACCACTCGACATTCCTTTCGCTTTCGCTTTCGCATTGTCGTCGTCGTCGATGGCGTCGATGAGGGATGCGATGTCGGATGGATCGTTCGTCACCGCGTCCAGCCCTGGTATGGCGGAATTGGAAGTGCTGATCGGGTTTGAAGGTCCCGGAACATGTGCGTTCGTCTCCGGAACACGTGTCGTAGTCTCCGGAGACGGTTCTGACTGTTTACCCATACCCGCCGTCCTCTCCGCAAACCCTCGGACGTTCTCGTACTCCCTCATCTTGACTGCCATTTTCAACTTGACCGATTTGTCGTGCTGCGGCACTGACGAGACCCCCAGGTACTCGGATTTGAACATTCCGTGCGTGCGTTTCGCACTTCGCTCCACGAGGGAGCGGATCGTGGTTGTGGCGAGCGCATCGCCAGCCGCCGCGCCGCGATCGGGAGGCGCCATCGGAAAGGTCAGGTCCAGTGCACGGTCCACGAGATTCAACTCACACGAGCTTCGCGTAGTGGTGCGAACGCCGGTCGCCGCCTCTTCAAAAGAAAACTCGCCACCTTTCCCGTCGTACGCCCCGTTACAGACCTCACAACACTCCGCAAACACGACACGAACACACACCGCGCGTCGAACGAGTGACCGAACGGTCGACGGCAATGAGATGAACAACGCCGCCAAACCCTCTGCTGTAAAAATTTAGTGGAAAAAATGAAAATTTTCTTAGGTTATTAGACTGACAATCGAGGGACAAACCACTGATTTTCAGTTTTTGAAACTCAACTTTTGCAAGTGCGCACCATTGTTGGGCGCGTGCGTCTCGGGACACCGCGCGCCAGATGGACGAGGAGGAGGACCTCGCGTCCCAGCTCGGGCCGCGAACGAGCCAGTGCGTAGACTTTCCCCTTTCCGTTCAAGTAGCTGTATGGGCAATCAGTCTGGGAAGCGACACCAGTTTACGATCGGAATTCTTTTTAGGCACCCCACTTGGATTTCACGATCGATTCGTTCTTCCATCGATGGTCACACGTACGGCCTGACTGCCCGCCATACGATTGCCCCCCACATACACAAGTTCTGACCTTCTTTTCACTTCCATTACAAACTAATAGAGTCCCCGACACGGACCTTCAAAAGCTGAAGCGCGCGTACGTCAACGAAAAGTGCGCGCCCGAGATTTTGCCATTCGAGTTTGATCTTTTGCAGCGAGTTACCGAGAGCGTGGATGGGCAGGAGAGCACGGTAGCGGCGAGCCGTGCGAGTGCCACCGCAGGCACCACATCAGCAGCGGATGATCTCACCGCCCACGTGTACCACGCGGAGCTGAACCGGGTAAGGTTTTTGTTGAGAGCGTATTACAGGACTAGATTATTCAAGATTGAGACACATGCTGTGTATGTGTTGAAGGAACCCGAGGTGTTGGAGAAACTGTCAGAACAAGAGAAGGAGTACGCCACGAGTTACGCGAACATCGTGGAGGAGCACTTCGGGAGTTTGTTGGGCCAGATGCCTGAAGGGTACGGCTCCATGTTACAGCAGATCGAAGAGGCGGACGCATCATGGGACATGGTCCCCGAACCCAACTTCGACAAGCACGTGTTCTGCAAGGTCAACGAAGACAGAGGGGACGTGATGCTCGACCCCGATGACCCGGAAAACACAATGGACCTTGAACAAAACGACATTATCATGATACGCTACCGGCTGATTAAGAAACTGATGGAAGAGGAGGTGGTGGACCTGATGTGATAGTTGTGAGGGGTAGTCGTGACATGATATAGTTTTTTGAATGGAATTAATCTTGGAATGGATGCATCGATTGAAATACAACGAGAGCCCTCTTCGTTAAGTGGCTAATACGGACACGCTTTCGGCAGCTTGATTTTCACGTTCTGGCCGTTCAAGTCGAACTTCTTGATCGAGGAGTTGCCCTGGAACAAGTTGTTCCTGTCGTACTTACGCGCCGCTTTCTGCGCGCGCTTTACCATGATTGAGATTTCCAGCCCGACGAACTTGCCGGACGTGTCGAATTTACTCAACCCGCGCTCGCCGGCGCGTGTCTCGGAGAGTCGGACCAAACCTCTTTCTTCGTTGTTCGCCCGGTTCGCGATCAACATAGGCCGCTCATCTTCAGGCCTGTGTCTTTGTTTATAATACCTTCGCAACTCCCTTGGGCCGATTCGTTTTTTAGTCCCGTCGTCGCGCGTGATTATTAATTCGTACCCGTTCTCCGCTAATCTGACTGGGGCGTTGGTCAGGTCAAGCTCCATGCCTTCATTGTCTTCAGAATCGGAATCTGAACCCTCACTCTCACCTTCTGCACCAACATCGTCCATGGCCATGCGGTCCATGCGCGCTAAAACTTCCTGCGCCTCATCGTCATCCATGGACTCCCAGCCGCTTTCGTCGTCTGAATTTTCTTCGTCAAATTGATCATCTTCTTCGTACTCTTCCTCCTCATCGTCTGACACAGCCTCCCCCGCTTTCCACCTCCTTTCCCGTTCCGCCATAGCCTCTTGCGCCGCTCCGATCTCATCCCGGTGGTGTTCTATCCAGGTTTCTATGCGTTTCGCTTTCGCCACGGATTTCGGTTCCACTTCCGGTCGCTTCAAATGCGACCTTCCTGTTTCCTTCTTTGAGTTTTGTTGGTTCGACGCTTGCTGCATCACTCTTAGGAACAAATCCTGCCCAACCACCGGTAACCCCGCAACCTTGCGTTTCAAGTTGTACCGGTGCCAGTCCGACTTGTAGTGCTCCTTTAAAGCGTCCATGGAGGTGAACGCCACGCCGGGGGCGGTGTGGCACGTGAGGGGCTCGTCGTCGTACTCCATCGTGACCAGATTAGAAAGCCCACGCGAGAAAGTGGTTGTTTTCTCTGAGACTCTTGGAGATGCGACTCGAGGCGCACGGGAAGGGGTTGGACCGGGCAATGGACTGCTTCCTTTCGGCAACCCACACGACACAGTAAGGCGTACACTCGAGTCGCAGAGAATGCGTGACTCGGTGCGGCCGTGAATGCCAGAGGTGGTGGGAAGCGCACGACGGGAAGACAACGATTCTCCAAAAATCACACTGGCGGCTGAAAGTCGCTGCGGCGGCGGCGGCTTTCGGAAACTGACTTGTTTTCTCTCTTTCGGCGCCGCCCTCCGCTATCGCTGTCACTCCACACCGCGCCCGTGGGTTAGATTTCGCACCTCACGCGCACCATGGGTAAAAAACAGAGCGGGGCGAAGTCGCCTGGCGGCGGCGCCGGCGCCAGCGGCACGATTTCGAAGAAGCCAACCGGCCATTCAATGAGCACCGTGGGCAGAGGCAAAGGATCCCAAAGCATGCGTTCCGCCGCGACCGTTCGGCGGTTGATGATGTACAAGCAAAAGCCGATCCGGGACAAGAAGGGCAAAATTTTAAAACAGGACCTTCAGAGCAAGGAGCTTCCTTCAACTCGAATCGTCCCTGACCGGCGGTGGTTCGGGAACACGCGTGTTATCGGCCAAAAGGCGCTGGATGAATTCCGAGAAGACATGGCGAACAAAAGCAAAGACGGGTACACGGTGATTATCAAACAGAAAAAGCTCCCGCTTAGTTTACTTGCTGACCCTGAGAAGGGCAGAGTTAGACGAGTCAATCTGTTGGGCACGTCACCTTTCAAGGAAACCTTCTCAGCAGGTAGACGACAGAAGCGGCCTAAATTGCAAACGGATGACTTAGCGGCGTTCACCGCAAGAGCGGCGGCGAGTGGAGATGCGTATGCAGATGGAGTAGCGGCCGGCGTTCTCGCCGATAGAGATTTAGTAGTCGCCACCGACGGCGCCTTGGACGCCGCCAAGGGCAGTTTATTCGAGAAAGGCCAATCTAAACGCATTTGGGGCGAGCTATACAAGGTTGTTGATTCCTCTGATGTGATCGTTCAAGTTTTAGACGCCAGAGACCCGCTAGGCACGCGGTGCCACCATCTAGAGCACCACTTAAAAAAGGACGCCATGAAGCGACACAAGCACGTTATTTTGTTGCTGAATAAGGTTGATTTAGTCCCGGCGTGGGTCACCAAGAGGTGGCTGCACACGCTGTCTAGGGAGTACCCTACACTAGCATTCCATGCGTCTGTGACCAATCCTTTCGGCAAAGGCGCTCTACTGAGTCTTCTTCGACAGTTCAGCCGCCTAAGAATGGACAAGCAGAACGTGAGCGTCGGATTTATCGGATATCCCAATGTGGGCAAGTCCTCCGTCATAAACGCTTTGAGGACGAAAAAAGTGTGCGTCACGGCGCCCATCCCCGGGGAAACCAAAGTGTGGCAGTACGTCAACCTCACGAAACGCATTTTTCTGATTGATTGCCCTGGGGTGGTGTATCATGATACCTCCGATACTGATACCGATGCAGTGCTCAAGGGAGTAGTGCGAGTGAGTTTATTAGAGGACGCTTGGGAGCACATCCCCGACGTCGTGGCACGAGTGAAACCAGATTACTTGAGACGCGCGTATAAGGTGCAAAGCTGGGAGTCGCCTGAGGATTTCCTTCAGCAAGTTGCCCGATTAACTGGTCGTTTACTGAAGGGAGGCGAACCCGACTTAAACACCGCAGCTAAAATGATCCTGTACGACTGGCAACGCGGCCGCATTCCCTTCTTCGCGCCTCCGCCGCAGTTGCCGGAGCACATGAGGGGGCCCGCGGCGTTGCGGCATAATTTACCCGAAGACGCGGCGGACGCGGAGCTCGCCGCTGCGGCGTCGTTCGTGGAGAAAGCGAACGAAGCCGTGAACAGACAAGTCGGTAGACGTATGCCCGCCGCGCATGGCATGTTCGACGAAGACGACCAGAGGGGGGACGATGAGAATGAGGAGGGGGAGGAGGAGGGGGACGACGACGAGGGTGGTGAGTCGGGCGGTGATGAGGACGGGTCGGATGAGGAAGTCGGCTCGGAGGAGGATGACGACGACGTTCCGAACGATGGCGAAGAGGAAGATGAAGAGGGCAACGAAAGCGGTAGCGAGGACGTCCCCTTGTCGGATGACGAGAACGGCGGCCTCGACGACGTGGCTTTGGCCAAGTTCGGCAGCGACGATGAAGATGAGATTGACGCCAAACAAGACGATAGCAGCGGCGACGAATCCGACGGGTACGGCAACGCGGGTCTCTCCTGGGACGCCGTGTTAGCCGACGTCAGAGGTGAAGGGGACAAGGCTACTCCTGCACGAGAAGGAGGTGGCAAAGGCGCCGCGAAGGGCACGATTGGGAAATCAAAGTTCCGACACGATGCGGCGAGGGCGAAGAGCAAGGGGGGTAACAAAGCGCCCCGAGGAACCGTGTCGTTCATGCCAAAAAAAGAAACCGGGGGACGGGATCGATCCAGAGGTGCGGCGCGGAATAGGATGGCGGAAAAGAAGGCAAAGAGGCAGGTAGAAGTGTAATTGAGGTTTGGATTTGTGCCATATCTTTTAATGTATTGATATAAGCTTTTTAGTCGACCTGTACTGTTCTTATAGCACGTCGTCTCACGTCTCACTCCCTTTTACTCCCTTTCCCAAAAATCTCAACTCATAACTACCTCATGTTCGTCTGGTTCTCCGCGGCGTCTCCCACAAGGGGAAGCTTGATGGTCTTTCCCAGTGCGGACGCACCGACGCCAACCACTGACGACAGATACACGTACAGAAACACGGTGTTGAACATCAGCACCTGGGCTTCGAACCCGGGGCCGCCCATCAGGAGGGCGTCGTCGCCGCCGAGGCCGGAAGCGAGTCGCGTCAACACATCCGGTACGATCAAAAGAATATCCAACAACACGGCTTGCTGCGCGTTGTACCTGGTGAAGTATTTCATGTTTTGGTTCTGCACGACGCCCAGGTACAGGCCGAAGAACACCACGATTTGCAGGAAACCTAACCCGTACCACACGTCGATGGCTGGCTTCAACGGGAGCAGCGCCAAGCCGAACAGCGGGAACTGCATGAGTAAGAACTTTGAGTACTTCAACCCGTCCAGCAGCGGTAACAAGTAACTCAGCGCCGCGATTGCGCGTTCGGGAGCCCCGATGTCGCCCTCATCCGCAGATGCACCAGACGAAGCGGCTCTGGTGATGACTTGAGGTTTTTGTTTCTGATCGCCCTCCGCCTTTAGCGCTCTAGCGGCATCCGCCTCCGCCCGCGCATCTCTCAACTCCTTTTCGATTTTCTCCTCCGCTTCCCTTTGCACTCGGAGCTCCTCTTCAGGGTCGATACCGAGAATGGAGCTCAAACTGTCAAGCGTGCCTTCCGCCTTGGTCTTTTCGCTGTCGTCCACGGCTCTGGTGGTGACCGCACCGCGCGTGGACCCCAACCCGACGCGGTTCGATCCAATGGAAAACACGTTCGTTTTGTTAAGAACGGCACGCCGGTTGATGGCCGGGGAAGGTCCTGACGCGCTCTTGGTGACGCGCGCGGCGGTCCTCGTGCCAGTCAGGCGCGCGGTGTAACTGTGGGCGATGGTCGCCATGGTAGTCGCGCCGAAAAGCGCCCCGCAAGTGAGTGCGGATGGTTGTGCGTTGCGATCAGTGGCGTCACTCAACCAACAGAAGTGACGGAGTCAAGTTTCGTTATTGCCAACGTGGCAGTCGTAGGAGCGAGCGAGCGTCGAGACTGCGAGATTCTCTTCTATGGTCTGTGAATGGTCATGGTTGTGGGGGGTGAATTAAGGAGTCATAGACCGTTGATGCGTGGAAAACTCCTCCGGGCAAAAGATTTCGCGGGAGCCACTTGGACCGCGTTTTCTGCTTCTGAATTCTGGCAAGCCATCCACAACGCGACGAGCGCTCGGTGTTGGGACGGATATCCGTGACGTCACAGGGTCTACGTAGGGTAGATAATTCATCACTCGTGCTGCGTCGGTTTGTGTTGTGACGCTTGAAAAACCCGGCCACGATGATCGCCACCGGCGTCAAGGTGCTCGCGGGCACGTTGTTTTGGGAGCTCCAGTTTCAGATCGTGCGCGCGATCTTCGGTGGGTTGCCTTCGAAGACGGAAAAAGAGAGGGCGTTCAAGAAGTGCGCGCCGAGTTACATCGTGTCATACGTGCACGCGTTCTTCCTGGCGTGGGCGGGGTGGCGGATTGTGTACAAGTTAGAATTCAACGCCGATTTGAACCACCAGGGATACCTGTACGCGAGTGATGGGGATCCCAACTTCATCCACTTCGTGGAGCTCACCACGCTAGTGTTCTTCACCTACGTGCTGTACGACATGTTCCACCTTATTTTGGAGTTCCCTGATCTTGGGAGCTACGACATGGCTATGCATCACGTCGGGTTCTTGGTCGCGGCGATGGGCGCATACACATACGGGGCGTACCCGTTAGTCCTAGGGTGGCTGTGCACGTGCGAGACTTCGACTCCGGTGTTGAGCACGCGGTGGTTCGTTCGGCAGATGAAAGACATAGATTACGCAGTGCCATTGATCGACCACTTCGCAAAGGCAATAGGCATGAAAAGCCGAGGCCTGGTAGCGGCGAACAGAATCGAGTACTGGATCGCCATCGTGTTTCTAGTCGTGTTCGTTTGTGTCAGAAATTTGGGTTATGGGTGGGCGATGGTCGGGCTGTGGAAGGTCGTGATGGCGGGTTCGAAGTTGAAAGTTAATCGCGCAATTCCATCGTTGGTGCGACACGGCCTCTGTTTCCTCACCATCTGCGGGTTCTGTTTAAACCTGATGTGGGTACACAAAATAGTCTCCATGGCGTTCTCGGAAAAAAGGAGGAAGTGGCTGCGGAAAGACGCGGAGCAATAGTTTGGGAGGCATGTTATTAATGAACTGAATTCTTTTCTTTTTCAGTTTTTCTCTTGCCGCAACAGAATTCTATTTACTCCAACTCCAAACTCCAACCCAACTCACCTTCCGAGCCCGTCCACGAAGCTCCCCCGGCCTCGCTGCCACGGGAACCCGCCGCGTTGCTGCGGGGGGGGCGGAGGGTGAGCGCCGCCACCTCCCATGGGACCTCCGCCCATAGGAGGCATACCCACGTTAGGCGACGACGCGGACGCGAACCCGGTAGCGATAATGGTAACCTGAATCTCGCCGTTATATTTCTCGTCCACGACCGAGCCGAAAATAACATTCGCATCCGGGTCTGCTAAACTTGTGACAACCTCCGACACGGCGTTGATCTCCTGTAACGTTAAATCGGTACCTCCTGTGATGTTGAACACGATACCTGTAGCGCGGTCGATTGATTGCTCGATTAAAGGGGCGCTGATCGCCGCCATTGCCGCTTCCTCGGCTCGGTTCTTCCCTTGCGCCACGCCGACTCCGAGCATAGCCGTGCCTGAGTCTTTCATCACAGCCCGGACGTCCGCGAAATCGATGTTCACAAGCCCTGAAACCGTGATGATGTCTGAAATACCCTGCACGCCTTGCCGAAGCACGTCGTCCGCTAACAGGAACGCTTCTTGCAGTGGCGCGTCGTCCTCCACCACGTCCAACAACCTGTCATTAGGAATCACGATCAAAGTATCGACGTTCTGTCTCAACTGATTGATAGCCTCCATTGCGCTGTTCTGTCGTCGTCTTCCCTCGAACGTGAAGGGGAGGGTCACGACGCCCACAGTGAGGTTGCCGGCTTCTTTTGACGCGCGTGCGACTACAGGTGCGGACCCTGACCCGGTGCCCCCGCCCATGCCCGCGGTGACGAAGACCAAATCAGCGCCCGCCACCGCGGCAGCAATTTCGTTTCGGGATTCTTTAGCAGCCATCTCGCCGAGCTCGGCGTTGCCTCCTGTACCTAGGCCACGTGTCGCATTTTTGCCGATCTGTAACCTATTCGCCGCCTGGCTCTGCACCAACGCCTGCGCGTCCGTGTTCAGCGACCAAAACTCAACGCCCTGTAACCCGGAGTTGACCATTCTGTTAACAGCATTTCCTCCGCCTCCGCCGCAGCCGATCACCTTGATGTTCGCGTTGGACGCGGCGTTGGCGTTGGTTTGCAAGGAGGTTCGGGATTTAACGATGCGCTTGGCAGTGCTACCACTGTGTACTAACGCACGTCTTCCGGTTGACACTCTTCTCGAGGTCAGGGAACCGGGGAGCACCGCGGGGGCGCTTGCGACTGATGCCGACATGATGCTTTCGGAATTGTCGAAATTACAATCCGCGGATCACGAGCACGGCGTAAGCACCTCGGGAAGGTGTGAACGAGTACGGAACACGAAAGGTCTCACGCCTGATCTTCGGAAAGAAGGGAGACGGCGCAAGCTTTGTGAAATTCACGTAAGCGGTGAGGCGTGCTCGTCGGTGTGACGGTGACGACGATTCCATTGGTGATCTTTCGACGTCTCGGGACGCGTCACTTCTGGCCAGATCAGATTTTTTTGCAAAAAGGCTTGTTTACGGTTTCATGAGACTAAATAATCAATATTTCTATTCAGGTTGTGATTCTGACAGTTTTCTTTCCAACCACCTCTGCTCGTACGCCGCGCTCCCCATCTCCACCAACCTCGAAACGCACCGCTTGCCCGCTTTGAACGTGAAGTTTGAATGCTGTAGGTCCGCTAACGATGCGCCCGCTCTGCCCGTGGCGCTCCACTCCATGTCCCCGACGGTCGGGGTGCTTCGCCCACTCGACCCGCCGGTCCCAGTCACTTTGAAGTTTCCTCTTTTGCCCTCCATCCCGACGCGCGCGCGCACGGACATGGACTCACCTTTTTCGGACCCAGAGGTAGTACTACTACTATGCGGCTCGTCTAGTTGAAACAGTCCTTCCGGCGCACACGGCATCGACGCAATTAACAACCCTCTATGCTCGTACGCAATGTCGATAAAATTCACGAACCGTCGCGCTTCGTTTTCGTTTTGTAACGTGAATTTTGGCACGTCCGTAACGCACACCGCATCGTATCTTTCAAGCAGCTTGACGTAATCAGAGGCGCCTAGGGTACCCTGCACACCGCACAGCTCTGCAAACGAAAAGAAACAAGAAGTGCCTCGGCTTTCTACGCTCAGAAAACGACCTGCCGCGATCGGAATCAATACGCGCTCCGTCGTATCGCCGGGAGTCGTGGACTCAAACAGTTCGCGTAACTTAGCGTCTATTAAATGCTTCGCTTTAACATCATCTGAAGTACTTGGAGTGACGAGTAACACGGATCTCACGCCCGCCGCTACAGACGGGCGCGCGTTTGATTTATCGGAGTACTTTTCGTTCTCGGTTCGATTTTTCATCAACCTCCTGTAGTCGAACCGTAGTTCGTCGCGCGAATTATTATTTTTGGTGCTGCTCCCTTCGCCTGTGGTATTCGCAACGTCCAGGGAAACCACCGTAGTTTTCGACATCAACGTCTCGATGAACGGCACGAACGCAGCTCGGTTGATTCCTCCGTCGTACAGCTTACTAGGTGCTGAGTTCGAAGTCGAGACGACGAATCCGCCGAGGTTGAAATAAATCTCAAAGACGCGTTTAAACACCAGGGCGTCGGCGACGTCGGAGAGCTCGACTTCGTCGAAACAAAGTATAGGGGAGGTTTGGAACAGCTCAAACGCTACCGTGGCTAGAGGGTCGGATCGGGTCTTCGCACTAGTAGGAGCAGTCGCACTCCCACTACTCCCATCACTACTGCTACTTCGACCGATTTGAAAGAAGTCCCCGCTGCTCGCGAACTGGACTCTGGTTTTGTAGCTCGATACCCCGTGCAACTTTTGGTGTATACTCGCCATGAACTCGTGGAAGTGCGTTCGTCTCGTTCTTCTTTTCACTTCGTCAGGAAGAGTTGAGAAGAATAAATCCATCAACATCGTCTTGCCCCGCCCCACGCCGCCATGAAGGTACACGCCTTGTGCTTTATTTTTTTCGCCATCTGTAGTCAGAAGCAAGATCTCTCGCAGCATCGTCTGGTGTCCCATGCTTCCCACGTTCGTGCCGTGTTCACCTGAACCATCTGGAGAAAACCTCCGTATGACTCGATCACGAAGCGTCCCGAGTTCTTTCAAAGCATTTATCTGAGACTCATCCCCGCCAAGCAACGCACCCGACGAAACACGTCGGCGGTACTTTGCCAACGGCGTGTCGTCATCATGGGAAGTGCTCGCGGCTGGTGTCGACCGACGCACGGCATCACTCGTGTCTCGTTCCGAGGACTCTGTGGCCACCGTGATCCCCCGAAGTACCGCTGACCCGCGTCTCAGCTGCAAACGCGCCGCAGACGCCAGGCCCGCCAGTCCGGACGCCACACGACGCGCCATCAGAATGGCAAGTAAGCAAGATTGCTCCGCCGACCACCAGAAATGGATTGAGTGGAGACTGGAGAGATCCATTGCTTTCGTGCTGGATCTGGCTGAGTAGGGTAACTACCCCTACACTTGTACGCAGAAGCGTGGAACTAGTCCCAATCCATGCAGTCGTGCCCGGTCCGCAGAAATCCGCGCGAGTGTCGGCCTTTTTCCGCCTCTTCGCAAAACCTGCAGGCAATCGCCCGACTCACGCCCGCGCTTCCGCACACGGCACGAGGCTTTGATCTTGCACACCTGTGTCGGGTTCGATTCGATTCTAACGCCTGGTTCGGAAACGAGCAAAAGCAAACACGTGAACACGTCATCGACGTCCCCGGCTGACCGACAGATCCGACAGAAGGTTAAAGCGCTTACCTTTTTACAGAGAGGCGACGTCATGGCCCCCCCCACCGCTCCCCTAACGGACATCGAGAGCAAGTCCCTTCAAGTTCAAAAGTCACAACGACCGCTTCCCAAGTGTCCTGATGACCAGCTCGGGTTCGGCAAGGTGATCACGGACCACATGCTGAAGGTGCAGTGGAACGCGGGCAAGGGGTGGGGCGCGCCTCAGATTGTCCCGGCGGGTCCAATAGGGCTCCACCCGTTCGCGCACGTGTTCCACTACGCCATCGAGTGCTACGAGGGCATGAAAGCTTATGTTGATGATGATGGGGAGACGCGGCTGTTCCGGCCGGAGATGAACATGAAACGGTTTAATGATTCGAGTAGTAGGCTGTGTTTGCCAAACTTCGATGGAACAGAATTGTTGGAATGCATCAAGGAATTGTTGCGCGTGGACAAGCAGTGGATCCCCACGAAAAGAGGGTACAGCATGTACCTGCGACCGGTGATTTTCTCCACGACACCTTGGTTAGGTCTCACACAATGCTCAGAGGCCATGATTCTCGTGCTGATGTCCCCCGTAGGCCCGTACTTCAAATCCGGGTTCGTTCCTATTAAATTAAGCGTCGACGCGAAGTACATCAGAGCCTGGCCGGGCGGCACCGGGAACATCAAGTACGGCGGAAACTACGGGAGCACGGTTATTTCGCAGAAAGAATCCGCGAGTGGAGGGGCGAGCCAATCCCTATACGTCTACGACGTCGATGAATTCGTCACCGAGGCGGGGACGATGAACATATTCTTCCTGTGGACGAACGAGGAGGGGGTGAAGGAATTGGTGACGCCGACGCTGGAGGATGGCACTATTTTGCCCGGCGTCACCAGGCAATCCGTGATCGATTTAGCCAATGAATGGAACGAGTGTACGGTGACGGAGAAGTTACTGCCCTTTCGGGAAGTCGCCGCCGCGTTCGAGCGATCTGAAATCCACGAGATTTTCGGAACAGGCACTGCCGCGGTGATTCAACCAATCGGATTCATCAAGTACAAAGAGAAGACGTTCGAGGTTCCGAAAACCGCGTTCGAACCTGGGAGCTTTCAACTTCGGTTGACTAATGAGTTGTACGGGATACAGTACGGGAAAATTCCGCACCCGTGGTCGGTAGTGGTATGAGGTGGGTGGGTGTGCTGACTGTGTAATTAGTCACAACAAAAGAAGGGACGAATGAACTATAGACACGGCCCTTGACATACATACATCACTTGAATGAAAAACATTTATACGCGTTATATTGAGTCCCTCATGCCTTCTCCGGCGCTTTCCACAGCCTTTTCGCTGTTTTCGTGATCCCTTCACCTTTGGAGTTCAGGGTGAACAGACCGGCCAACGTTAGGCACGTGAATCCTACTAATCCCGCCCGCGCGACGGGCGCCACCTTGGTCGGGACGTAATCGCTCACCACGAAGTTCAACGCGATGTGCGAATGCACGGGGAGGGCGACGCCTAGTGCTAAATCGATGGGCATGACACTCATGGGAATCGCCATCGCGGTGGGCACTAAACCAGCGAGCGCGATCCCAGAGGCGTGGTACGCTTTCATCATCAGCGCGCCGCGATCGGCTGGGTGGGGGGAGAGGGTGAAGGACGTGTCAGTCTTGGGGACGGCTTGGACGAGATCTCAGGATTTCCAGGCGTGGGGAATTCGGGTGGGGCGCGACGCAACGACCGGGCTGGTCAGACGCCTTCCCAGACTTAGAAACGCACCGGCAAGCATACCCGCCATCGTGACTGCTTCACGACTCGACGGAAAGGTGTCGCGACCCTGCGCCTACGTGAATGGCAGCGGGGCCAAACGAACGAGATATTTTGGGCGACCATTGTTTGTTTTGGCAAAACGAGACGTGGCTGGCGAGCGTTCTTTTTTGGTCCACAACGCGCGCCGCCGTCTCGGCGCGCGAGGTCAACACACCGGAATGGATGCGTTCAAGGTGCGCATTGTGCGCGTTGTACACCTCCGTGTTAACATATATCGCCGGTACCGTACCCGTGCTGACCCTGACCCTCATCCACCCTCCCATCCAACTCAACCCTGTGAATCACTTCTCTCTTTTTCTAACAGCGATGGCTCAAGTCGTCTGGGTTCTGGTGGGACGAAACCGTGATTGAGCTCGGGGCGTTTTTTCCCGCAGATGGCGAAAACGACTCACCCAGAGTGGGTGTACGCGCGCTTCGCGACATACACGTCGGTACGTACATATATAGATATATATGCCCCACGCTCCACTCCACGTTGTTACCTATTTTCGAAGTTATTTTTTTCGAGACTCGCGTGTTCACTGTGTGTTCACCCGTATTATCCGTACCCACCCGCCCCTCCCCCAGGCGAGATCGTGGCGCGCATACCCACGTCCCAGTGCTTGACCCGCCTCGATTGCATACATCACGAAACCGTGTCTAAACTCAGAACCAGCATCGGGGACGAAAAGGAATGGCTTGCCGAGCTTGGTGCCGCGCTGTTGCTGGAAAGAATTGACATTAAAAACTCGCCGTTGTTGGGATACTTGAACTCGCTCCCCCAAAGGGAAAAGGACGTCGTCGCGTCCTGGCCAGACGGCCAGAAACGGTTTCTCACAGGAACTGACGTAGACAGGGCGTTGCGAGATGAAAGGGCGGCGGCGCGAGCGGAGTGGGAACGATACGTCCGGCCGGAGATATCTAAACTGAAACTAAGTGACGACTCGCTTACCTTTGAAAACTACCTCGACGCGCGTTCCGTTATTTCTTCGCGCGCGTTTTCCGTGACGCACGAAACCGGCCCAGGGCTAGTCCCAATCGCGGATCTGTTCAACCACAAAACAGGCGACAACCACGTCGTGATGCGCTTGGTGGACGAAACGCAGGCGGAAGACGGATCTGAAAGTAAAAATGAAAAAACACTCGTCGCGGAAATCAAACACTCCGTGAAAAAGAACCAAGAGGTTTTCAACACGTATGGGCATTTAGGGAACGCTGTTTTGTTGAATAGCTACGGGTTTTGCCAAGAAAACAACCCCGCGGACGTGGTCACGGTAACCGTTCCTGATGTACGAGCGTCAGCGGCGATGACTGGAATATCAGGGTCGGCGATTGCGAAAACACTGAACGTACTTATTTCGGAAAACGTTTTTACCGATAACGAAATGTTTGCGTTGAGTAAAGAGTCACCGCCCCCCACGGGACTTCTCGTCGCGTTGTGGGCGGTAATGACGGAGGACGCGGAATTTACACGAGTACAACAGGAAGTGAGTAGAGTTAGAGTTGAACCGACTTCGGAACAAACTGATTCCGCGTCGCGCTGGAAACACGCCGTCGAAAAGAAAACTACAGAATCGACAGAATCCCCTGGTCTACAAACCCTGGAAGCCCTCGGTGTGTTCGTCGCTATTTTGGAACGGCGGCGTAGCATGTACAAATATGTCCCTGATGGCGATGCCGAGTCTAGCTCTAGCTGGAAACGTTCGTTGAAGATTTTAGTGGACTCCGAGCGGTCGATCATCGAACATTATTTGAAAAGAGCGAAGGACGAAATAGTATTAAACGAAAAGCGCGGCGGCGAGCAAAAGATACGCAAAACGGAAGAGCCTGCGAAAAAGGAAGACGCCTTTGCCTTGTTCGACTAGCAGTACAAGGACTGATAACAAGGTGTGCTATAGATAGTAGGACCGAGCGGGTAATAGGACGCGCGAGTGGTGTATCAATACATGGTCTTAAATTTATTTTAGTCAACACTTCCCTTAGCTCACGCCAACCCCGTGATCGTGGTCATCACGATCCACAACCGCGCACCTAACAAATTGTTCGATAACCTGGTCCCAACGCTCGCAATCTTCGCCACGTTGTCCGGCAGAATCGAAAACAAAACGCGCTCGATGCCGTTGACGATTTGGTACCGCGTGTTCGCGGAGATACCCATGTGCAACGCACCCGTCATCAATGCTCTGAATAAATATTCCGGGGTGATCTTTGACATCTGGCCACTCAAAGCCAGCGCCAAAAACATGGAAAACGTACAGCTGAGCGCCCCCACGCCAGCGTAGAACTTCCCTTTATCGAGATAGCATTTAACTCGCTGTCCGGTGGAAAAGTTTCCCTCTTGGAAGATGTGCGCGATTTCCGGCTCGTCGGATTTCTTTTCTTTTTTCGAAGCGGCGCCATCTTCCTTCACGGGCGCTAAGCAGTACACCAAAATCACGTCGTTCACCGCGGCGGTGAGCATCTGGCAGAGAACCTGGAGTTTGTCGCCTAGCAGCCAGGTTGCGGGGTTGCCTCGCACGCCCACGTTGACCAGCACGGTCATGAACTCGTCTAAAGTCACCTCCGCGCCGAGCTTGAATGGGAAATTCGCATCAGCAGCCATGCGGCCGCGTAGACCGCGGACGAAGGTGGCGATGAGCCCGGGAGAGGGGTTGGAGGGGGTCGAGCTGTTGTCGTCCGAAGACGGCGCGCCTGCTGCGTCCGCGGTCGAGCTCGGTACGAGCGCAGTGCCTCTTCGTGCGTGAAGCGTCAGGGATGCTTGACGCCCTTTGGAACCAGGGCCCGTCACGACACGATTGTCCCTCATGCGAACTGTTCTGTTCGCGACCGCGCGGGGCGTGACCGCGGGGGCGGACCGCACGCGGAACGAGCGCGTGCGTGTAACATCGAAACGCGACGCGAACGAAGCCGCGGGGGAGGTGAGGGCCGCCATGTGCGGCAGGTGGTATGCCAATGGTGATGGGCGTTTCCTCAGCAAAAACCCAAAACCACACAGAAAAGAAATGGCGCGCAGCACGCACGGTGTTTTCACACGCGTTGGTTATATATAACTAGTCATTTCTCCCATACAAGTGCATTTGTTTCTTTTTGGTTTTTGGTTTTTGGTTTGGCCAAGTTCAAACGCTCGAGCCAAATCTC
>TARA_B110000977_G_scaffold169595_1_pt1 | contig 19020 bp, 17 predicted proteins | sample TARA_B110000977 | Tara Oceans TARA_B110000977 (sample SAMEA4397798) | marine metagenome | biome: Polar Biome; feature: [SRF] surface water layer (ENVO:00010504); material: water (ENVO:00002006), including particulate matter (ENVO:01000060) such as... | depth 5 m | reverse complement strand
TCATGGCGCTCGCCCCCGCGGCGAGCCTCGCCACCAATAGCCGTGCCGGTGCGTGCCAACACCCTAGGCGAACGGAAATTTTGATACTCGGAAGGCCGATCGGTGACCTGTCCAGCGGCGGGAACGATCGATCGACACGTGACAGTCGCGTGATGACCACGTACGACGGCGGAACGAGCGCCATGACCCGGTATTCCACCCATGTTTCACCTGCTAAGATATCTGTGTGCTGACCGTTACCCACGCCCCCCGCCGCTTACCTCCCTACCCTCCAGGTCCCGCCCGCGCCGCGCATTCCTTCTCGAAGTCGCGCGCCGTTTTCGCGTCCAAGAAGTCCGTCGCGGGCCGCACGTCTACGGTGACCAAGGCTCTGTTCGGCTTCGGCAAGAAGAAGGAAGAGGCGAAGGAAGAGAAGAAGGAGGATCCGAAAGCGGTTGCGGAGGACAAACCTTTAGGCGTGTTCAAGCTGGATTACGACATCTCAAACGACCAGCAGCTCAAGGCTTCTAAGAAGTGGAAAGAACCCGTGGTCGTTGCCGTGTCGGGCGCTGCCGGCCAAATCAGCAACCACTTGCTTTTCAAAATCGCGTCCGGGGAGGTGTACGGTCAAGACCAGCCCATCGCGCTGCGGCTGCTCGGCTCCGAGCGCTCCAAAGAAGCCCTGGAAGGCGTGGCCATGGAGTTGGAAGATTCGCTGTTCCCGCTGTTACGCGAGGTGAACATCGGCATCGACCCCCGTTTGGTGTTTGAAAACGCCGACTGGGCTTTGCTCATCGGCGCCAAGCCTCGCGGGCCCGGCATGGAGCGCGCCGATTTGCTCGAAATGAACGGCGCGATCTTCGTGGAGCAGGGCAAAGCCTTGAACGACGTGGCTAAACCGACGTGCAAGGTGTGCGTCGTCGGGAACCCGTGCAACACCAACGCGCTCATCGCGATGGAAAACGCCCCCAACCTTGATAGGAAAAACTTCCACGCCCTGACTCGTCTCGACGAGAACCGCGCGAAGTGCCAGCTCGCCCTGAAAGCCGGTGTGTTCTACGAAACCGTCTCCAACGTCACGATCTGGGGCAACCACAGCACCACACAAGTGCCTGATTTTGTCAACGCCAAGATTGACGGCAAGCCCGCGGCGAGCGTCATCGATGACCAGCCGTGGCTGGAAACGGAATTCACGCCCGCCATTCAAACCAGAGGCGGTTTGTTGATTAAAAAATGGGGCCGCTCGAGTGCTGCTTCTACGGCTGTGTCTATTGCTGATGCCATCAAAGCATTAGTCACGCCCACCAAGCAAGGTGACTGGTTCTCCTCCGCGGTGTGCACCGACGGCAACCCCTACGGCATCGCCGAGGGGATCATCTTCTCCATGCCCTGCCGATCAACGGGCGACGGGTCGTACGAAATCGTGGAGGGCTTGGAAATCAACGACTGGCTCAAGGAGCGGATCCAAACCTCACAGGACGAGCTCACCAAGGAAGCGGACTGCGTGTCGCACCTCACGGGGAAGATGGGGGGTGCTTGTGAGCTGCAGGGCGCGGAAGCCGACACCATGCTCCCCGGTGAGGCATAAATTTGCACTTTGTTGCGAAAAATAAATATCGGGACGCTGTTCGTGTCCCCTCCCTATCACCTGTACGTACAATAATACGGAAGTCGATGCAGGTTGGCGTATCGTCTGTTCGGAGGTCTAACATGAGTTAGAGGTACTCGGTACATAATGCTAATATGAATTATTTCTTTGACTTATTGCGTAGCATTTCAACGCTATAGTAGGTGACGAATAAAAAAGTTCGAAACCTCTCGAGACTATGCAGCCTCCTCTCTCTCCTCTCTTTTTATCTCCTCAAAGCTCCCCCTCCGCCGGTTTCCGCGCCACGAACACCCCCCAGGCGAACACGCCTTTTTCTTTCTGGATATCCGCGCGTTCAGTGAGTGAGGAGACCCAGTTATCCAAGTACTGGTCCGAAATGCCTTTACCGTTCATCTCCGGTCGGTTCTCTGCAATTTGCGAAAGCATGTTCCGGAAGTAGCGCTCCAAGTGGTTCGAGCCGTCCCACCACGTGACGTACTTGAACCCTGATTCTTTGATGAAGTCGATGTACATCGATGGGCGGCCCATAAAGGTAGTGGCGTTGCGGTCCGTGAACCCCTTCAGCGCCTTTTCGTCCGCGCCGTCGGCGCCCATGATGTCGGAGAACACGAACACGCCGCCTGGCTTTAAGCACCGAACTAACTCCTTGAAAAGTGAAACCTTGTCCCCGGCGTGGCACAGCACTTCGCAGCTCCAAACGGCGTCGAACTTCCCGGTCCACTCTGTAGGGAGGGGGTTGTTGATGTTGCCCACTTGCGCGTCCACGAGGTGGTCGATGGAAAGTTCCTTGCACCGCTCCATGTTCAGCGCGTTCTGCCCGGGACCCAGGTTGTAACCCGTCACTTTGCATCCGAAGCGCTTGGCCATGGCGTGGCTCCCGCCGCCGTGCCCGCTCCCCAAATCCAACACGTGCATCCCAGGCTTGATCGTCTTAGCCCAGTCCATCTGGGTCATCATCCACTCCGTGGTGTACGCTGAGCTTTCCTTCACGCCGTCAGTCGCGTCCTTGTAAATGCCGAAGTGAATGTCGTGCCCGCCGCCGCCCATCACACATTGGTAAAAAGTACGCGTGATCTCATCGTCGTATTGTTCGAGAACCTTCTCAGCGACTTCGTCTTTGCTGAACTGCTTATCCACGAAGTCAGCCTTTTGGATTGGGATGATATATAGATAGAGGGATTGAGTAGTGTGTGAGTTGATGTATTCGTGGAGTGGTGGTGTGTGTGTGTGTGGTGGCCGTGATATCGTTCCGATCGATTTGATTGGGGCACCGACACCTCCGCGACCGACGCGATCGCGAGGTGTCGCGCCTCTCCGCGACGATAACGGGGGGGTACGAGTAAAAAGATTCCGCGACATGTTGCGTCAGAGACGTACCATGATGATAGTTAAGGGTTGTGTTGTGTGAGGTCCTGACGTAGTGCGGTGAGGCGCAGGTGGTTGTGCCTCGTTCCACCGATAGGCCGACACCCTCTGCACTTTTTTCGTCGCTTCGAAGCGACTTCTCGGCTGAGAATCCATCTCAGCCCCGTATGCGTGTTTAGTCAGAGGAGGTCGTCGTCAGAACTCAGAAGCAAGCTCCTTTCTGCCCCTGGTCCGAGGAGAGCCGAAAGTTAAAGCTTGTTGCCAAATCCAACTTGTTTCCGGCCATTGCCAAATGCCCGGGCCCGTGCGCACGCCGAAGGAGCAGCGCGAGCGCCGGCGTGCGCGTGCGGCGGAGCGCCGAGCGCTGGAGGCGCTCGCGAATCGAATCCGCAACACGACCCTTAACGGGTACGAAGCCGCGCAGAGGGGTGACACGTCGAACGACGATTTCCGATTCCAGGGTGGTGTGACATCGACGCGCCCCGATTCGGACGTCCCGAGAAGCGAGAACCGAGAAGCTTCAAACCGCTCTGACACCTCCAAGGCCCTCTTACTGAGAATCGAGCACTTGGAGCGTCACGTGGAGCGCGAGGTGGACGCCGCGGTTTTGGGGGTCGCGGAACACGCTGCGGAGGAGACGAGGGTACGATTTCTGACACGGCTTTCAGACGCTTCTGCGAAACTCGCGACGGCGCGGGAAGAGACGAGGGTGGCGAATACCAGGATCGAGGAGTTGAAGGGGAGTGCTCCTCAAAGGGCTGCGGAGCGTGCGATGGAGCTACAAACCGCTGTAGAAAAAGCAGTACGAGAAGAGAAAGAACGCGGCGACGCTCGTTTGCGTTTCGCCGCAGACGCGGTGGCGGAGAATTACCAAAATCGATTGCAGGGTCCAAACAAAGATGACACCGACGAGTTGGTGGAGGCGCTGCGGTTGGAACTCCAACACGCAAAGCAAGCTGTTCTGATTGCGGAACAAGCTGCGGTGCACGCGCATCAGCAAAACCAAGTCGCGACGCGACTCGCGGAGGCTATGAGCAGTAGTCACAAATTGGCGAATGAAGCGGATGCTGACGCGTTCACGGAAGACGTCGATGAGTTGCGCAGAGCGGCGATTGCCGTCTGGGGCTGGGACAACGGAAAGTGGGGCAAAAGAGTTGGTTCGAGTGATGCCCGGAACGTGTTTACGCATCAAGAAAGACTTGATGACGGCGCTACTATACGCCGGGTCGCCGCGAAGCTCCGCTCGGATTCGGCGACTGGAAAAAACTCAGAGTTTGAATTCGCGCAACCTGAAACTATGCCGTCGCGAGAACCGCTCTTGGCGAGGTACGCGTAACACTTTTAGGAATTAGGTCTAATACTATCATAGTTGACAACTTTACATCATCCTTGCGTGTTCCACACTATACCTATACCCTTCAATCACTCATGACGTCGAATCCAATCTTCGCCCGAAAGTTTCCCATGCCTTGGCACCTTCCGCAGTTCACCCGGCCACTCCCTCGGCAGTACTCGCACCAATCAGGTGACACGCCTCTGGGCAACATGGCTTGGTCGGGAAAGTTCGTGCGGCCGCGGCCAAGACACGAGTCGCACATGCACTTCCCATAGCCGTCGCACTCGGGGCACGGGTCTGCCGGGATGCTTTCAGGAGGGACGCGCACGAAGGGTTTGGGTTTTACGATTAAAGGTTTTTGCTTTGGTGTCTTCGATGACTTAACCTTACGCGACTCGCCCTTGGATGAGAGCTCGGAAGCCGCCTTGGCGATGGCGGTCAGGGAAACACCAGCGCTTAAACCGAGGAGGTATGGAGGCGCGGGCATGACGCCTCCGGAGCGGACGCGAGACGCCACACGCGCCCGCGCCAGTGCTTGTGCCGGACGACGTTGAGTCGGTTGTAAAATTCTGGAAGAGCTAAGAAATAAAAACGCCAGGACGAATTTCTGCGGGATCTGGAATGTCCCCTTATTTAACTCATATGTTGAGGGTATATTCACCAGTTCCGAGGTATTTGCAGTCAAGATATTTTGGTTGTTGAGTTGTCTTTTTCCCGAGCCTCGCCTGGGGACTCGCACTTCGACGCACGCGGGACGTCCAACATCGACGCACGCGCCGCGCCTTTGCCTGGAGGACGACTCGGTAGCCTCTCCGCGTCTGTGTTGAAATCGCTCGAGCTCGTTAGAGTTTAGTCACGAGCCTTTGCCCTCGCGTCACTTTCACAGAAAAGCGATCGAGATTTAGTTAGATTGGGATGTGGGCGACGCGCGGACTGAGTGCGCGCAGGGTCAGGGGGGCGCTCGTGAGAGGTCCCCGCGCGGCTGCATCCTTCAGCACCAATACAACGATATGTACCGAGGCATTCGTGGGGTTCACGGGTGGCCCCGTGGACCGCCCCAGTGGTGATGCCGACTCCCTTCGATCGCAATCTTCACCAACCGAAAATTCTCCCCGCGATGTACACAAAGCGCGCGCCATGATCGGCGGCAGCGGCTTGAACGGCTTCGACAGGGCGTGGAACAAACCAAGTAGTTCTGGGACGCAAACTATGAGTCATATTCATAAACAATCGAGTCCCATTCTGAAACGGCTGCGTAACGCTCGCGGATTCTGCGCGGACACCACGAAGGCGGAGTGGGAGAATTTACAAAAACGAGGCGAGAAAATCAACCCGTGCAATTCACCCGCGCACCCGGCGGCGGTAGCTGGTGTTGTCGGAGTTTTAAACCCGACGGAACCGCCAAAATCAATCCAGCAGAGTTATGACGCGCACTCGCAGTGCTTCGTGTGCGGCAATGCGCGCCCCCCTCCAGATGGCGTCGGATTGCAATCCTTCCGCAGCGTCAACCCCGAGGAGATTGAAACCACGCCTTCCGCGCTGCGTTCTGAAGCCGTGGTGGGGGATACGTATCAAGGTCTTCCCGGAATCGTTTCAACCGGAATTATGGACGCGCTTATGATATGCCACGGGAGCTGGCAGTCGGCGATCGTTTTGATGGATAAAGCGGTGACCCCTCGGCCGCCACTGGTGTTGACGAAAAACTTCTCCGTCGAGGTGCGCGACAGGTTACCGCCGGGACACGCCGTGTCCGTGATCACGAAACAAATCACGGTGCAGGACGAAAAGGAGCCGCACTCGGTGAAGGTGGTGATGGAATTGAGGGCATCGGGGCCGGGGGATGAGAACTATTTCGTGTGCGCCACGGGGGAGGCGCTGTATGAAAAAGTGGGGGCGGTGAGGTCGATGTGGTGAGGAGCGGCGAAGCGCGCGTTGAAATCGAATTGAAGAAAGTAACAAAAACAAAATCAGTTGCCGTGTCGTTCTCTCGCGGTGCTGTGTTCTCGTTCAACCACAAGACCACTACATTTGCTGTACCCACCAAGCGTTATCCGGGCATCCATTCGCTTTCGCCCTCTCCAGCAGTTCGCGATGCCCGCCACCCATCGCCCAACTGCACGTGTCCGCATCCCACGGGCAGCCGTTCGTATGCAATCACTGCAGCACCCCGAGGTTCCCAAACTTCGCCGCCACCGCGCACGTCTTCTCGTCCCATGGGCAGCTGTTCGCGCGCGCCCACTGGAGAACCCCGAGCAGCCCACCAAGCGCCGCTGCGCTGCACACCACCGTCTTGTCAAGACGACCTTTCTGGAGCAGGTGCTTAAGCGTATCTAAGTACCCTAAATGTGCAGCTCCCGCGGTATCCTCTTTACCCACCCTCATCCCCGTCGCATCCACGGCGTTGCGCATCGCGGGACTCACCGCGCGTAGCCGCGCAAGAATTATCGGATCAATGGCAGATCCGAGGATGTGCTTGGTCACGACGTGGTTGGGAAGGCCGGAAATGGTCTCTCCCGAGTCGGTCTGCGTCGTGTTCGCTCAGGCTTTCTTGCAACGCGCTTTGTGGTCGGCCCAGTCCTTTCTTTGGCACGTTTTTGAGCAGTAGGACACCAGCTTGCACGCGCAACTCTTACACTTGGATTCATCCGTAGATTTGACCGCACCGCACACACTGCAGGGGAAGGCATCGCAATTCTCTTCCTTGAGAATCAACGCGCCATTTATTTGTCTCGCGAGATCCTTTCCAAAATCTCCTTCATTGTTAGCATTGATATCATCTGAGGACATCGTGGTCGGGGTAGGTGGTATGATCGACGTCGTGTGGCTGTTAAAACGCAGTGCAACGAAGACAAAGAGCACGGACACGAACACGCCAAGAAGAAACAATAACACGGCCACGGAGCGAAGAAGAAAGAAGAACACGGCCTTTCACGGAGGGAAAACCGAGATCTACCGAGTGCCACGACGACCACGGCCACGGCGTGAAGAAGCGCGTCGCGTTCTGTCTCCCAATCTCAAATCTCTCGGACGTAACGAAACAGTTGGCGGGCTACTTCGTGTGTCTTCGTGTCGGCGTTCGTGTGGCGTGCGTCTCTCTGTCTTCCCTTCCCTCGGTCCATCCTCCCTCAGATCTCTTGGAACTGACAACGAAAACTGTAGGGTGCAGAAGGGGAGGACATCATGCATTCGTGACTCAGAAATGACTCAAAGGGTTTTGCGGATAAAAAGTGCATCGAAAAGTGATAAACGTGCCCTTTCGGAAAGGTTGAACTCGAATCGATCGGCAACGTCCCCGCCTCCGACGCGCCCTCCAACCCCACTGTCACGGACGCGTGCTCTCGTGTACTGGCGGAAAGCAGCGACTCGGCGTTTGCGTCGCAGTTTGATCCACCCGACCGAGCAAGGGTCTCGGCAACCTCCGGTCTACCGGAAAAGTTCCGCCTCCACGGAGACAGAGCGGCGGCTTCGAAGTCCACCTTCTACACCCTCGTCCTACACCACGTGAGCGTTGAGATGTCATCCTCTGCTGCGGTGTTCGCCGGCGCCGCGCCCGTGACACGCGCCACACACGCGATGCCCACCGCCGCTTCCTCAAAAGGCGCCGCGGCGTCTCCGCTTTCCAGCCGCGCCGCACAGAGAGGCAGTGCGATCCGCGGAACGAAACACGTCACGGCCGCCGCCAGAGTAAAAAGTGTTCCCTCCCGGCGCCTCGCGTTCACCCCACGCTCGGCGATCTCGGACCCCGCGGACACGAAGAACGACGTGGACAAAGAGTCTGGTCTTGGGAAGATCCTACGCTCAAACAGCGGGAAGCTGGAGAAGATCATGTGTGCGAACCGCGGGGAAATCGCGGTGCGGGTGTTTCGGGCGGGCACCGAGCTCGGGATGCGTACCGTGGCTATTTTCTCCGAAGCTGATCGCCTCGCGACGCACCGGTACAAAGCGGACGAGAGTTACTGCGTCAATGCTGGCGAAACACCGGTAGGCGCCTACCTCGGCTTCGAGGGCATCATCGAAACCGCCAAAGCCAACGGCGTGCAAGCGATCCACCCCGGGTACGGGTTCTTGAGCGAAAACGCTGCGTTCGCGAAACGGTGCGAAGAGGAGGGCATCACGTTCATCGGGCCGCGCAGCGAAACCATCACGCAGATGGGGGACAAGGTGATTGCGAAGAGGTTGGCAGAGGAGTGCGGATTGCCCTTAGTGCCTGGAACGGATGACAGCACCAACTCCGTCGAGGAAGCGCAGAAGTTCGCAGAGACATTCGGGATGCCTATTATGCTGAAGGCCGCGTTCGGAGGCGGGGGCCGCGGGATGCGAGTCGTCAGGACGATGAGCGAGCTCCCCGAAGCGTTCACTCGCGCTAGCTCTGAAGCGTTGGCCGCTTTCGGTAACGGCAGGATGTTCTTGGAACGCTACGTCGAAGCCCCTCGCCACATCGAGGTCCAGATCCTCGCGGATGGCGAAGGGAACGTGGTGCATTTAGCGGAGCGCGATTGCTCGGTGCAAAGGCGGCACCAGAAAGTCGTTGAGTTAGCACCAGCGGCGTACCTCGACGACGAGTTACGGAAAACGCTACACGACGACGCTGTTAGGCTAGCGAAGCACATCAACTACCGAAACGCCGGCACGGTGGAGTTCATGGTGGACAAAGAGGGAAGGCACTACTTCCTGGAAGTCAACCCGCGGATCCAGGTTGAGCACACGGTGACGGAGGAAGTGACTGGGATTGATCTTGTGCAATCACAGATCCTCATCGCGGGCGGCGCTACGCTGGCGGACATCGGCATCCACTCGCAGGATGACATCGTGGTACAGGGGTTCGCCATGCAGTGCCGGATCACCACGGAGGACCCGCAGATGAACTTCGCGCCGGACTTTGGCAAGGTTGAGGTGTACCGACCTCCGGGAGGAATGGGCGTGCGTCTGGACGGCGAAGTCGTCGTCGGATCCAGGGTGTCGCCTAACTACGATTCGCTGCTCGTCAAGTTAACCTGCAAAGAGAAGAACTTCAGTTCCGTGATTCAGAAGATGTACCGCGCTCTTTCGGAGTTCCGAGTCCGGGGTGTCAAGACCAACATCCCGTTCCTGATGAACGTCCTGAAAGCGGATACGTTCATTTCAGGGCAATTCGCCACCGACTTCATCGATACCACCCCCTCACTGTTTGAGCTGGAAACAGGGACGGACGACATGACCAAGCTGATGACGTATCTCGGCGAGGTTGCGGTTAACGGGGCGAAGCACCCTGGGGCGGTGGGGCCCGCGCCTACTGTGGCGGAACCGGTGCCGCCCAAGCCTGAACTTATAATCCCCCCCAGAGGGTTCAAGCAAGTTCTCGACGAAGAGGGGCCCGCCGGCTTCGCCAAAGCCGTCCGCGCGCACGAAGGTCTACTGTTGATGGACACGACGTGGAGGGACGCGCACCAAAGCGCGTTGGCGACTAGGATGCGCACCAGGGACTTGCTTGCGTCCGCCCCAGCTACTGCGGAAGCATTAGCCAGCGCGTACTCCCTTGAGATGTGGGGCGGCGCGACGTTCGATGTGAGTTTGCGGTTCCTGCACGAGTGCCCGTGGCAGCGCCTGGAGCAACTGCGGGAAGCTGTGCCGAACGTGCCGTTCCAGATGCTGCTACGAGGCGCGAACGCGGTGGGGTACACCTCGTACGCGGACAATGTGGTGAACGCGTTCGTGCAGGAAGCGCGGACCGCGGGTATCGACGTGTTCCGCGTGTTTGACTCACTGAACTACATCGACAACTTGAAGTTTGGAATCGATTCGGTGCGAAACGCGGACGGCGTGGTGGAAGCCACGATTTGCTACACCGGTGACGTTTCGGATTTATCAAAGTCGAAATACTCGTTAGAGTACTACGTGGATTTAACCGAACAGCTGGTGGAGCACGGGATTGACGTGCTTGCGATCAAGGACATGGCTGGTTTGTTGAAACCTCGCGCTGCGACGATGCTCGTGACCGCGTTGCGAGAGAAGTTTCCCGATTTACCCATCCACGTGCACACGCACGACACTGCCGGGACGGGCGTCGCGTCCATGTTGGCGTGCGCTGAAGCCGGTGCGGACGTGGTTGACGTGTGCACAGATGCGTTGGCTGGTCTCACTTCTCAGCCTGCTATCGGCGCGCTGATTGGAAGCACACAAGGTACCCAACACGACACCGGGCTTGACATGGCGAAGATTCTCGAGCTGAACACGTTTTGGGAGCAAACGCGCGGGTTGTATTCGCCGTTTGAATCCGGCATCAAAGCCGGCTCCGCGGACGTGTACATCCACGAAATGCCCGGTGGTCAGTACACGAACTTGAAGTTCCAGGCGTTTTCCAACGGGCTGGGCAGCGAGTGGGATCGAATCAAACGGGCGTACGCCACGGCTAACGAAGTGCTTGGGGACATTGTTAAGGTCACGCCTTCGTCCAAGGTCGTCGGTGACTTAGCGCAATTCCTGGTTGCTAATAATTTAGACGCCACGAGCGTCGTGGAACAAGCGGAAACCCTGTCCTTCCCCACGTCAGTCGTGGAGTACTTCCAGGGGTACATCGGCCAGCCTGCCGGGGGGTTCCCCGAACCGCTGCGGACGCGGGTTTTGAAGGGGAAGAGCCAGGGGTACGCCACGAGGCCGGGTTCAGAAATCCCCGATGAAGACTTGCTCGGGTTGCAGAAATCCGTCGCCCTGAAACATGCACGGCGGGACGTGAGCTGGAGGGACACGTTGAGCGCCGCGATGTACCCCGCCGTGTTTGACGACTACGTGCGCAAGTTGAATTTACACGGCCCATTGACGCGCCTGCCCACGAAGGCGTTTTTAGTGGGGCTGGAGATTGACGAGGAGTGCGAGATTGAGTTGAGAGCCGGGGTTCTCGTGAGCGTGAAACTGAAAGCAATCGGCGAGCTCCTGCCGAACGGCAACCGCGAGGTGTTCTTCGAGATGAACGGAATACCCCGGGTCGTGGAGATTGAGGACAAAACCGAAGAGGGGAGCACGAAAAAGACGAGGCTGGCGAGCAGAGAACGGAGCGACCCGGCGGACATGGGCAGCGTTGGTGCGCCCATGGCGGGTAACGTCGTGGAGGTTCTCGTGAAGGAGGGTGAGGAAGTCAAAGCGGGCGCGCCGTTAGTGGTTCTGTCCGCGATGAAGATGGAAACCACGGTGAGCGCCCCGGTGGACGGGCCGGTGAAACACATTGGCGTAGTCGCGGGGGACGAGTGCTCCGCGGGGGACCTGCTGGTTGCGATTGACGGAGCGTAAGCACAGAGAGGGAAGACTTGAGCGCGAAGCCTTTCAATGCGCATGATGATTCACTTTTCGTTTCTGTTTCGTGAACTCGAATCTCAATCTTGATTTTGGCTGACTTGGCATTTTTGCTATCACATCGACACTCACCACTCGCACGCCTGCGAGTGCTGCCTTTCTCCGCGCGCGCGGCGGCCCGTGTGCACTCCTTGACGCTCGTACCGTGAACGATGGTCCGAGGTAACCAGAAGAATTTGGCGCAGGCCAAGAACCAGGCGAAGAAGGATGCGAAAGGAAGCGCTAAGTCAGACTTGAAATTGAGAGGCGCGGCGTTGAAAGTTACCTGCGCGATATGCAAGTCCCCGATGATCAACCACCACCAGCTGAAACTGCATTACGACAGTAAACACCCGAAGGACGTGTGTCCACCGCCTCCAGAGGAGTGATAGGGTAGAGTGGTGTAATCCAGCCAGCAAGCGAACGAACGAACATCCATCTTTTTATCCATCAAATCCTTCGTCCCCAAAATCTCCCCCCAGCGCGATTTTCCACGGCACCCCGAAAACGCCGCCGCCGGCGCACTTTTCTTCACACCCGCGTGCACCCTTACGGTGCTGCGGGTCCGTGTATGCGACCCGCGCGTTTCGGGTTTAGCGCAGTACTCTCGACCTTTGACGGGTTATTACTGAAGGAAGCATCGCCCCGTGCCGTTGCGAACCTCGCGCGCCCCCCATCGAGGTTATTTAGAAATTTGACAAGAGCGATGACGGCGCAGGCGAATGGCGCTGTGTCGGACGGCACTGCGGTGGGCACCGCTCAACGTGACATGAATGGCGTGCACACGGCAGTTACTGATACCACAATAAAACCTACGGAAGCTCCTATAGCGTCGACTTCCGGTGATCAACTTCCAAAGCCCCCAACCCCCGCGACCGCCCAAAACAAACTAAAGTCCTTCGACTTTTTCCGCAGCATGGGCTCGCCGAGGTTCCACGTCGCGCCGATGGTGGACCAGTCCGAGCTGGCGTTTCGGGAATTATGTCGCAAATACGGCGCCACGTGCGCGTATACCCCGATGATCCACGCCCGTCTGTTCGTGGAGAACCCAAAGTACCGGGAAGAAATCTTCACGACGCATATAAACGACCGACCTTTACTAGTGCAGTTTTGCGCGAACGACCCCGATAAATTATTAGACGCCGCGAAACTCGTCGCGCCCCATTGTGATGGAGTCGACATAAACTTCGGGTGTCCGCAGCGCATCGCGAAAAAGGGCAATTATGGGGCGTTCCTGATGGACCAGTGGGAGGTGGTTGACGCCTTGATTCGAAAATTAGACCAGGAACTTAGCGTACCTGTCACGGCGAAAATCAGGGTGTACGACGACCTTGAAACTTCCGTGAAGTACGCCAAGATGGTGCAAGACGCGGGGGCGCAGCTGATTGCGGTGCACGGCAGGACACGTGAACAGAAACGAGCCAGCGACGTACGTGCAAACTGGGCGTTCATTGCCGAAATAAAAAAACAACTCACAGTGCCTGTGTTGGCCAACGGGGATATAAGAACGTTGCGGGAGGCTGAGATTTGTTTGGAACAAACGGGGTGCGACGGCGTTTTGTCCGCTGACCCGCTGCTCGAGAACCCCTCCCTGTTCTCCGATCCGCCTTTTGCTGATGCGAGTGACTTGGAAACTCCACTGCCAATCCCAGGTGATAAAAACTTGTTGTTACTCCTGGAGTACCTCGAACTCACGAAGCAATACCACACCCCTTTAAGAATGGTAAAGGGGCACATCCATAAAATGGTCGGCCACTGGTTAGCGGAGTTCACGGATTTAAGAGAGTTCCTGAACCACCACGGCGGCCCGGTGAAAACCCCAGAGGTGCTTATTGAGTGGACGAACGAGCTTCTCGGCAGAGTACGCTTAGTGCACAGAACAGAGGGACGAACCAAGCCGGTCCCGAAAAAGAGCCCGCGGCAAATCGCGCGGGAACAAGCGGAGGAAGCGAAAGCAAACGCCATCGCGGAACAGGAACGCGAAGACGCCGCGTTCGCGGGTGGGTGTTTTATTTTTTCTTTTCTACCAGCCCAAATACCCATACAACACTGCATACTGACCTACATCGCGGCTGTTTTCGCATGATGACTACCTCAGATAGGGACATCCTACGCAAGAGTGAGGAGGACATCTGGAACGGACATGGAGACATGTACCGCCGTCTGACGTCGACAGCCGTGGGTTTTGGTTTTTGGGTTTTAATTTTTTTTTAAATTTTTGGGTTCCTTCGTCTTCATTCGTCTCCCTTTGCTTTCGACTGACAAGGTTCACCATACCCTCCCCCTCACTCGCAGAGCTGGGCGCGAAGCGGCAGAAGATGGAGCACGCATCGAACGAAACAGCCACGGCGGCAAACTAGAATCTAGCAGAGAACGAAAAGCTTGAAAGCAAGAGCTTCGTCTTATTTATTTTTTTGATCAATTTTGTTTTTTCAAGTTCTCACCACTCCAGCGCCTCGTCATACGCCTCCCCGCGGCTCCACGATACGCCACTCACCATGCTTCCTTTCACGCACGGATTCGTCGGGCGCACCAGCACCGACATTGACAGTGAAGTGTTGTGGGCTTCGGCGTCGTACACGCACTGTTCGACAACGACTCGAACAAAGCTTGAGAAGACGTCCCTGGAGGTTATCGCGAAGCACTCCTCTGACCCCACGGGTTTGTACGAAATGCCCTTACCGGATGTCCAGCGCGTGGTGACGCTCGTTAAGACCCCCGCGCATCTCTCTCGCGCACACCCGCTGCACGATGCGACGCCGCTGCCGAGCGAGCGCGCGAACGCCGCGTCGTCCTCGGACGTTCCGAGGACTGCAAACCCTCCGAGGGTTGTGTTCGGTCTCATATGCCCCGTCCCCTCCGCTGGCGGTCCGAGCTCCCAGGACTGCGCTGAGTGGCTGGATTCGCTCGCCCGTGCGTTCGAACGCACGTACGGCTGCGTCGCGGACGTACTAGAGCGCGAGCAAGACGTCGAACTAGGTGGTAAAGAAATCGACCTCGTATCTTTCGGGAAACACATAAAACGCGAGTCCGGGTTGTTGCACTCCGACTCGTCACATAGAAATTCCACCGACGCCGACGCGCAGTCTCAAATGCAAGCCACTCGTTTAAAGATGGACCAGGTACGCATCACGATGGTGGACAACATCGCGCGTGTCGTGGAGCGGGGCGAGAAGCTGGATGATGTTATTCAGAAATCCGACGGGCTACGAATCTCCGCGGACGGGTTCCGACGCACCGCGAATCGCTTAAAAACAAAACTGTTTTGGCAAAACGTAAGAGCGTTCCTAATCGCACTTGCCGTCTCGCTCATAGCGATCGTCGTGATCTTTCTAGCCGCGTGCGGAGGCGTGGCGTGCGTGCAGTGAGCAGGAGTGAGGGGTGGTGGGTAGTGTAGCGTGAGAAGTGGAGTACGTGGCTATCGTTTTCTCAACACCAAAAATGTTTACAACTTTTTTCGCGTCCCCCGTCGCACCGTGTTCCCCTTCCCCTCGCGCTTGTTCATGGTTCGCATGGTTTTCTGTTGAAGCTCCTCCCTGGTGAGCGGCCGGTCGTCGATTTCGTCTTCCGATTCAGAGCCGTCTCTTTCGTCAGCTGCTGTGCTGGGAGGGACAATCGTGACGGAAGGCCCGAACCGCCCTGGTGACAAAGGCCCAGTAGTGCCCATCAACTTTTTCGCAGCCTCCGGCCCCTCCTCCGCCGCCGTCGCCGCCGCGTACGCTACTAACACTTCGTTCGCCCGCTGCTCCACGATGCCAAGGTAGCTCAACATGTTCTGCTCCGTCACACCTCCGTCCCCCAACAACTCTTTGTTCATCTCCGTGTCGCACCCAAGGTTCTCGTACGTAGATTTAATTCCAGCACGAAGAGCTAGTAAAGTGTTAGAAGTACTCTCAAGTCTCTCTTCGACCGCCTTCGTGTTTTGATTCGTCTTTTCGATTTTCAGCTCGAGTTCTTTTACGAGTTTTTTCCTCACCGCGTCCTGTACACTATCCGCGCCTTCAAACTTGTCAATCTCGTACCGCAGCTCACCAGCCGTCTCTTCAAGCTTCTCTGTTTCCTGGTTCAGCTCGTTGACGAAATTGAACAGCGAAAAGTTCTGGTCCTCCGCGGCAATGAACGACGTGACGAGGTCGTCGATGTCCGACATACCTGTCGCGGCTTGAATCTTTTTAAACGCCTCTTCGTAAACCGCAATCTGTTTCGCCCCGGCGTCCATCGCCCAGTTACCTTTGATGCCCCGCTTTTTCAACTTGGCTTCCAATTCGCTATCGTGTCCCGGAAAGTCAACCCCCAACTCCGCGGCTTTCAACCGGTTGCGCATCTCAGCTTCCTTCATCTTCCGATCGTGGTCCAGAATCTTGCCAAGATCCCTCATTTCGCTGTCAAACGCAATGGCCTCTCTGTCGCCTTGAGCCCTTAAAGCAGCAATCTCATTGTGCGCCTGGTCCCGGGCTTCGTAGCTTATGTTCGCCAGCTCAATCACGTCACTCATCTCCTTCTTTTTCAACTGTAAGTCTCTTTCCATCTTCTTGTACACGGAATCGAAGTTGACCCGCTCCAATCGCAACACGTCAATCTCCGCGCGCATGTTTTTGTTCTTGGCCAACGCTTCGTTGAATTGAGTCAAAGTTTTATCGAGCTTGTTTTCAAGCACTCGCACCTGCTTTTCAATCTGAAGATCGTTCTCCTTTGCGGCGTCGGCTCCTCCGAGAGCCTTTCTCTGCTCTAAAATCTTGGCATCTGATAGGGCGAGGTGCTGGTCCAGCTCCTCCACCCGTCTCCGCTCCATCTCAATCTTGCGCGTGTACAAGTCCGCGAAATCCCCTAAGCGCATGATCTCCGCGTGCTGGTGCCGCCCAGGCGCGCTCGCGTCTTCTGATTGCGTCGACTTCAACTCTGTTTTCAGCTGCGTGTTGTCGAACTTCAACTTATCAATCGTTTGACGCTGCCGCCGGATGTGGCCCTGCGCGTCCTCCGTGTAACTCGCCCGGTTGCCCTCCATGATTTTGTACTTGCGCTGTAAGTCGAGGAGCGCGACCTCGGCATCGGACTGGAGATTTTTGATGGAATCAGATGGGGACGGGGGTGGGGTCAGCATCAGGTGGCGGTTCGTATGCGCATCACGGCGGCGCATCACACGTGCATCTGCAGTGACGTGATCGACGCGTTTGCGCTTGGAAAATCGCCCGCGTGGACGCTCCACTCGTTCACCGCATCGGGTTGGTTGGAACGCTGCGTTTCAACGGGGCGATTCTTCGTTGGCTTCCGGGTGGGTGGGTCATGGTTGTGGGTATTTGGACGCACCGGTGCGCTCATGTTCCCAAAAAAATGCGCCCGCGCGAGTGCCTTGCTCCCGGCGGTGACGATCGCAAAGCGGCGGGAGGCAACGAAGTGCCCTCCGTTGTGCGAGGGGGGGTGATTCCTGATTCGGAAACGCGACATAACTTTTCTATTTCGTTAATAGACCGTCGATCCTCGACTAAATTCTGTATGGGCATTCAGTCACGCTCTCATATCACGCAACCCGAGAAAAACGTCACCTCAAAGCTACGACACTCCGCCCCTCGCGTGCGACCGCACATCCTGACGCGCGCGTGAAGAGACGTGTGCTCATGCCGCGAGTAATGGGACAGGAACAATGCTCGCACGGCAAGATAAAATACAACTGCGTGATGTGCTACGGCTGCCCCCACGGCAAGCGGAAACACGACTGCGCGAAGTGCTACTCCTGCCCTCACGGGAAGGTGAAAGGACACTGTGGGGCGTGCAAGCCCTGCCCCCACGGGAAGCTGGAACACGACAGCGCGTTGTGCAGCCCCTACCCTCACGGCAAGCTGAAAAACAGCTGCGCGGCGTGCAGCCCCTGCCCTCACGGCAAGTGGAAACACGAGTGCTTGGTGTGCGTAGGATGTCTGTCATCAAGGCAAGCTGAAACGCAAGTGCGCGAAATGCAAAACGGCCCGGCCCATGCGGAAAAACCGAGCTCGAAGCGCATCAAGCGCGAGCCGGAGAGTTCGCCGGAGGTCAAGCTCAAACCAGACATCAAGCTCGAGCCCGAAATCAAGCCAGAGCCCGAGCCGTTCACCTTCCGCGGCTACTTCGGCATCAACGGCGAGGACGAGAGGTGAGTGACAGATCGTGAGTGACAGATACACCTTTGATCATAAAACACACAACGCGCCTACATCTATTAATCATAGGACCTTCATCCGATTTTCAGCACTTCGATTTGGAACAGAAGCGTGCCTCCCGGTGGAATCCCCCACGCGGGAAAACCGCCCTCCCCGTACCCTTCGTTCGCTGGGATCTTGGCTTCCCGGACTTCCCCAACTCGCATCCCCATCACCGCCTGGTCCCACCCCGTGATGACCTGCCCTACTCCCGCATTGTACGAGAACGGCTGCTGTCCTTCATCCTTTGTCGACCAAAACTTCTCACCGGTTTGCGTGACGATACCCAACGCGTGCACCGTCACCGCGTTGCCCTTTCCGACTTGTTGAGATCCAGAATCAGGCGCCTCCGCTACAGTTCGAATGCCAGTTTCGTATCCGGGAATTAAAACGAACTCAGAGGAGGATTCAGAGGACGTACTCGTGTTCGATTCATTCGTTTCGTCGCCGGCGTCGTTTTCCTTCGTCTCCGCCTTCGCCGCCAGTTCGTGTTTCTGCTTTTGCAAAAACTCCTCGAGCTGCGGTCCGCACGCTTCGAATAGCTGTTCAGTGGTCCACGCATTTTCCACTTTCATTTCCCCTATCGACTCCCTCCTCAGCGCAGTGAGGTGCGCCGCGGACCCCAGCGCGGCACCCAAGTCGTGCGCCAGCGTCCGCACGTACGTCCCCTTACTGCAGTCCACTTTGAATTTTACCAACTGCGCGTCGTTCGCGTCACGCTCCACTTCAAAAGAATTCACAACACAGTTGCGTTCTTTTCGCGCCACGGTCTCACCTCGTCTCGCGGCTTTGTACAGCCGCTCGCCTTTTACTTTAATCGCACTGTACATCGGAGGTATCTGTGTGATATCGCCCACCATTGCTTGCGCCGCTGATTGTAATTCCTCATCCGTGATGTGTTTCCAGTCGCGAAACGTATCAGGTTCAGTCGCCGCGTCTTGCGACGGCGTCGCTTCCCCAAGCCGCATCACCCCGGTGTACACCTTGTCCATCCCCACGAAGGTTTCCACCAATTTGGTGGCTTTGCCGATGCAAAGGATCAGCAAACCGGTCGCGTCGGGATCTAGCGTTCCGCAATGGCCCACCTTCCTTACGCCGAATTTTCGCGTCATGGATCTCGTCTTACCCACAACGTCGAACGAGGTCCACCCTTTGGGCTTGTCCATCATCAGGACCATGTTCTGCCACGTCTCCGCACTAGGTGGGGGCGCGGGGGGGTGCAGAAAGAACGGAGGGGGGATCTCCTTATTCTT
>TARA_B110000977_G_scaffold192827_1_pt1 | contig 19027 bp, 22 predicted proteins | sample TARA_B110000977 | Tara Oceans TARA_B110000977 (sample SAMEA4397798) | marine metagenome | biome: Polar Biome; feature: [SRF] surface water layer (ENVO:00010504); material: water (ENVO:00002006), including particulate matter (ENVO:01000060) such as... | depth 5 m | reverse complement strand
AAAATTATTGAGGGGCGCGAGGACGACATCCGCCCGTGCGTCGGAGCGACCTATTGCCTTGATCGTATCTATCAAGGCGGCGAAGCGCTGTGCATTCACAACGCCGCCACGGGGCGCGAATTGACCATGCCCCACGATATTCCAAAGGCGCAAACCCCGAAGAAAGTCGTCGTCATTGGGACAGGCCCCGCAGGACTTGAAGCCGCGCGCGTTGCCGCCCAGAGAGGCCACACCGTCACGGTGTTTGAGGCCGCAGCCCAGCCAGGTGGGCAAATCCGCCTTACTTCGCAATCCCCCCGCCGCCGTGAAATGATGGGAATCATCGATTGGCGCATGGCCCAATGTGCGGCCCGGGACGTGACGTTTCATTTTAACACATGGGCGGAAGCCGACGATGTAACCGCGCTGTCGCCGGACGTGGTCATTGTGGCCACGGGCGGCGTGCCAAACCTTGAACTGTTCGAACAAGGTCATGACCAACCCAACGTGGTGTCTGCATGGGATATCATTTCAGGTGATGTAAAGCCGGCGGGCAACATCCTGATCTATGATGAAAGTGGCGATCATCCTGCATTGCAAGCCGCCGAAGTTGCCGGCAACGCGGGTGCAAGCGTTGAAATTATGACACCGGACCGCACGTTTTCACCCGATGTCATGGCCATGAACCTCGTGCCGTATATGCGTTCCCTGCAAGACAAAGACGTGACCTTTACGGTGACACGGCGACTGATGGATGTCATCCGCACAGGCAACAAACTTACCGCGCGGATCGGGACGGATTATAGCAATCATATTTATGAAATAGACGTCGATCAAGTCGTCGTGAACTACGGCACGCTTCCGCTGGATGATCTTTATTTCGACCTCAAGCCATCGTCGTCCAACTTGGGTGAGGTGGACTACGACGCGCTGATTTCAGGGACGCCGCAAACGATCAAACGCAACAATACTGGCGCGTTCCAGCTGTTTCGCATCGGTGACGCCGTGTCCGCGCGCAACACCCATGCGGCAATTTATGATGCCCTTCGTCTGGTTAAGGATATTTGATATGCGCAGCAGCAAAACCATTCATGTCGTGTCTTGCCATGCCGAAGGCGAAGTTGGCGATGTGATAGTTGGCGGTGTTGCTCCGCCCCCCGGTAAAACGCTATGGGAACAGCGCACCTGGATCGCCAACGATCAAACTCTGCGCAATTTCATGCTGAACGAACCGCGCGGCGGGGTGTTTCGCCATGTGAACCTGCTGGTCCCACCCGTTCATCCTGATGCCCAGATGGGCTGGATCATCATGGAGCCCGAAGACACGCCGCCGATGTCGGGATCCAATTCTATTTGCGTTTCAACTGTCCTTCTCGACAGCGGGATCATCCCGATGACCGAACCTGTCACAGAAATGGTTCTTGAGGCGCCGGGTGGTTTGGTGCGCGTGCGCGCCGACTGCCGCAACGGCAAGGCTGAACGCATCACTGTGCAAAACCTGCCGTCCTTTGCAGGCGAACTGGGCGTGACGCTGACTGTCCCCGACCTTGGCGAAATCACAGTTGACACGGCGTTTGGTGGCGACAGCTTTGTGGTCGTAGATGCGCAGGCCCTCGGGTTTGATCTGGTCGCATCTGAGGCCAAAGCCTTGGCCGACCTTGGCGTGTCGATCACCAATGCGGCCAATGATCAATTGACTTTTCACCATCCTGACAATCCCGATTGGCGGCATTTTTCGTTCTGCCTGTTTGCAGGCCCAATCAAGCGGGATGGCGGCCACCTGACCACATCCGCTGCGGTCGCCATTCAGCCGGGAAAAATTGATCGATCCCCGACAGGCACCGCCGCCTCAGCGCGTATGGCTTTGCTTCATGCACGCGGCGACATGCAAGTGGGCGAAACCTTCACAGCGCGCTCCATCATCAATTCGGAATTCCATGGGCGGATCGTAGAAACCACATCATTGGGCGACACGCCGGCCATCATCCCCGAAATCACAGGCCGTGCGTGGATCACGGGAACACATCAGCACATGCTGGACCCAGATGATCCGTGGCCCCAAGGATATCGCCTGAGCGATACGTGGCCTGATTTGAAGGCGCGCTAACGGTTTAGGGCGCCCCGCATCGCGGGCCAAACCCCTTTGCTTGGATTTGAAGAAGCCGTCAAAACCGCTCTGCTCGGACCACTTCGACGTCGGCAATTGTTACGACGCCGATGTGTTTGTCCACGACCTTAAACGCCGCGTCCAATAACCCGTCCAGACGTTCGGGTTTGATGATGCAAATGACCTGCACCATACCGCTGGCGCGGCTGATCTGCCCCTCGGCTGTCCATGGTCCTGATCGCCCTGATCCGCCCAAAACAGCAAGCACAGAATATCCCGTGACCCCCGCACTTTCCAAAGTGTCGGTCAGGCGTTTTTGCATGACGGCTTCGATGGTGATGACGACGCGTTTGGCGTGATGCGTTTGCATATTAGCCTCCTGTCACGGCTTGGGACACCGCCACATAAAGTGGAATGCCGATGGTAAGGTTAAAGGGAAACGTGACGCCAAGGGACAGCGTAAGATAAACTGACGGATTGGCCTCGGGTAGGGCCACACGCATGGCGGCGGGAACGGCGATATAGCTGGCAGAGGCCGACAGAACCATCAGCAGCGCGATGCCGCCGGGTGACAGGCCAATCAAAAGACCCGCACCAAGGCCAAACACGCTCCCGACCAAGGGCATGATGATGCCAAAGGCCACGGCACCCATGTTCAACACGCCGCGCGATTCCCGCAGGCCGCGACCCGCGACCAATCCCATATCGAGAAGGAACAGGCACAGCACGCCAGTGAACGGAGCGACGATGAAATTGGACACTTTATCAAGGCCCTCTTGCCCTGTGATCGCACCAATAACGAACGCGCCAACAAGAAGGACGATCGACCCGTTGAGCATGATTTCCCGCATCAGCTCACTGTCCATCCGACGGCCTGATCCGCCACGAGAGACGAGCCACAAGGCAGACAGAATGGCGGGGGCTTCCATCACGGCGGCAACGGCAACCATGTAGCCTTCCGATGAAATTGCGCGCCCTTCAAGAACGGACGTGGCCGCAACGAATGTTACGATTGAAATTGAACCATAGTGGCCTGCGACAGCCGCCGCATCGATCCGGCTTAGGTTTGTCAGGACACGCAGCATCGCGAATGCGATAAACGGCAGAACGGCGGACAAAACGAAACCCGCAACCAAAGTCGCAACAAGCGTTGCATCCAGCCCGTTAGACGCAACAGCAGCGCCGCCTTTGAAACCGATGGCGAAAAGCAGATAGATCGACATGGCCTTTGCCGCGGCTTCGGGCACCGACAGATCGGATCGCCCAAGGGCTGCCACAAGGCCAAGCACAAACGATAAGATGACAGGTGAAAGTAGGTTGGTGGCAGCGAGGTCGAAGATGTCGGCCATTTGGTGTCCCCATATACAAATTCGTGACTAAATTAGTCAGAAATAACATCATGGCAAGTGCTGCGACGCAGAAAGATGTTAGACAGCGCTAAATTCACCAGTTGCCGCATCATAGGTTTCTAGCCCGCCTTGGCCGACGTCTGTCCACAACCCGTGTAGCGACAAGCGGCCAGATTCCACTTCCGTTTTGACATGGGGGAAGGTCATCAGGTTTTCCAAGGATACCACAACGCTGTCTTTTTCAAGCTGACGGACACGATCGGCGTCATCGCCGTCGGGCAGGGCTTCAAAACTTGGGCGCAAAATGTCCATCCAGCGGCCAACATAGCTTGCTTTCTTCTCGAGGTCCGGCGCTTTGCCCGAACACATATCATAGCATCCCTGCACACCGCCGCAGGCTGAATGCCCCAACACGATCAGATGCGAGATTTTCAAAGTCTGAACCGCGTATTCAATCGCGGCAGACGTCCCGTGATGGTTGCCATCTGGCGTATGCTTCGGAATGAGATTGGCGATGTTGCGGTGAATGAAAAATTCACCCTGATCGGCGCCAAAAATAGATGTGACATGCACGCGGCTGTCGCAACACGACACCACCATGCAGCGTGGGTTCTGACCGTTCTCCATCAGCTGAAGATACCAGCCCTTGTTTTGCTCGTAGGTGGTGGCCTTCCAACCATGATATCGGCGCACAAGATAATCGGGAAGGGGGCGCGCATGTTGCATAGTGTATTCCTGCTGGTCTTAATCCTCTCTGTCTTATGGCGAATTTTCAAGAATTTCGAGCGATTAATGCCGCGCCATGGCAACGACTTAGAAACTATGCCGCCTTAAACCCGTTTCTGGGTGCAGAAAAGTGGGACGATTATGGAACAACAACACCAGACCAATGTGGCACGTCTTGTGCCCCACGAAACGTTCGGACCAGACGTTCGGGCCTTGTCGCCGTATGCGTTGGCGGACGACGATATGGACTACGGCGATGTCATTTGCCTCGGTCTTGAGGAAATATCCCGCCATCTCAAATGGCTGGACGATGATTACCAATCAGGTCAGTTTGACCGCCTTGAAGTTCGGCTGCGTAGCATCGTGATGCTGGCCGATCAGCTCGGCTTGCGACGGGTCGGGCAAGTGGCGTCCGATGTTGTGTATTGTCTTGATGGTCCTGATGAGGTGGCGTTGGCGTCAACACTGTCACGGCTGATGCGATTGATGACGCAAGCTCTCGATCATACGGCGGGGCCAATGGCTGCTTTCTAATGGATGGCGCCGCGCGCTTGGGCTAGGCTGACGGGATCACACACGAGAGGTTCTATGCAGCCGATATTTGCCGCCCCGACGCCCGACGCCATCCCATTGATCGCCGTCTATTCGGATGATCTTGAAGCAACGATTGCGAATTTGCCAAATGCCGCTGCCGATTGGCTACGTGGTATGGGTTTTGACGCCAGCATTGGCGCGTGCGCAGTGCTGCCCAATTCTGATGGGTCGATCAAGGCGGCCTATGTCGGGCTAGGTGCGAAGGGGCAGGCCCGTGTCCGGTTCGTATTGGCCGCGGGTGCAGCGAAATTGCCTGCTGCAACATATGCGTTGGACACAACACAAACGGGTCCCGCCTTGGACGAGGTTGCGCTGGGCTTGCTGTTGTCCACGTACAGGTTCGATCGATACAAATCTGTATCGGCGGCAAAGCAGTCGTTCATTGCGCCGGCCGGAATTGATGCCACCCGCATCGAAGCCTTGGCCGCGGGTGAATGTTTGACCCGTGATCTGATCAACACGCCTGCGTCCGACATGGGGCCAGAAGAACTAGAGTCTGCCGCACATAATCTTGCCGAAACCCATGGTGCGACGTGCAGCGTAATCCTTGGCGACGATTTGTTGGATCACAATTTCCCACTGATCCACACTGTGGGGCGTGCATCACCGCGTGCGCCACGACTTATCGATATGTTTTGGGGCAAAAAGGGGCCGAAGCTGACGTTGGTCGGCAAAGGTGTGTGCTTTGATACGGGCGGACTGAACCTGAAACCCGGTGGGTCGATGGGGTTGATGAAGAAGGACATGGGGGGTGCTGCAACGGTCCTTGGATTGGCGCATATGATTATGGCGCTGAAACTGGACCTGCAATTGCGTGTGCTTATTCCTGCCGTTGAAAACTCTGTCGACGGATCCGCGTTTCGCCCCGGTGATGTCCTGACCAGCCGCAAGGGGCTGACGGTTGAGATCAACAACACCGACGCCGAAGGGCGCCTTGTTCTGGCTGACGCCCTTGCGCTGGCGGACGAAGACAGGCCCGATTGCATTATCTCGATGGCGACGCTGACGGGGGCTGCGCGGGTTGCTGTTGGCCCCGACATTGCGCCGTTTTTCACGACGGATGATGCGATGGCGCGGGCGTTGCCGCAGGCCGCATCAGAAACCGCTGATCCGGTTTGGCAACTGCCGTTTCATGACCCCTATGAAGGTATGATCGAACCGCAGATTGCGGATTTGGACAATGCGCCAGCGGGCGGGTTTGCAGGATCAATCACAGCCGCCCTGTTCTTGCGCCGCTTCGTGACGGACACGCCCTATACCCATTTTGACATTTACGGATGGAACCCGACGGCCGCACCCGCACGTCCGAAGGGCGGGGGTGGCATGGGCGCGCGCGCAATCCTCGCCGCCTTGCCCGAGGTATTGGGGCTGTGAGCGACCGCCGCCTGACACCTGCCAATGGATACGTTGCTGCCACCCATCTTATGGGACAGGTCGATGCAGAGACGTTCAGCGACGGAACACCCGCATCCATTGGGCAAACCGTTGTTGATCTTTGCGCGACGGCAGCCGGAAAACGTGACCGCCAATTGCTGCTTGGGGCGTCTGTTATCGTGTACGATCGCCGCGACGGGTGGGCCTTCGTTCAATCCAAGCGCGACGGTTACGTCGGGTATGTGCGCGAAGCCGGGTTGGTTGACCCCATCGCCACCACCCACCGCATCGCGACACCTGCCACCCACGCCTACGCCACCGAAAGCTTTAAGGCGCAGGATTTGCTGCGTCTGCCGTTCGGCGCTGAGGTCGTTGTGATCGACGAGCGCCATAAATTCTTTGAGACCCCCCACGGCTTTATTCCTAAAAAGCACCTGCGCCCGCTTGGCCAAGTGTTTTCTGATCCCGCGACGGTCGTGCAGCTGTTTTTTGGAACGCCCTATCTGTGGGGTGGAAATTCTACATTGGGCGTGGATTGTTCAGGGTTGGTGCAAGCAGGATATCACGCATGCGGTCACATGTGCCCCAGTGATAGTGATATGCAGTGTGACAGTTTTGGTGTGCTACTGACGGACGATGCGCTGCTGCAACGGGGCGATCTGGTGTTCTGGAAAGGCCATGTCGCGATGATGGTTGATGGTGAAACGATGATCCATGCAAATGCGCACCATATGGCCGTTGTGTACGAAGGGCTCGCGCAGGCGACGATGCGGATCAAAGCGCAAGGCGACGGGGATGTTTTGGCGCGCCGCCGCGTTCTTTAGTCAATCGCGCGGATCAGCTTACGTTCCAACACGCGCAACACCTGACGCAGGTCGTTTCCGCGTTTCAAAATTTTCCCGTCCATTCCGATCACCGCATATTGCCCCTGCTTCATTCGCAGGTTCGGGCGCTTTTCTATGCGGTACATCGGGTGTTCTGCCGTGCGTCGAAAAACCGAAAAGACAGCAACATCTTTAAGATGCGAGATTCCGTAATCGCGCCATTCACCCGCCGCGACGAACCGACCGTATAACGACAGAATAGCATTCAATTCGGTGCGGTGAAATGCGACTTGCGCGGGCGCTGGGCCGGGGAAGGGTGTCGGGGCGTTCATTCAATAATAGTTGCGCTGATCAGGCCGCAAATCAACCCCGCTGGTCGGTGCCGCGAAAATACCGCGCCCGACCCTGATTTGCGCCACAATCTACCGTCAGTACACACCTATCGACAGTCCTCCGGAGGCGCGTTTTTTAGCCCCCACCCAGTACACGCCTTCGGAGTGGCTTCGTATTTCCTTAACCACAGTTAATCGATGTGATCGCACCGGCGGGTCCGACGTTGAAATTGATCCGTTCAGGTCGAAAGTCCATTGTCACGGCCTGATTTGGGCGAATGACCCGCACCAGATCAAGGATCATGACCCGTTCTAAGGCAGTCACGTCTTGGCCGATCAAAGACCCGTATTGATTTGCGTTGCAGGTATCGTCGGTGATCGCGGGCAGGGCCGGACCGCGTGGTGACGTGGGTGTGGATACTGGCATCTCGCACGCAGCGAGGAAGAAAAACGGGGCAATCGCAAACAATTTTTTCATAGCATAACTATCGGTCGGCGTGCCGTGCGTTGCAACACTAGGGATTGCATGGTGCATCTGCATGCCGCATTTTAGCAGAGAAACATTGAAGGAATATCCAATGCGAACACGTGCCGCCGTCGCCATCCAAGCTGGAAAGCCCCTTGAAGTGATGGAGGTCAATCTCGACGGCCCCCGCGAGGGCGAAGTTCTGGTTGAAATCAAAGCCACGGGGATTTGCCACACGGATGAATTCACGTTGTCGGGCGCTGATCCCGAAGGGCTGTTCCCCGCCATTCTTGGCCATGAGGGCGCTGGTGTTGTCGTTGACATCGGTCCCGGTGTGACGACCCTGAAAAAGGGCGATCATGTGATCCCGCTTTATACGCCGGAATGCCGCACGTGTGAGTATTGCCTTAACCCTAAAACAAACCTTTGCCAGTCGATCCGCAGCACGCAAGGTGCGGGCCTGATGCCGGATGGGACGTCGCGTTTTAGCACGCTCGATGGTGATCCGATCTTGCACTACATGGGTTGTTCGACGTTCGCGAACCATACCGTTGTGCCCGAAATTGCGTTGGCAAAGGTGCGCAGTGACGCGCCGTTTGACAAGATTTGCTACATTGGATGTGGCGTCACCACCGGCATCGGCGCTGTGATCAATACAGCAAAGGTCGAAATCGGCAGCACCGCGATTGTCTTTGGTCTGGGCGGCATTGGCCTGAACGTGATCCAGGGACTTCGCCTCGCGGGGGCGGACCAAATTGTGGGCGTTGATATTAACCCGAACAAAATCGAAATGGCGACGCGGTTTGGCATGACCGATTTCGTGAACCCCAAAGAAGTTGATGGTGATCTGGTCGCGTATCTTGTGGCCCTCACGGGTGGCGGTGCGGATTACACATTTGATGCCACGGGCAACACGGACGTGATGCGGACAGCATTGGAATCCGCGCACAAGGGATGGGGTGAAAGCATCATCATTGGTGTGGCTGCTGCGGGCGCGGAAATTTCAACCCGCCCGTTCCAACTGGTCACCGGACGCAGCTGGCGCGGCACGGCATTTGGCGGCGCGCGTGGCCGCACAGATGTGCCTCAGATTGTCGATTGGTATATGGATGGCAAGATTGAGATTGATCCAATGATCACCCACACGATGGGCCTGGACGATATCAACAAAGGGTTTGATTTGATGCATTCTGGTGAAAGCATCCGTTCCGTCGTTCTGTATTGATTAAGTTCGAAATTCAAAGGTCCGGTTCTGAATAGGGGCCGGGCCTTTGTGCGTCAGGCTGCGTAGCGCGCCAAAAACGTATCCACGGCACCCGTGACAATCCGCAGCTTTTGCACATCATCAAATGACTTTTCCATGCTGAACACGAGGCGCGGGAACAGATCGGCCTTGCACAATTCGCTAAACTGGTCGGCGGCGAGGGTAAGATCGTCAATAACAAGGTCGCCGCGTTCGATGCCTGTTTCGAAAAAATGGATCAGCTTGGTTTGTACCAAGCCTGGCCCGCTTTCGTAAAATTCACGGCCAAGTTCGGGGAAACGGTCGCTTTCGGCGACGCATAGCCGAAACACCCGTTGGCCGAAATCCGAGGTAAAGAAGTTCACCATTTGCCACGCGGCTTGCGTCAAAACCTCTGCAACGGGGCGGGACATGTCGATGGTTTCAACCGCGGTTTCAGCCTGCCTGATACACTCAGTCTTGGCGACTTCCATGAACAGCAGGCGTTTGTCCGGAAAGTAGCTATAGAGAGTGGCCTTGGACACACCTGCGGCACGGGCAATGTCGTCAACGCTCGCGCCTTCAAACCCGTCAGACATGAAGATATCGCGCGCGCCTGCCAGCACTTGGTCGAACTTGCGCCCGCGCTTTACGCCTTGATGTTCGTCAGCCATTCACGGTTCTCCCTGCCCGCATACTTAAACTGATCCGTTTAGTACGGGCAAGGAGAGGTGTTGTTATCCCTGCGGAAGGCAGGCGGCCGTTGCATCTGAACCAGCCAAGCAATCTTTGGCGACTGTGACGTCTTGGGTCGATGGGAATGTCAGGTTGGGGATTGAAAATGTGATGCTGCCAGCTGTAGCGCTGGTCGCGAGGGCGGCTGTTGTCAGGGCGACGAGGAGGAGATTTTTCATTTTGGTGATTCCATAAATTGTCTTCGCATTAAAATATATAAACTATACAGTTTAGTTTATAAGTAGAAAGTGAACCGATCAGTTTAGATAGTTTCGTGCTTGATAAATCCATGCAGTTTCCTAGATTAGAATTATTCTAATGTAGGAGTGCCAATTATGATCCCCAGAGTATCCAATCGCCGCCGTTTCAAGGATTTGTCAGAGCAAGAAGTCCTCGCGCTTGCGATATCGTCGGAAGAAGATGATGCACGTATTTATAGGTCCTATAGCGAACGTCTTCGCGCCGATTTTCCTGCGTCTGCCGCAATCTTTGACGACATGGCAATCGAGGAAGACGGGCATCGCACGCGTCTGATCGACCTGCATCGCGTGCGTTTTGGGGATACCATTCCATTGATCCGCCGCGAACACGTTGCTGGGTTTTATGCACGTCGGCCTGTTTGGTTGATCGAAAACCTCAGCCTCGATCGTATCCGCGATGAAGCGCGACAAATGGAACGTGACGCGCAGGCATTTTACGAAACGGCAGCGAAGTCGACGACGAATGCAGACACGCGTCAATTGTTGGGTGATCTGGCGGCTGCGGAAGCAGGGCATTCTGATCGCGCGACCGCATTGGTCGCCGAGAATATTAATGCCGATGCCGACGCCGAGGAAAAAGACGCCGCACATCGTCAGTTTGTTTTGACATGGGTACAACCCGGATTGGCGGGGTTGATGGATGGGTCAGTGTCCACGCTTGCACCCATTTTTGCCGTTGCCTTTGCCACCCAAGATACATGGACGACATTCCTAGTTGGTCTTGCTGCCAGTATTGGTGCGGGTATTTCCATGGGCTTCACAGAGGCCGCAAGCGATGACGGACAGATTTCGGGCCGTGGGTCGCCCTTGAAACGTGGCGTTGCGTCGGGCGTTATGACGACGGTCGGGGGGTTAGGGCATGCGCTCCCATACCTCATCACAGATTTTTGGACCGCGACGACGATCGCGATTGCCGTGGTGTTTGTGGAACTTTGGGCCATCGCGTGGATCCAGAACAAATACATGGAAACGCCGTTCTTTCGTGCAGCCCTTCAGGTGGTTGTGGGCGGTGCGCTTGTTCTGGGCGTCGGTATCTTGATCGGCAGCGGCTAGAGGCTGTTGCCCGCCCACCTCGGATGCTAAGTCTGTCCTCATGTGGGATATTTTTCTTCAGACGTTGCCGTTTTTCGCGCTTATCGGGCTTGGGTTCGGTGCGGGTCGCACAGGGTTTTTCACGGCCGAGGCGACGGCGTACCTGACCAAGTTTGTGTTCTACTTCGCGTTGTCTGCGATGCTGTTCCGCTTTTCGGCAAACCTGTCGATTGGGGGAATCCTAGATTGGCCGTTCGTGTTTGCCTATTTGTGGGGGACTTTGTTCGTCTACTTGATTGCGACAGGTGTCGCCCTGCTGCGCAAACGCGGGATAGAAGAGGCGGCAGTCGAAGCCCAATGTGCTGTCATTGGCAACGTAGGGTTCTTGGGCATTCCAATGCTGGTGTTGTTGCTTGGCGAACAGGCGATTGGGCCCGTCATGTTGGTACTGGCTGTTGATCTGATCGTATTCGGATCGTTGATTGTGATTCTTATCACAGGGTCGCGCGACGGGCGGATGTCGCTTGGGGTTTTGCGCACGGTCGGGCTGGGATTGCTGAAGAATCCGATGATTGTGTCCATCTCGCTTGGCTTGATCGTTTCGGGTCTTGGCCTGCCGATCCCTAAACCCGCCAATGAATTCCTGTCCATTCTGGGGGCCGCCGCAACGCCGGGTGCGTTGTTTGCAATTGGTGCATCCCTTGCCAGTAAATCCGCCGAAAAGGTCGCCGTGGCTGGCTGGCTTTCGTTCTCTAAACTAATTCTACACCCCGCAGCCGTGGCCTTTGCTGCGTTGTTCATGTTCCCCGTCGCGCCTTACGCTGCGGGCGTGATGATCGCCGCAGCTGCTTTGCCTGTCGCTGGAAATGTCTACATTCTTGCACAGCACTACGGGGTTGCCCCTGCGCGTGTTTCCGCGTCGATCCTTATTTCCACTGCGCTGAGTGTGTTCACCGTTTCTGCCGCCATAGCCATGATAGAAAGTTTGCAATGACCGATCAGACCCCACCACAATATCAAGCCTTGGCCCTGCCAGATCGCGCCGATTACACAGACGCAGAAATGTTGTTGCAGGCAGATGGGTTTTATGCCCATATCAAAACCCGCCACACCATACGCGACTACATTGACCGCCTCGTCCCGAAAGAGGTGATTGAGGCTTGCGTTCTTGCTGCGGGCACCGCGCCAAGTGGGGCAAACCAACAGCCTTGGCACTTTGTCGCGATCAGTAATCCGAATATGAAATCCCAAATCCGTGCTGCCGCGGAGGCGGAGGAAGAAAAGTTCTATGATGGCGCTGGTGGTGATGCGTGGCTGAAGGCGCTGGAACCGATCGGGACGGATGCGTCAAAGCCGCACCTCGATATTGCGCCGTGGTTGATCGTGGTTTTTGCCCAGCGATGGGGGTACCGCGACGGGGAAAGGATCAAACATTACTACGTCCCCGAAAGTGTTGGCATCGCGACAGGTATGTTGATCACGGCCTTGCACACGGCTGGTCTGTCCTGCCTGACACATACGCCAAATCCGATGAAGTTTTTGAACGAGCTGTGCAACCGCCCCGACAACGAAAAGCCGATTATGATCCTCGCGGTTGGGCACCCCGCAGACACGGCAACTGTTCCGGCGGTTGCGAAAAAGAAGAAGCCGTTGGTTGATATCCTCACCACATATGATGGAGATATTTGATGGAAACAGTGTCAGAAAACCGCTGCTTTGGCGGTGTGCAGGGTGTGTATAAACACCGATCAACCGCGACGGGGACAGACATGACCTTCGCTTTGTTTCTGCCCGCCGAAGCACAAGACGGACCTGTGCCGTTGTTGTGGTTTTTATCTGGCCTGACCTGCACGCACGAAAACGCGATGGTGAAGGCGGGCGCGCAAGCAGGGGCAGCAGAGCAAGGGATCGCGATTGTGTTTCCTGATACGTCGCCACGCGGCGACGATGTGCCCAATGATGAGGCTTACGATTTGGGGCAGGGCGCGGGATTTTACATCGACGCGACGCAAGAACCTTGGTCGCAACATTTCAAAATGTGGACCTACACGGCAGAAGAATTGCCCGCACTTTTGGGCGAAACCTTCGCACTCGATATGACGCGCCAATCCATCACGGGGCATTCCATGGGTGGGCACGGTGCGCTGACGCTGGCGATGGCATTGCCTGGCCGTTTCAAATCTGTGTCCGCCTTCGCGCCGATCTGTAACCCGACAAACAGCGAATGGGGCCGTAAACAATTCACCGCCTATTGGGGGGATGAGGCAAGTTGGGGCCCTCACGATGCTACGCTCTTGATGCAAGGCGACGGGTTTGATGGGCCAATCCTGATCGATACGGGCACCGACGATCAGTTCAGTGACAAGCTGGGGACGGATGCCTTTGCGCATGCCATGGCCGCCAAGCGACAAGAGGGTCAAATCCGCCTGCAAAAGGGCTACGACCACAGCTATTTCTTCATCTCGACCTTTATGGAAGACCATGTCGCGTTTCATGCAGAGGCGCTTTACGCGTGATTTACGTCGATGCCGATGCGTGCCCCGTAAAGGCCGAAGTCGAAAAGGTCGGTACGCGCCACGGCGTAAAGATGTTCATTGTCTCCAACGGTGGGCTGCGGCCGTCGCAAAACCCATTGGTGGAAACCGTAATTGTGCCCGATGGGCCGGACATTGCTGACATCTGGATTGCGGACCGCGCGACGGTGGGCGACGTCGTAATCACAGGCGACATTCCGTTGGCGGCGAAATGTGTAGAGGGCGGTGCCAAGGTCCTAAAACACAACGGTGAGGCGCTGACGCAGGCCAACATTGGAAATATCCTAGCGACGCGGGACTTGATGGCCGACATTCGCGCTGCCGATCCCTTTCGTCAAGGTGGCGGCAAAGCGTTTTCAAAAGCAGACAAATCGCGTTTTCTGGATGCCTTGGAACGTGAACTTCGGTCCGTCAAACGTGCGTAATTGCTTTGCGCACCGTTGAAACATGTTAAGGTGTCCCAACTTTGGGGACATACAGCATGGCCGTTCAAGCCGTTATTTTTGACATCGGGAACGTCCTGATCGGCTGGCAGCCAGAGGCGTTTTTTGACCGCGTGATCGGGCAGGATCGCAGCGCGGCATTCTTCGCCGCCATCCCCCTGCATGATATGAACGACCGCGTTGATCGCGGCGAAAGCTTCCATGGCGTTATTGCGCAGACCAAAACCGCCTACCCAGATTGGGAAGACGAGCTGACGGTGTGGGAAGACCGCTGGATCGAAATGGCATCCCCCGCGATTGATCATTCCGTTCGATTGCTGAGGGCGCTGCGCCGCGTCGGGGTGCCCGTGTTTGCATTGTCGAATTTGGGGAATGAAACCCTGGTTATCGCCGAACGCGAATACCCGTTTCTTGAGGAATTTGATCACCGCTATATTTCGGGTGAGATGGGCGTGACCAAACCGGACCCGCGCATTTACGAACAGGTCGAAACACACTGCGGCTTGCCCGCTGCAAGCCTGTTGTTCACCGATGATCGGGCTGAAAATATCTCAGCTGCGCAGGCACGAGGCTGGCAAACCCATCTGTTTGATGGACCACAAGGTTTGGCCAGGCGACTGGTTGATGCTGGCCTGCTAACACCGGAGGCTGCTGAATGACTGCCATGATCCCATTTGAAGAAGGGCAAGTCGGATTGGATTGGATCGATCTGACGGACGCTTTAGCCGATGGGCACGCCCGTCCGAAAGCCACAGTTGAAGACGTGTTTTTGTACCGTGATCCCGACACCCTTTTGAACCGGTCGGCGTGGATCGAAGGGATGGGGCTCGCCGTGAAATGTGCGACCATTTTTCCAAACAACAAGACGATGCAAAAGCCCATGGTCAATGGTGCCGTGAACCTGTTTTCGGACACTGATGGTCAGCTTGAAGCGATCCTCGACTTTCATCTCGTAACCAAGTGGAAGACTGCTGGGGACAGCTTGTTGGCTGCCCGTCGTTTGGCGCGGCCCGACAGCAAATCCATTTTGATTGTGGGCGCTGGAACGGTCGGGAAATCCCTTTGGGAAGCTTACGGCGCAGCCTTTCCAAACGCGAATTTCACCGTTTGGAACCGATCCCCAGACGGGGCCGCACAGTTTGCAGCTGCATGTGAAGGCGTGCAAATTGCAACCGATCTTGAGGCCGCCGTGCGTGCCGCCGATATTGTGACATCTGCGACGATGACGACCGAACCCATCCTGAAGGGGGCGTGGTTCCAACCGGGGCAACACATCGATTTGATTGGGGCCTACCGCCCGGACATGCGCGAAGTTGATGACGCCGCCCTTCAACGTTCCCGCATCTTTGTGGACAGTTACGCAACTACGATGGGCCATATCGGAGAGCTTAAAATCCCGCTTGCCAGTGGTGCCATCAAGGACGACGACGTGTTGGCTGATTATTACGAATTGGATGCCTTCGAACGCCAGTCGGACGACGATATCACCTTGTTCAAAAACGGGGGCGGCGCGCATTTGGATCTGATGACAAGCCGCTATATTTTAGATGTTTGGAGTGGACGGACCGCGTAATGGGATGGGCGATTTTACTGGCAATCTTAGGTGGCTTGGCGTCTTTGCCGTGGCTCGCCGAAAGCCGACGCAGTAGCGCGGATGCCTTTCGCAAAAAGGCACCGGGGCGGTTTGCGAAACTCAGCCAAGGGGTCACGCATTATCAATGGCTGGGTCATGTGCGTGGCCCTGTCGTGGTTTGTATTCACGGCCTCACGACGCCCAGCCCTGTTTGGTACGCGATTGCGCAGGGGCTGGCTGGATTGGGGTATCGTGTGTTGGTCTATGACCTCTACGGGCGCGGATTTTCCGATGCGCCGCGCGGCCCCCAAACGGGGGATTTTTTCGCCCGTCAACTATCCGACCTTCTGGAACATCAGGAACTGGAAGACGATGTCACGCTGATGGGGTATTCCATGGGCGGTTCTATCGCGACCCATTTTACCGCCAAGTATCCTGATCGGGTGCGCCGTATGATCCTGCTTGCGTCCGGCGGTGCGTGGCTGCGCGAAGACAAACTAACCGAATTTTGCCGCAAAACACCTTTCGCCGGTGACTGGGGTCATGCGGTTATTGCCGCGCGCAAAGACCGCCGTGCATTGCGGTCACGGCTTGGTCGCACGTTCGATATCCGTGGGATCGTTGAATTGCAGCTGGCAGAATATGAAAGCCGCGGGTTCTTGCGATCTGTTCTTTCAAGTCGCCGCCACATGCTGTCGGACATGCAAGAAGATGCCCATCGCGCCATCGGGCGGGCCGGCATACCCGTGGTCGGAATTTGGGCTGAAAAGGATGAGGTGATCCCGCTGAAATCCCTTGGCACGTTAACGCAGTGGAACCGCGCCATTCGCCAAGAGGTTATCGCTGGTGCGGATCACGATGTTGGTTTCACCCATTCGTCGGATGTGATCGACGTGCTGCGTGATGTCTTGCGCGAAGACGCGAACTAGACGGTCGGCGCCATCACAGCGCGTCTGTCTTCACGGATCGGCAGATGCACGATCGCCGAAAACGCACCAACCGCGACACCGACCCACCACACCGTAGTGTAGGAGCCGTAAGCGTCATACAGACGCCCGCCCAACCACACGCCAAGAAACGATCCAAGCTGGTGCGAAAAGAAGACAATTCCGTACAACGTCCCCATATAGCGAAGCCCGTAAATGTGCGCGACAAGTCCGCTGGTTAACGGCACTGTCGCCAACCACAACGACCCCATCACGACCGAAAAAATGATCACGGTCGTCGGGGTGATCGGAAACGCGATGAACAAGGCGGCAGCGATCGTGCGCCCTGTATAAATCCCCGCTAGCAGATATTTCTTGGAATACCGTTTGCCGGCCCAACCTGCCAAAAGCGTACCCGCGATGTTGGCCAGACCAATCAGGGAAATCGCAATAGCACCAAGCGCAGATGTCGTGGTGATCCCGATGCTATGCAACGCGCCACCGGGCAGGATTGGGCCGCACATTTCGGTTATCATCGCTGGAAAATGCGCGGTGATAAACGCCAGCTGATAACCGCACGAAAAGAAGCCAAGAAAAATCAGCGTATAGGATGGATCGCGAAAGGCGCGGGTGATGACTTGGCCTATGGATTCCTCAAGCTCTTGTTTGCCTGCGGTGGCGGGGGCCTTCATCAGTGGCAAAGTGAACAGTGACGCCATCACGAGGCCTGCGAACACCAAAAACACGGACTGCCATGGAATGTAGTTAAGCATGAATTCTGCCAAGGGCGCGCCGAACACTTGCCCCGCCGATCCCGCCGCTGTCGCAATCGCAAGCGACATTGATCGGTGTTCGTCAGATGCCGCGCGCCCGACCACGGCCAGGATCACGCCAAATCCTGTTCCCGCGATACCAAAGCCAACCAGCCATGCGTAGGTCTGGTGTTCGATCGGGGACACGGCTTGCGACGACAAAATCAGACCTGCGGCATAGATGACCGCGCCAAGAATGATCGCTTTGCGGTCGGTAAGCCGTTCGGCAAGCGCACCAAAGATGGGCTGCCCGATCCCCCAAGCAAGGTTCTGAAACGCAATTGCGAGGGAAAATTCGGATCGTGCCCATGCGAATTCTTCGGCAATCGGGATTTGGAACACCCCAAAAGAGGCGCGCACAGCAAAGCTGACCATGATGATGATACAGCCCGCGATTAAGACAGGCGTGACGAGGTTTGCTTGACGTTCCATTGCGCGACATTGGGGGCTAACGGCGCTTGGGTCAATTTGCAAGTTGTGGTCTGGGTGATCCGGAATCGTGATGGGAATTGCCGCTGCGCACTCCAAACGGTATGGCTTGGACATGAAGACCGTTCAGGCAGAATACGAGGCGCGGATTGCGTCAGGTGCATTGCGCGATGATCCCGTGCAACGCGCAGCATTGGCATCGCTGGAGCGCGTGCGCGCGGCCGTTCGGGATGCCCCGTCGGCTCCCAAGGGTGGCTGGTTTCGCAAAGCGGCCCCCGTGGTCGGCCCAAAGGGGCTGTACATGTGGGGCGGCGTTGGGCGTGGAAAGTCCATGTTGATGGATTTGCTATATGACACCGTCGATGTCCCGAAACAGCGCAGCCATTTTCATGCGTTCATGCAGTGGGTTCACGGCGCAATTGCGCAGGCGCGCAAAGACGGTGTCGACGACGCTATCGCGCCTGTGGCTGCAGAACTTGCGGGACGGGTGCGGTTCTTGGCGTTTGATGAAATGCAGATCAGCGATATCACCGATGCAATGATCGTCGGGCGCCTGTTTGAAGCGCTATTCGCTGCGGGTGTTGTCGTCGTGACAACGTCAAATCGTGTGCCGGATAATCTCTACAAAGACGGGCTGAACCGTCAGTTGTTTTTGCCGTTCATCGGGTTGTTAAAGGACCGGATGGAGGTCCATGAACTGGCCAGTGACGTAGATTACCGACAAACCGTCCTTGAAGGCACGCAAAGCTATTTTACACCCAATAATGCGGCCGCACGTGCCCAGATTGATGTAGTTTGGGATCAACTGGTCAATGGTGATGCCAAGCCTTTAACGCTGCGGGTCAAGGGGCGTGATGTTGTGCTTCCGGCGTTCGCCAACGGCGTCGCGCGCGCCAAGTTTTGGGACCTGTGCGGGAAACCCCTCGGCGCTGCTGATTATCTGGCTGTTGCGGATGCCGTGCGCGTTTTGGTGTTGGAAGGCATCCCGCCTTTGGGACGTTCCAATTACAATGAAGCCAAGCGGTTCGTCACCCTTATTGATACGCTGTACGAAGGGCAGGTGCGCCTTATAGCGTCCGCTGCCGCCCTGCCAGAAATGCTGTATCTTGAAGGCGAAGGCGTGTTCGAATTTGAACGCACCGCAAGCCGCCTGCGCGAAATGCAGGGCGAAGACTGGGGCGCATCACGCGTCTAGTTGCGGCATCATCAGACGCTGGCCCACGCGGATGCGGTCCGGGCTGGACAGCAAGTCTTTGTTGGCCTGAATGTCTGACGTCAGCGCCTATGGGTCCAAATAGGGTTGTTTGCTA
>TARA_B110000977_G_scaffold86199_1_pt1 | contig 19093 bp, 13 predicted proteins | sample TARA_B110000977 | Tara Oceans TARA_B110000977 (sample SAMEA4397798) | marine metagenome | biome: Polar Biome; feature: [SRF] surface water layer (ENVO:00010504); material: water (ENVO:00002006), including particulate matter (ENVO:01000060) such as... | depth 5 m | reverse complement strand
TTTACCCCAATCTTTAAAGTTCTTAGCCACTTCTTTAATACATTTACGATTTTAACTTTATTATCTAATAAAATTACTATTTGTATTATTGATTCTTTTTATAAACCCTTAGCCAGTCCACAAACATATATTGAGGAAACACACTTTCAGCATCAGGACGTCCAGCCCATTTACCACCAACAGCAATATTAAGAAGAATGAAAAATTCTTTATGAAATTCTGACAGTTCATCTGCAGCAATTGCCATAGATGCATATTCTTCGCCATCAACCATCCATGTAACGCTATCTGCATCCCATTCCAATTCAAAAACATGAAATGCATCAGCAAACTTACCGGCCTTCAATTCGAAGGAAGCAGCTCCCATTTGTGCATGGGTATTGGATTTATCGGCATAATGCAAATTGGCCTCAACAATTGAATCATTTTTTGAGCCATATAATTCTAAAATATCTATTTCACCAGATTGCGGCCAAGGCGTATCGCCACCATTTTCATTGATATTTGCACCCAGCATCCAAAATGAAGGCCAAATACCATTACTACATGGAAGCTTAACTCGGGCTGCTATTTTACCATATTTGAATGCTTGCTTATTAGCAGTATTTAATCTTGCAGATGAATATTGTCCCATGCCATGAACGTCACTTTCGTGAATCGCTTTTATTACTAGGTTTCCATTTTCGACATAGGCATTTTCACTACTATTTGTGTAACGTTGCCATTCATCGTTGAAGTGTCCTGGTTCTACTACTTGTAAATTCCAGTTATTTTCATCAATGGCATCTCCATCAAATTCGTCTGACCATACTAAATTCCAATCTTGGTTAAGTTTAGAATTGTTTTTATTTTGATTTAAGGAGTCATTAATAGTTGATAACGCATCATTGGTATTATTTCTCTTTTCTTTGTTTTTACAAGAAAATACGGTTAATACACCCGTGGATACTATCACAAAATATAAGAGTAATCTTTTCATTTAGTTTTAATTTTTTAATTTTTCAATTTATAATTAAGTCCATATCCATATTCAAATAATGGAGTTATTGACTTGTCCCAAAAATTAGGGCCATACTTTCCTTTAAAGTCTTCTAAAGATTTTGGCCATGAATGAGGAAGTTTTCCTTTAAAATCATAATCACCAAATAACACCTCAGCAATACCATTGCCTTCTGACCCAGGTAACCAAGCAGCCACAAAAGCATCTGATTTATTAATTTGATCTGTAACAACTAAAGTTCTTCCAGAAATTAAAACTACAATAGTTTTAACCCCTTTTTCTGTATAGGTATTTATATAATCTTGATGCTCTTTTGTAAGTGTTAAGGTTCTTGTGTTAGATACATGCCCTATATCACCAAAAACCTCAGCATAAGGTGTTTCACCAACTACTACAATAGCCAAGTCGGCATTAAAATGATTTCCTGTAGCGTTCAAATCATAAACCACATCACCTTTAGCTGTGTTTTTAATACCCTCAAGAATTGTCGTGGCTCCTTTATAGTTTTCATCACTACCTTGCCAAGACATTGTCCAGCCTCCAGATTGCAAACCCGAACTATTGGCATGTTCACCAACAACAACAATCTTTTTTAAGGTTTTATCTATTGGCAGTATATTCTTTTCGTTTTTGAGTAATACTAATGACTCACGAACAGCTTGTTTGGCTTTGTTTCTGTGTGATTCACTGCCAATTTTTGAAATTAAAGTACTATCTGGATAAGGGTTTTCAAATAAGCCCAACCTGTATTTTTGACGTAAAATTCTTTTCACAGCATCGTTTATTCTAGCTATAGAAACTGAATCGTTTTTAATACCACGTTTTACACCTTGCTGGAAAAAGTCTAAATCACCATCTACAGCCATAACAATATCTACACCTGCATTAATAATTTTATTTTGCCCAAACTTTGAGTAGCCTTTCCAATCTGTAACGACAATACCTTTAAAGTTCATTTCCTTTTTTAGAAGGTTAGTAATAAGGTTTTTATGTGCGTGCATTGGTTGACCTGATATAGTATTAAACGAGGCCATGACTGAACCAACACCTTCATTAACTGCAACGCGATATGGTGGAAGCAATCGTTCTTCAAGTTGTTCTATATTTAATGTAGTATTACCGCCTTCTACCCCAAAATCTGTTGCTCCATCCCCAACAAAATGTTTAGCTGTTGCCATTACTGTTTTAGGGTCAGATAAATTACCTTGAAGACCTATAATTAAAGCTTTTGTTAGCTCATTGGTTAATTCAGTACTTTCAGAAAAGGCTTCATATACACGTCCCCATTTCTCATTATAAGGAATAGCTATACATGGTGAAAAAACCCAATTGAAACCTGTAGCCTGGGATTCGATAGCTGTAATTGCAGCAATTTCCTGAACTAAAGTAGTATTTCTTGTAGCCCCTAATCCTATATTATGAGGAAAAACGGTAGCACCTTGAAATGTATTTTGACCATGAACGGCATCTACAGCAAATAATAAGGGAATACCTAATCTGGTAGATAAAGCTAGTTCTTGTAAGGTTTTAAACCTTGCTTGCCATCCAGCAGCATCTTTTCCAGGATCTGGTCCTTGAGTGTGGATTACTGATCCAATAAACTTTTCTGCAATATCTTTATCTATTATATCAGCAAAATGACGCACTTGAGACATTTGCCCAATTTTTTCATCAAGTGTCATTATTGCTAACAAAGAATCTACTTTTTGTTCAATGATAACATCAGGACTAATAACTTTATTAGTTGGTTTTTTACATCTGAAGAATGCACAAAAACAAAATACAGCTATGAATATTCTCATCATTATATAAGGTTTGGTTATTTTGTTTTTCATGGAAATCAATTCTCTAGTATTATCCTTAGGAGGCAAACTAATTCCTGCGTTCATGCTTTACCCAATCCACTTCCATAACCCATTCACCTTCCATTGGAGAATCTGTAATTTTAGCAAAGTTTAAAATAGCAAACATAGGTTCTGGGTATTTATCACCCTCACCAACATTACGATAAACTTCGTTGTTATCTAACCTATAAACAAGGTCACTACCTTCCCATTCTACACTGTATTCGTGAAAATCATTAAGTGTTGCTGGAAAATTTCTTCGCATACTTTGCCAATCGCCTTTATCGCATTCGCCTAAACTTACAATTGCTCCTGTAGTAAATTCATCTTTCATATGATCACCATGATGCTCAAAAATATCTATCTCTCCTGATCCAGTTAGCGGCCAACACACATTCTCATTGTCTTCTTGCACTGGTGGTTCATTGTTTTGAGCACCTAGCAACCACCAAGCAGGAAACATACTCGCTTCGCCATTACTTGACATTTTTAGTTTGGCAGTCCATTTCCCTTTCACAAATTCTTTTCGATTTTTTGAACAAATACGACCTGCTACATATTGGGTGTTTGGATGTTGTTTTCCATGTTTATCAAAATTATCACAACTACGTTTTTCGTCAATTTTTACAACTTTTAATTTAAGTGTACCATTGCTTACTTCTCTGGTGCCAAACTCTCCATCAGGAACATAGCACTGTGTTTCATTGTTTACCCATACACGCTGGTCTTGCCAATTATCTTGTGTAAATTCTTCAAATTCATCAAGAAAATCTACCTCCCATACTTTTGGTTTTTCAGTCACTTCCTGACTAACCTTTTCTTTTCCTTTTGATTTACAAGAAAATAAACTGATGCTTAATACTATTATGGTTAATAAAAAATAAATGTTTGTTTTTTTCATTTTGAGAGTTTTAATATATTATGTTTTTAATCCCTAATTAATAATTCCTCTACTTCCTCCAAACTTTTTCCTTTTGTTTCAATAACAAACTTCATCACAAATAACAAGGATAAAATAGCCATTACAGCATAAATTGCAAAGGTTAGGGTTGGTCCTAAATTTGTTAATTCCCAAGGAAAAAATTGAGTAACTGTATAACTTACCAGCGAATTAAAAAACCCAACTACTGATATTGCTATACCTTTTATGTTTCCCGGGAAAATTTCCGATAGTAGCGTCCACATAACAGGCCCTAATGATATGGCAAATGCAGCAACATATAATAAAATGGCAATAAGTACTAATGTGGCGTTAATTGATATAAAGTTCTTAACCTCATTTCTTTTAAATTCATGTAAATTGCTATCACTCAAAAATGGTTGAAGATTGTTGAACAACTCATTTTGAGAATTAAAGGTTGTTCCTTGTAGAGTTTCTATGGCGTTCCTTATTTCAGGATTTTGAACCTTTCCAATGTTTTCTTTATTTAATGTATATGTAGCACTATTAAATGCAAAGGTAGCCATGGTTAATGCTATTGCCATTACTGAAGTCCCTATAATCAAAAGCGGTTTTCTTCCCAACCTGTCAATTAGTCGAATTGCAATTAGCGTAAAAACCAAATTGGTTAACCCAACTACAATAGCTTGTAAAAAGGATGAATCGGTACTTCCTCCAGCTTGTTCAAAAATGGTTGGAGCATAATAAAAGATGGCATTAATACCTGTAATTTGTTGGAAGAAAGCAATCCCAAAAGCAATAATTATGATGGTACGCATACGGCTACTAAATAATTGAGATAATGTCCCTTTAGCTTCTTTTTTTGCTATTCCTCTTTGAATTTCTTCTATGGTTGACAACGCATAGTCCTTTCCTCCAATTTTGATTAAAATCTTTTCTGCTATTTCAACAAGGTTTAATTTTTGAATCAACCATCTAGGACTTCTTGGAACAGTGAATAAAGCTAACAAATATATAATAGCAGGAATAGCTTCTACTCCAAGCATCCATCGCCAACTTTCGCCTTCTAAATCTTTCAAAAAGTAGTTAGAAAAATAAGCGACTGATATTCCTAAAACAATATTAAGTTGATTTAAGGATACTAAACTTCCTCTTAATTTAGATGGAGCAACTTCAGCTATATAAATAGGTGCAATTAATATAGCTCCTCCAATACCTATACCTCCAATAATTCTAGCAATAATGAATGTTGCATATGTTGTTGCAAGAGCTGACCAAGTTGCAGAAACAGTAAATAGTATTGCTGTTACAATTAGTATTTTCTTTCGACCATATTTATCACTCAAAGGACCTGCTGCAATATTACCAACCATAGCTCCAAAAATGACACAGCCAACAGAGAATCCTAATTCCCAATCAGACATATTGAAATAAACCGTAATACCGCCTATAGCACCAGAAATTACTGCACTATCAAACCCTAAAAGGAAGCCTCCTAATGCAACTATAAAACTGATAAAAATGGTGTATGATTTATTCATAATTTGTTGGGTTTTAACTTAAGTTTTAATGTAAAATTAATTGTTAGATTCATTTAGGAATAAAAAATATTGTACTATTAAAGTTCTTTTTTCTTTTATTGATAAACTCTAACATAATCGATCTCCATTGTATCTTGTGTGAAATTTGAGTCAACTGTCCCTCCTAAATTACCACCCATTGCTATATTCAAAATAAAAAAGAAATCTGCATTAAAAGGTAAGTTAGATTTATTTGCAAAAGTTACATAAGGTACATTATCGTATTGTACATAAATAACATCTTTACTCCATTCTAATGAGTATAAATGAAATTCTGAATTAGAAGTACTTGCCTCAGTTTCTAGACCATAACCTGCATAAGAGTTACTAGCGCTATTTTGCCAGTGGAAGGTTCCTAAAACTTTATTTTTTTCCCATCCCTTTTGTTCCATAATATCTATTTCTCCACAATGAGGCCAACCAACATTGCTAAAGTTTGAACCTAGCATCCAAATTGCAGGCCAAGTTCCTTGCGACGCGGGTAATTTTGCTCTTACTTCAATTTTACCGTATGTAAAGGCTTGTAAACCTTGAGATTTTAATCTAGCTGAAGTGTACCCGTTTCCATTTGCTTTTGCAATAATTTTAAGTACTCCGTTTTCAACAATTGAATTTTCTCTACTATCTGTATAGTTCTGCAACTCGTTATTTCCCCAGCCATGATCACCTAAATCGTAACCCCAATTTGATGAATCTGGAGCACCATTAACATCAAATTCATCAGACCACACCAATTTTATCTCATTAGTTACATAAACTGTTAATGAATATGTGGTACTTGTAAATCCGTTAGCATTATATGCCGAAACTATAACTGAATATACATTAGTGCCATCTTGGGTAAAAGTATAGCTAAAAGTGTTATTTGTTAATTTTAGTAACTCATTATTAATTAACACATTATATGAAGTTGCATTGGTCGCAATAATTGTAAAGTTAACGACACCACTACCATCACCATTAATATTATTGTTGTTAGCGCCTACAATTTGACTAGTAATAGATAAATTAGTAGGTAAATTAGGTTCGATATTATCATTTTCATTATTACATGAAATACTTAACATTCCTAAAGTAGTTAGGAATAATAAAAAATATTTTTTCATTTGATTTTAATTTTACGTGTTTTTTTTATTTTAATAAACTAAAGATTGCATTGTATGTGGAGCAATTGCCAATGAGACACTAGATTCACCTACAATAATATTGTATTTTATTTCAGAATTTGTTTTGTTCATTACAACCGTAACAATTGAACCATCAGGATTTTGAAAAGAAGTACTTTCTAAAGTGCTTCTGCTTGTTGTTGTACTTACTCTTAAAGCTCCAGGTTTAATGAATTTAGAAAAGTGACCAATGTAGTAATAGGTAGGGGTGTATATTAACTCATTGGTTTTAGTATTGGCATGAATAGGTGCAAAGCAGAAGTTCCCCACATGATTAGGACCACCTTTTTCATTCAATAAAATATTCCAGTCTGTCCATCCAACAGTACCTTGATTAAAATCATTAATCATAGAGTTTCCATAGCGTTCTGCATTTGACCATCTAAAATATTGGCTTTCTTCAAAACCTTCTTGACATCCTTCTGTGAAAAGTATATTCTTATCTGGATAAGATTCTTTAATATTTTTAAGGTTATCGTATTTTGGATCTCCACCCGTCCAAGTTTCATACCAGTGCATTCCAATTCCCCAAGCATATTTAGAAGCTTCTGGATCATCAAAAATAGTATTGGCTCTATGAGAAATTAAATCTCTATTATGATCCCAAACTACAATATTTTTATCCCCTAACCCTTCCTTTTCTAGAGTTGGCCCTAAATAGTATTTTAAGAAATCTCGTTCCTCCTCAGCAGTATAAATACAAGATTCCCATCTTTGTACAGCCATGGGTTCGTTTTGTATTGTTAATCCCCAAACAGGTATACCTTCTTTTTCATAAGCTTTGATAAATTTTACATAATAATTTGCCCAAGATTGACGAAATTCAGGAAGTAATTTTCCTCCTTGTAGCATATTTTTATTTGTTTTCATAAAAGCAGGAGGACTCCATGGACTCGCATAAAAAACCAAATCATCTTTAATAAGAGCTTGAGCTCTTTTAATCAAAGGAATACGTTTCTCTTTATCTTTTATTATTGAAAATGTTTTTAGTTCTACATCTCCTTCTTCTATATACGTGTGACTTCCTAAACCAAAGTCGCTACTGTGAATACTCGTTCTAATTATATTATAATTGATTCCTTCTTCTGAGTAATAAGCTTTTAGCAATTCTTCTTGCTTATCTACACTTAATTTAGAAAAAACCTCAGAAGATGCATCAGTAATAGCACCACCAATACCTAAAAATTTTTGAAATGTTTTATTTGGATTTACGAATACAGAAATATCTCTTTCTTTTGGTTGATTTGATTTTCCAAAATTTTTATTATCTGTTATTGTAAGTCTTAAATCTGTATTTTCTGCAGTAGTGTATACAGTTACTTGTTTATTGATATAGTTTTTTATTTCGTTCTTTTCAGATGTTATTCTATTATTATCTCTAGTTGAGTTATTACAAGAAGTTATTAGAATTAATAAAACTAGTAAGGTTGTATATTTTTTTATCATTTTTTTTATTTATAATTTCCACACATATGTACCAACTGAACCAGCTTTTAGTGAAGTTGTAACAGGCTCATCTAATACGTTAATGTTGAATGATTTATCTATTGAAGTGTTGTTAGCAATAATAACTACGATTTCATTATTGGGAGTTTTAAACGCTACATTTGGCAAATCTGTAGAATTGGTAGAGCTTATTCTTTTTGAACCAGGTCTAACCAATTTTGAAGCATGTGCTATGATGTAGTAAGCTGAGTTTTTTGTAACATTATTGCCATCTATTGTTATTGCACCTAAACATTCTGTACAACCTCCAGGAGTATGAGGTTCTAATTTAGAGTTTGAAGCTAAATTCCATTCTAAAACTGTTTTACACCAATTTCTGGTAGCTCCAACTATTAAATTACTTGTATGCCAAAGTAAATTATCTTTAAATTTACTATTTACACCAACCCACTGTTCTGTAAAATATAAGTTTTTATTAGGGAAAGCATTATGAACACCACTAAGATTGCTTATTTTACCTCCATATAAGTGAAAAGCTGCACCATCAATATACTTATTTGCATCAGCATCATTATAGATGTTTATTGGATAAGATGGGTTATCAGCATTATGATCCCAAACTATAATTTTAGTTTGTATTCCTGCTGTTTTAAATGCAGGTCCTAAATGGTTTTTTATAAATTCTGCTTGATCTATAGCCTTCATATACATGCTTGGATTATTTCCATCATGTAGAGGTTCATTTTGTATGGTAATTGCATCTATAGTAATACCTTCTGATTGGTATGCTTTTATGTATTTTACAAAGTAATTTGCATATACAGAATAGTATTCTGGCTTTAAACTTCCTCCTATAGAATTATTATTACTTTTCATCCAAACAGGAGCAGACCATGGAGAACCCATTATTTTAATATCTAGATTTATGGCTAAAATCTCTTTTAAAATGGGAATTAAGTTTTCTTTGTCTTTATTTATTGAAAACTGATTTAAATTGATATCTGTTTCACCAGATAGTAAATCATTATACGAAAACACTTCTGCGTCTAAATCGGATGCGCCAATACTAACTCTTAAATAACTTACACCAATACCATTTAGACTAAAAAGGTCGGTTAAGACTTTTGATCTTTCAGAGGATGACATATTGTTAAGGTGCAAAGCGCTACCTCCAGTTAATGAAAAACCAAAACCATCAATTTTTTGGTAAGTAATATTGGGGTTTACATTGATTGAAAAATTAATGTTTGACAAATAGTTAGGTACACTTTTCTCATGAAATTCAAATAATTCAGATTTATCTGCTTTTGTAAGATAAAGTTCTACATCACTATAAGTGGTAATTGAAACATCAGGAGTATTATCTGCATTAGTGTTGGATGAGCAACTCATTATACAATAAGTAAAAAATAGAATTGTAAAATATTTCATATTTATATTTTGGTTTAAAAATTCTTAAAATTGAATAATTATAAAGCCCATATCCAGTAATGGTTATGGGCCTTAATCACCTTAATTCAAATTCACTCATAAAAAAAATCTAAGTTTATCTTAATTATTTTCCTCTCATTTCTACATTAGAAATGGTAATACCAGATGTTTGGGCACCTCCACATTTTATTACTAGATATATTGTTCCAGAAGTATCAAAAGTTACTTCATTACTTTTAGAACTAGAGTAGGAGTTGTCTACACAACCAACAGAAGAAAGTACTCCGTTAAAAGAACCTGTTCCACAACCACCCCATGTGTTTAAACCCATAACAACATTACTTGCATAATCATTTCCTTGAGTTGGTGCTGTTGTACTTGCAAATACTTCAAACCAAGTTTCATCGTTTCCATCACCAGAAACTATCATATCTATCGTGTATTTTTTATTTGCAATAACTTCAATAGGCTGATATACAGCTTGTTGATTCCAGCTATTAGCAACAATTGTTGCGCTACCATTATTAAAAGTCCAATTTGCACCTGAAGCACTGATGTTTAAAACGGTCCATTCACCATGATCTGTAGCATCTTCAAATTTGCCGCCTTTTACAATGTTTCCAGCAATAGGATCTGATGTTGCAATATCTATATTTTGTGATGTTACAGCAGAGGTTCCACCTATTCCAGTTATTTTATGCTGAACAATATAAGTTCCTGCATCAGGAAAAAAAGCTTCTTCTATAAGACCTCCTGTAGAAAAACCAGCACCTTTTCCTAAATCCCAACTTGTAGTTAAATAGCTACTATTAGCACTTAAAGAATATGTGTTATTAGCACTTGTTACTGGAGTTATGGTAAATGCTGCGTCTAAATCTGTAGCAATAAGTCCATTACCTTCACCTAATTCATCTGGTTGACAAGAAGTCATAACCAACATCACTAAAACTAAGGTTAGATACTTAATTGAGTATTTTAATTTTATATTTAAGTTCATTATAATTTTATTTTATGTATTAATAATTAGGGTTTTGAACAAGTAAAGTGTTTTCTAACTCTGCTAATGGTATAGGTAAAATTTCATTTTTACCAGATGTAAATCCTTTGCTAGCTAAAGCTGTTGCAGCTTTTTCAGTTCTAACTAAATCAAACCATCTATGTCCTTCACCAGCTAATTCTAAACGACGTTCATTAATAATAGCTTCTATTGAAACAGGTATTGAAGGTAAGCCAACTCTAGTTCTAACTGCATCTAACAATGATTGTGCACGAGCACCAGAACCTCCTAAAGCTTCTGCCTCCATTAAGTAGGTGTCTGCTAAACGAATCATATATGTGTGTTGTTTATAGTTTAATACACTTGCACCTCCACCATTTGAAACATCAGATGTTAATGGCATAAACTTTTTAAGATAGTAACCTGTGTGTTGGTAACTTTCATCAAAAGAAACGTCACCAGCATCTTTTAGAGTTTGTAAATCTTCAATTGTGTCATCAAATCTTGGGTCACCTAATAAAGTATCATGTAAGTCTTGAGTAATAATGTTAAAGCCCCAACCTGCAGCATAATCTGGCGCAGAATTATTGTTTCTTACATAACCTCTAGGGCCAACCATAACATTTAGGCTGTTTCCTTCGTCTGCACTTCCTCCCCAAAACCACCAGTCTGCATTACTTTGATTTGTGTGTGCAATTTCTAAAATTGATTCACTATGGTATGTGTTACTAACTACCCATAAATCTGAAAAATCATCAAGTAATTTATATCCGTAAGTACTTTTAGATCCTGGAGTTCCATTAATTTCTAAAAACTGTGCAGCAGCTTCTGTATTTTTTCCTTGATATAAATATACTTTTCCTAAAATTGCTTTTGCAGCACCTCTGGTTAATCTACCTCCTTCATTAGCTATATTTAAAGAAATTGGTATGTTTGGTAATGCATCTAATAAATCTGTTTCTATTTGTGCATAAACATTGTTAGGATCGGCTTGTTCTATATTATAAATTTCTGATGTTGCTAAAGGTGTTGTAATAAGTGGTATATTTTTAAATAACCTTACAAGTTCAAAATAATATATAGCTCTTAATGCTTTAGCTTCTGCCTCAAATCTAATTTTAGATGATGTTGACATATCAATGTCTGGTAGTTTTGTTAACAATACGTTAGCTCTAAAAATACCTTGATAAAAATCATTCCAATAGCTAGTACCTATATTAGATTCACTAATTGTATAATTAGAAAAAGCTTGTAATTGAGAACCATCAGAAGAACTACCTCCTCCAGTATAATGATCATCTGAACCTGAGTTTAACATGGCAATCATGTTCTCAAAACCTCTTGATTCTTTTCCGATTACATCATAAACTGAAACCAATGCAGAATAAGCTTCTGATTCATTTGTGTAATAGTTTTCTTCTAAAGCAGTTCCTTTTGGAGCTACATCTAAATATTCTTCACTACATGATATCATGAAAAGAAATACGAGAAGTCCAATACTTATATTATTTATATTCTTTATATTTTTAAATTTCATCTTTTTAAGTTTTATAGTTAAAATTGTAAATTAATACCAATTTGATTTGTTTTTGCCTGCGGATAATAACCACGATCAATTCCAAAAATACCACCACCAATTTCAGGGTCGTATCCACTATATTTTGTGAATGTGAATAAATTTTCTGCAGTTAAATAAATTCTTAATTTATTAATACCATATTTCCCTAAAATATCCTGAGGAATCGTATAACCAACTTGAAGTGTTTTTATTCTGAAATAATCACCATCTTCTAGATAAAAATCTGAAGGGTTTGAAAAGTTCTTATTAGTGTCATTTGTTGTTAATCTTGGAAAAGTATTAGATGTCCCTTCTCCAACCCATCTGCCTAAAGCAGATGTTTGATAGTTTGCATTTTCAACATCTAATCTTCTTAGACCTTGAAAAATCTTATTTCCAGCAGCTCCTTGACCAAACACTAAAAGGTCGAAATTCTTATAATCTATATTAAATGTAAAACCATAGGTAAATTTTGGGATTGAGCTTCCCAGGAAATCTCTATCATCAGAATCAATATCACCATCATCATCAATATCAACCCATTTAAAATCTCCAGGTTTTGCATTTGGTTGAATTATTGTGCCAGATGAGTTTACATATTCATCTATCTCATTTTGATTTTGAAAAATACCATTTGTTTTAAATCCAAAGAATGAATTTACTGGTTGTCCAACTTGAGTTCTTGTAATTGGATAAGTTGTAGATTGTATTGAAGCTCCACCTGATAAAAAGTCAACTCCATTTCCTAAAAATGTAACTTCATTTTCTAAATAAGATACGTTACCATTTATAGAAAAATTAACTTCATTGATTTGTTTATTGTATCCAATTTCTAAATCAATACCTTTATTTTCCATATCTGCTACATTTCCTGTAGGGCTTCCAATTGCACCTACATAACCTGGAATAGTAACATTTTGTAAAATACCAGTAGTCTCTTTTTTATACCAATCAAAAGCAACAGTAATGTTGTCAAAGAATCTGGCATCAAAACCAATATTTAACTGGCTAGTTTCTTCCCATTTTAAATCAGGATTAGAAGGAGCGTTAGGACTATTTCCAATTGTTACAGACCCAGAAGTACCAATTGTATAATTTCTACCTCCTCCAATTGTAGATAGGTATTGAAAGTCTCCAATATTGTCATTTCCTGTAATACCAAAACCACCTCTAAATTTAAGTTGTTTAACGATATCATTATCTACCCAAAAACTTTCTTTTGAAGGTACCCAACCAGCTGAAAACGATGGGAAAAATCCAAATTTATTATTAGATCCAAATCTAGAAGAACCATCTCTTCTTATAATAGCGGTAAATAAATATTTTTCATCAAAATCATAAGTTAATCTAGAGAATAAAGATGTAACCCTATGTTCATTTCCTTTATATGCAGATGCGGTTATTTGATCAGTAGGAACACTAAAATTAAAAGACGCATCTTTATAATTGTCTACAGGAATACCAAAATAAGTTACATTTTCTCCTGAGGTAATATTATCTACATAAACACCTTGGCCTAATAATACATTAAAATTATGATTTTTAATTTCTTTAGAATAAGAAATAGTATTTTCTAAATTCCATCCAAATCCTTTATTTCTACCTCTAGAAATGTTATTTTGAGATGTTATTGATGCTGCATTTAAATAAGATACAGGTGTGTAACTGTCATACCCCCAATAAGCTAATTTTGTACCTACAGAACTTTTAACTTTTAAACCTTCAATAGGTTCAAATTCAAGATAAGAATTTCCAACAATATTATCTGACCAACCATGATTACCAAGAAGAGTTTGTTGATAAGCTAAAGGGTTAGACATTTCTTGAGCAACTAAACTTGATATTCCAAAAGGATTTCCATTTGCATCTTTCCAAATTCCGTTATTTGTATATGGTGCTTGACTTGCAAGTGTTGGGTCCGTTTCTACTAGAGGAGTTATTGGATCTATATTTATAGCAGAAGATAAAGGGCCTCCAAATTCACTATTCGTATTTCCAATACCAACATTTTTTTCATTTGAATATCCTAATGTTTGTCCAAAAGTTATTTTGTCAGTAATTTTATGAGTAGAATTTAAACGGATATTTTTTCTGGTATAATTAGATATGTTACTCATTACAATTCCTTCTTGGTCAAGAAAACCAAAAGAAACATAAAATTTAGAAATATCATTACCTCCACTTAGGCTTAGTTCATGACTTACTCTTTGTGCACCATCATTAAAGATAACAGACTGCCAATCTGATCCTTGACCTAATGATTCTGGGTTAGGAAATAGAATACTTCCACCACCGTTTACAGATTTTTCATTTAATAAAGTAGCATATTGGTTTGCATTAAGAAGGTCAAGTTTTCTAGCTGTAGAAGAAACACCTGTATATCCATTGTAATTAACACTTAGTTTACCAGACGTCCCTTTTTTAGTAGTAATTAATATTACACCTGCTGCTGATCTTGCACCATAAATTGCCTGTGATGCTGCATCTTTTAATACTTCAACAGAAGCAATATCTGACTGGTTTAGGAAACCAATTCCACCTGAGTCTACCACAATTCCATCAACCACCCAAAGTGGGTCATTGTTTCCTAAGGTCGTGATACCTCTAACACGAACTGTAGATGATGCTCCTGGTTGCCCTGAATTCGCAGCAATTGTAATACCAGATACTCTACCCTGTAATGTTTGTTCAACTCTTGTAATGGGTAAATCTTCTAGTTCACTTTGTTTAACTCCTGAAATAGCACCTGTTATTACACTCTTTTTCTGAGTACCATAACCAACTACTATTATTTCATCCAATTGATTATCTGGCACTAAAGTAATTGTTATATTAGTTTCGATATCAATTACTACATTTTGATTGGCATAACCAATATAACTAAAAGACAAAACATCTCCCTTTGTTGCTGCAATTGTAAATTTACCATCAAAATCTGTTGATGTTCCTTTCGTCGTGTTTTTTAATACAATGTTAACACCAGGTATTGGTCCTCCTGTTTCATCTAGTACATTACCTCTTATTGTAATTTCTTGTGCTATAGAAACCCAAGATGAAATAAGAAATAAAACAACGAATAATTTAAAGTTTAAATAATTTTTTCTCATGTTTAAGTTTAATTAAATTTAGTTTCAAAAATTTATTTTAGAAATCGATCTAAAGATTTTATGAATTATTTAACAAATTAAAGGCAGAGATTTATTTAGTACAATAGAAAGTACAAAAGAAGTAGGTTTCTTAATTAATAATAATAATTGATTATTTGATTATTAGTATATTAAGTATTAGTGTGGGAATTTTAAAAGTAGTTTTTTAGTGAATTTAAAGTAGTTTTTAAAACCAATATTGATAACAATAATGTTAATATACTATATAAATCATTGTTTTTTTTAAGAGATGTTAATTAGTTATTCTTTTAACTAATTCATCAAATTCATCTCTATTTAATGCGCTATTTTTTATCTTAACTCTATAATTATATATCGTGTTAACTGAATATCTTAATATTTTGGCAATCTTTGCGCTGTTTGTTATCCCTAATCTAATTAAGGCATAGATTCTTAATTCTGTATTTAGTATTTCTTCTTTTACAACAATTCTTTCATCTTCTTTTAAAAGTGCATTAAGGTTTTTAATAAAATTAGGATAGATATGTAAAAATGATTTGTCAAAATTATCATAAAATATTTTCAATTCATCCTCTACAATTTTTTTTGATTTGGTAAGTTCAAGTAAATCTTTGGTTCTATTTGTAATGATATATTTTTTAACCGTTTTTCTGTAAACATTTAGCTTATCAATGTATTCTGAATAGAGGTTTAAAAATGTGCCTATGTATTGTTCTTTAATGGTGTCAACAGCAGAAAGCTCTTCATATAATCTTTTTAAATCGCTATTTGTAAAACTAAGTTTTTCGTTTAGATCCTTTAACTGCAAATTGGCCGTTTTTAAATGTTCTCTTCCCAGTTTTATTTTCCTATATTGCTTAAAGATGAAAAATAAGGCAACAATAGCTATTAGAGAAAGGATACTTATAAATATTAATTGTTTTTTAAGTTTATTGCTTTGTCTTAAGTTTATAGTTTCATACGATTTTGATATTATAGGTAACACATTAGAAATATCTAAAAAACGTAATTTTGAATTATAAAATTTAGCATCTTCAAAAGAAAAATTAATATAATCATGAGCTTTTTCAATATCTCCTTCCTCAAAAAAAATCGCTGCTAAATTAGCCATTGAAGCATTATCTTTTACAGAGGATTGAATATCAGAAATGGCTGATAAGATTAAGAATTTTTTTTGATTTATTCTATTACCATCTATTTCAGAGCTCAAAGCCCTATTATATGCAACTAAAGCATACTCTCGTGTGCCTATTTTAGACATGGCTAATCTTTTAGCATTAATTTCTAGAGCTTTTTTTGTGTTAAAGACATCTCTAAAGTTTTGTTCAGTAACTTCAAGATGCAGTTTAGAGCTTTTATTAAGATTTGATATTTGAATATTCAAAGAATCCTTGTATGCAAAATACAATGTATTATATCTTGCTCTTATACTTTTTATTCTAGATATATTTCGGAGTTCTAAATAGCACCTTTTATAAATAGTGTAATACTCTCTAATTAAATCTTTTGGTAAATATGGTGGATTTAGTTCTTTAAGCAAAGACATAGATTCATCATATCTACCAGATGTTGCTAAAAGCTTAGCAAGCCTTAAGGTAGATTCCTTTATAAAATGAGTATTGCCAAGTTGCTCTGCAAATGCTAAATTTTCTTCAATATAGTGTAAGGAAGAATCGAAGCTATAGTATTCATATTCTGAAATGAGTTTGTTTATTAAAAAATATTTATTTTCTGGAGTTAAATTTTTATCAGAAAGAAGGTTTTTAATATTATTAATTTTCAGTTCTTTAGCATTGTCATAAGTTTTTTGTTTGGAGATTTCATTATCTAATTTTGTAAATAAAGAATCTATTTCGTTCTGAGAATATATAGGAAATATTATTATTAAAAATAATATGGATTGCACTACTTTTCGTATCATGTTTTAATTTTAGGAACTAAAACAATATCGACTTAACTAAAGGCGACATTGTGTTTTTTCACAACCGTAAAAAATTAAATATATTAAATTTTATTAAAACTAGGTAACTATTTTACTCTTTTTAATATTATTTTTTAGTTTTTCTTTTAATTTTTTGATATTATCACTAACCTTCCTTTCAATAACCTTAGCGTAAATTTGAGTAGTAGCAATTTTAGTATGTCCTAATAATTTAGAAACAGTTTCTATTGGAACACCATTGCTTAAAGTAATTGTAGTAGCAAAAGTGTATCTAGCTATATGGAATGTAAGATTTTTCTTTATTCTACATAAATCTGCAATTTCTTTTAAATAAGAATTTAATTTTTGATTTGAAATGTTAGGAAACAGCGTTTTAGTTTTCTTAGTTTTAATGTGACCATTATATTTCTTAATTAATATTTCTACTATTGGTAGTAGAGGTATTTTAACTTTATTATGGGTTTTTTGTTTATTCGTTATAAGCCATCTACCACCATCTATTCCTATAGCAATATTATCTTCATTTAACTGCATTACATCAATATATGACAAGCCTGTATAACAACTAAAAATAAACAAATCTTTGACCAGGGTTAATCTTTCTATGCTAAATTCTTTTTCTATAATGTCTTGTAATTCATCTTCTCTTAAAAATTCACGTTCATTTTTAATTTAAGTAGGCTTGAATTTTATAAAAGGATCTTTGTCAATCCATTCCATTTTATAAGCTAGTGTTACCATTTTACGCAGTCTTTGAATATGTTTCATTACCGTGTTATTTTCCATTTGTTTTTGATGGTCCTCAGGAGCATAAGACCGAAGGAACTTTTCAAAGTCAACTAAATAACGATATGTTAATTGTGATAAATAGATATCTTGAATTTTTCTTTTTTTGGTTAAAAATAACTTGATATATTTTTGAGTTGTAAAGTAATTTTTTAAAGTACCATAAGTTAATGATTCACTCATCTGAGTGTTGTGATAATCAACTAATGTTAATAATGAGTACTCTTCATTATCTTCTCCCAAAAAACGAGCTTTGATACTTTGTGAACAAATGAAAGCTTTTTCTTTTACCAATTCTTGATGGGCTTCATAAATTCTATTTTTCACATTGTCTAAATATCGATTTAATAATCGTGATTCTTGTTTAGTTCCTCTAGCTCTTCCTTTGTTAGAATTCCATTCAGAAACTATTACTTTTCTTTTTAAACTAATGTTAGCTCGTTTACCATTTACAGTTATTCGTGCATAAACCGAAACTTGATTTTTTTTTGCTCGTGAAACGTTTACCCAAAATAGTAGGTTGAAATTTGTTTGTGATTGCATAGTTGCCGTCTTTTTAGTTAAACTAATTTTAGACGAAAGTAAAATCAACTATTTCAATTATAGTGTTTTAGGTCTTAATCCGGTTCACATTTTTACAATTTTAAATGTGTGAACCGAATTGTGAACCGAATTAAACCATATTGATTCAATTCTTATGATAGCTTAAAAACCACAAAACCTTATAAATCAAAAGATTTACAAGGTTTTAGTTTCTATTGGTATTGGATTTAGTCGGGGTGGCAGGATTCGAACCTGCGACCTCCTCGTCCCAAACGAGGCGCGATGACCGGGCTACGCTACACCCCGAAAATGATTGCTCATTTAAGGTCTGCAAAGATACATTCTTTTTGTAAAAAAGCAATTAAATTAATGTTTATTATTCAAGATAAATCTTTAATTAAATTGAGTTATATTTTCATTGTTAAAACTTATAAACATTCCCTATGATAAATAACAAAAAACTATATTTTTACGATTCCAAACTCGATAGATAATATGATGTCAGATACAATAGAAAAAATAAAATGTTTAATTATAGGTTCTGGTCCTGCCGGTTATACTGCCGCAATTTATGCAGCTAGAGCAGACATGAATCCTATTATGTATACAGGTATGCAAATGGGAGGTCAATTAACTACAACAACAGAAGTTGATAATTTTCCTGGATATGCAGAAGGTACTGATGGCCCAGCAATGATGGAAGATTTAAAAAAGCAAGCAGAACGTTTTGGTACGGATGTTCGTTTTGGTTTAGTTACCAAGGTAGAATTA